>ERZ857998.3204-NODE-3204-length-13723-cov-3.008999_pt1 | contig 13723 bp, 8 predicted proteins | sample MGYA00519954_ERZ857998 | MGnify/ENA primary metagenome ERZ857998 (study PRJEB31778, sample SAMEA3449424) | human gut metagenome | biome: human gut; feature: human-associated habitat; material: faeces | place: United Kingdom | collected 2010/2012 ...
AGCGGTATGCCGAGAGAGTACAGATTCTGCACGCCCTTCAGCACCGTATGCCAGCTTCCGGCAAGCGTTCCGTCCTCAAGATATATTGCGCCGCAATGACTGCGGCGGGTTTTGCCGTAGACGCGGTAATCGTCGTCGGGCAGTCCCGATACCATACCCGTATCGCTGACAATGCAGATGCGGTCGGCGCCCTTTGCGCGGAAGATGAGTCTTACGGTTATGGGGTCAAGGTGGACAAAGTCGCATATCATCTCGCACATCAGGCGGTCATCGGTGAGCGCAACGCCGAGTACGCCGGGGTCGCGGTGTCTGAACGGGCGCATACCGTTGCAGGTATGCGTCACGCGGGAGAAGCCGTGTTCAATCGCGGTAAGTGCTTCGGGGGCGGTTGCGTCGGTATGACCCATCGACGGCTTCACGCCGAGGCGTACCGCTTCTTCGGCGGCTTCAAGTGCGCCCTCCAGCTCGGGTGCTATTGTGATTATCTTCATCATTCCGTCTGCGTGGGAGCAGAATTTGCGTATTACCTCAGCAGACGGCTTTATCATGCACTTTTCGTTCATCGCGCCTTTTCTTGCGGGCGAAACGCAGGGACCTTCGGCATGGATACCGGCGATTTTCGTACCGCGGGTGCGGCGCTTCGCCTCACTTGCGATATGCTCAAAGGCGGAGCAGAGGTTGAAGCCGTCCTGCGTGCCTGTCGTGGCTGCAAGCGTCGTTACGCCGTGCGCGGCTTCATATTCCAGTGCGGGGTCAAATTCGGCGGCAGTGTCGTCAAACGCTACTCCGTATACGCCGTGAACGTGAGTGTCGATGAAGCCTGCCATGAGGTACATTCCCTCTCCGTCGATAACATCGCCGCCGTCAAAGCTGCCGATATCGGCAATTTTGCCGTTCTTTATGAGCAGGTCCTGCTTTTTTACCTCATCGGGCGTTACGATGAGGGCGTTTTTTATTGTTACCGTTTTCATTTTCCAAGCATCCTCTTAAGATTTTCGACGCTGATTTCAACTGCGGTAAGTACGTCTTCAATACCTTCAAATTCGAGCGAAACATATCCGTCATAGCCGGTTGCGGCGATATTTTCAAGTATCTGCTGTACGGGAACATCGCCGTGGCCGCAGATTGTGGGGCGGCGGTAGTTGCCGCCTCTGGTCCTGTTCCAGCCTCTGCCGGGATTCGGCATCATGCCGGAGCGCCGGAAGGAGTCCTTTGCGTGTACATGGGTGAGGAAAGGGAGCAGCTTGGAAACGGCTGTCGCGCAGTCCTCATCGACGCCGCCGAAATTGCCGATATCGCACAGCCAGCGGTAGTTCGGGTGATTTACCGCGTCGAACAGCGCGAGCATACGGTCGCTGTCCTGAAACAGTCTGCCGTGATTTTCGCTGCAGTTTGTCACGCCCTTCGATGCGGCATATTCGGAAACTTCGCGGATGGCGGGCGCGACGTATCTTACGGCGCTCTGCCATGTCTGTATGCCCTCATATTCGGGGAAGAAGCCCCATGCGATGTCGTGGCGCATTTTCTTTATGCCGTTGGCTGCCGCGATGTCGATATTGCCCTTGACGCGCTCTACCTCGGCGGCGATATCCTTTTGAAGGAAGTTCGCGCCGGTGGTGTACATCGGGACTTCAAGCCCGATTTCACGGGCGTGATTGACAAGGCGGGTCGTGTAATCCATATCGCTGCTGCCGTCGGGAGTTTTGTCGCAGTAGCAGATTTCCACGCCGTCACAACCCAGCTCCTTTGTTTTGTCGATGGCGTCAAACCAAGTCATTTTGCCTTCGGCGATAAGGCGGTAAAAGCTGTATGTCGAAATTGAAAGCTTCATAGCATTATATGCCTTTCGTTATTTATTCGATACCCTTTGCGCACTTGAACACTGCCTGAGAGACTGCGGGGCATACTCTGGGGTCAAATGCGTCGGGGATGATATATTCGTCGTTCAGTTCCTCGTCGGTGACGATTGCGGAAAGTGCTCTCGCGGCTGCGACCTTCATTTCCTCGGTGATATCCTTTGCTCGTGCGTCAAGTGCGCCGCGGAAGATTCCGGGGAACGCGAGAACGTTGTTGATCTGGTTCGGGAAGTCACTTCTGCCGGTACCGACGACTGCCGCGCCCGCCGCCTTTGCCTTATCGGGCATGATCTCGGGGTTGGGGTTTGCCATTGCGAAGATGATGGGTCCGGTCGCCATGGATCTTACCATGTCCTCGCTGAGTACGTTTGCGGCGGAAACGCCGATGAAAGCATCCTTGCCCTTTACGGCATCGGCAAGATAGCCGCGGACGCCGGATTTGTTTGTGCCGACGACCTCGGCAGCCTGTGCGGGGTTCATGTCTTCTCTCCCCTCATACAGCACGCCGTTCTTATCGACATAAGTGAGGTCGGTGACGCCGATGCGGCGGAGCATTTTGCCGATGGAAAGTCCGGCTCCGGCGCCGTTTATAACCACGCTGATTTCGGAAATATCCTTCTTTACTACGCGGCAGGCGTTGAGCATTGCGGCGGAAACGATTATTGCGGTGCCGTGCTGGTCATCGTGGAACACGGGAATATCGCAGCATTCTCTGAGGCGGCGCTCTATTTCGAAGCAGCGGGGAGCGGAAATATCCTCAAGGTTGACGCCGCCGAACGAACCGCAGAGAAGTCTTACGGTGTTGACGATTTCGTCGGGGTCCTTGCTGCGGATGCAGAGAGGAATTGCGTCAATGCCCGCAAATTCCTTGAAAAGAAGGCATTTGCCCTCCATAACGGGCATACCGGCTTCGGGTCCGATGTCGCCCAGTCCGAGAACGGCTGTGCCGTCGGTTATTACGGCGACGGTGTTCCAGCGGCGGGTCAGCTTCCAGACCTCTTCGGGGTTCTTCTGAATCACCACGCAAGGCTCGGCAACGCCGGGAGTGTACGCAAGGGAAAGCTCCTTGCGGCTCTTTGCGTGAGTTCTGGCGGTAACTTCGATTTTGCCTGCCCATTCATAATGCTTGGCAAGCGATTCCTGTCTGATGTCCATGATTCGTACTTCCTTATTTTGTATGTTATAAATTTATTTCAAGCAAGAGATAATAACGGCGAAAGGAGATGAGAAAGTGAAAGCTTTGAAAAAAGCGGCTGTGATTTTTTTTTGCTCGCTGTTTCTGTGTATACAGGTAAGCGCGGCGGAATACGGATGGTTCTTCAAGTCGGGCGCGTCGGGTGAACAGCCTTCGGTCATGGACGGAAGCTCCCTGCCTGACAGATACGGCTGTCTTTACCTCGGAAGCAAGGGCGACAAGACGGTTTATCTCACGTTTGACGCGGGATATGAAAACGGAAATGTCGCAAAGATACTCGATGTGCTGAAAGCTCATTCGGCTCCTGCCGCATTCTTTATTCTGCCCAATCTCGTCAGGCAGAATACGGAGCTTGTGCTGCGCATGGCTGACGAGGGACACCTTGTCTGCAATCACTCAAAAAGCCACAGAAACATGGCAAGAGTGAAAAGCTTTGATGAGTTTGAGGCGGAAATCACGGGGCTTGAAGATATATACCGTGAAATCACGGGGCGCGAGATGGCAAAATATTTCCGTCCGCCCGAAGGAACGTATTCGGAGCAGATGCTTGAATACTGTACCCGTGCGGGAGTCACGCCCGTGTTCTGGTCATTTGCATATGCCGACTGGGACAATTCAGCTCAGTGGGACTGCGAAAGGGCTTATAATAAAATCGTATCCAATCTTCACGACGGAATGGTGATGCTGCTTCATCCCACATCGGCGACAAATGCGGCGATACTCGACAGAGTTCTTTGCTATATTGAATCGCAGGGATACCGCTTCGGTACTCTGGATGAACTGAAGCTGTCCGTTCTCCGCGGGAACGGTGACGATGCGTTTTCAATTGACGAATATGTGAAAAGCGGCGAGGTTTACACGGTAAATCCCGAAAAGCGGAAGGTTGTCGCGCTGACGTTCGACGACGGTCCGCACCCTACGCAGACGGACGAGATATTGCAGGTCCTCGACGAATACGGCGTTAAGGCGACGTTTTTCGTGCTCGGGACAAACGCGGAAAAGTATCCCGACGTGCTGAGGCGGGTGATTGCCGCGGGTCACGAGATCGGTAATCACACCTATTCGCACTCGCTTCTTTCGAAAAAGGGTACTGCGCGGTTTTTCGACGATGCGGAGAAAAACCGTTTGTATCTTAAGGATGAATTCGGGGTGGAGACAAGGCTGCTGCGTCCGCCGGGAGGCTGCTTCACGGAGGAAGCGCTGAAAAAGGCAGGCGAGCTTGAGTACAAATATGTACTTTGGTCATGGGAGACCGATGCCCGCGACTGGGCGGGAACATCGGCATCCGTGATAGCCTCCACCATCGAAAAGAATATGCACGGCGGAGACGTTATTCTGCTGCACGACAGTGTTGTCGGCAAAAGCCACACCGCCGAGGCGCTCAGGATCCTGATACCCTATCTGCTGTCGGAGGGCTATTCCTTCGACACCGTTTCAGGGCTGTTTTCCGAAGAATGAGATAAATTATAATCCCGATAAATGTGAGCATTGACACGATCTGCGACACCGTTCGGATAGCCGTGCCGACATATTTCACGGTGATCACGCCGTCGGTAAGTCCGGCAATATCGGCAATGACATAGCCGCGCTCACAGGTGAGGGTGCGGAGCGCGCCGTTCTGATCGCGCGCTTCGTAGCCCTTATACATGACAAGAGGTATTTTTATATAGGCGTCGTCTGCCGCCGTTCCGGTGAAGGATACGGTGGTGACATCAAAATCGCGGGTGGTTTTCAGAGTTTTGCGTATGCCGGTGTCGTTTGTATAGGAAACGGCGCCGTTTTTTATCATTGTTCCCCACGGTGTGCCCGTCGGGAGATATTCCGCGCCGCCGAGGCTGTCGTGCCAGTTTTCTTCAAGCACGACGCCGCGTATTTCGTTATTTATCATGGTTTTCAGCTTGGGCGCTGCGGTCACGCAGTAGCTGAACACCGAAAAGGCGGCAAGGCACGCGGCAAAGACCGGAACGAGCTGCTTTTTTGTCAGCGATTTCAAAGTATAGCCTGCGCCGAAGGCACCGAAAAACGTCACGAACATAAGGAGTCGCCACGGGAACTGAAGCTTGCCGAGCATGCTCTGGAGAGCGTTCCACGGGAACAGTGTTGACGAGGCGAAAAGGGCAATGACCGCAAGAGTCGAGCAGAGCACGGCTTTGTCGCTGACCCTGACCTTTTTTATGAGGAGATATATGAGTACACCGACGGAAAGCGGGATCGCGAGTCCGATTCCGTTGGGTATCCACGGGTCGTTGGCAGTCGTGAGGTTGAAATCGCTTATTGTTTTATAAAGCGGCATGGCGCGCCGGGCAAGCGTTCCCCAGATGGTATCGGCAGTGCCGTCGTTCAGGCGGAGCGTGCCGAAGGAGAGCTGTTCCAGCATCGGGAAGACATAAAACGCGGAGAGCGCGAAGAATATCACTGCCGAAAGGGCAATCAGGGCGATGCGCTTTTTGTTTTTTATAAGCTCGGGTATATAGAAAAGGGCGATCACGAGGAAAAAAAACGCGAGACAGGCGGCAGAAAGCGTGTGGGAGATAAGCACGCCGCAAAGCCCCGTCGGGAGAAGCAGCCAATGCTTTGCGTCGCCGGTCAGGATCGACATCAAGCCTGTAAACGCTATGGGCAGGAATATGAACGCCTGCACCTCGCCGAGGGCGACGCGGGTTATGAAATCGATCGCGAGGTATGAGGAAAAGGTATATAAAACCGAGGTGACGAGCGCCGGAAGTTTTTCCGAAGTGAGCTTCAGGGCGCAGAAATACGTCACGAGAGCCGTCGCGGTCAGGCAAAGCATTATATAGATGCGGAGCGACGCTTCGACAGACATGCCGAGGGTCGCAAGCGCGCCGGGGAGATGGAGAAATACGTCGCCGTAAAAGACAGGCGATGCATAGCCGCAGCCGCTCAGCTGTTCATAGTAAATAGGCGCAAACCACTTGCCGTGTCTGATATTTTCGGAGATCTGGTATATGCGTCCCATGTGGTATTTATAGTCGTGTCCGCTCGGAAGGCGCAGAAACGAAAGCGGTATTATGACGAGTATCAGTAGTAAAAGCAGCAGGATGAAAAGCTCGCGGTGCTTTTTTATGTAGCCTATCATAGCGTCTCCTATTTACAGAATGCCTATTTTCCCTTATACCTATTATACTATTATCGGCGCAACAAATCAATAAAGAAATCCGCTATATATTATGTATTTTTTGGAATGGTTTTGATACGTTTTTGATATGGGTTCAGGTAAAAGCAAACGGAGCTGCGGAAGTATCCGCAGCTCCGGCATATCTTTGAGATCAATCGGGTATCTGTTTTTTCAGAATCGGTTTCAGATAATTCTTCTTCATGTCTCTTAAAGAACCGAAAAAAATTTCTTCGGAATTCGACAATATATTCCTGCCGTCTTTAAGCATCGTTAATTGCATTGTGCATATAAGATCCGCAACCTGAAACAAGCGGTAATCTGCCGGAATAACGCGACGAAATTCAGCACCCGGAAGCGCTATTGCGAAAACCGTTGCAAGCAATTTCCCGAGTTCAACCTGACCGTTATCATAATAAACCACAATTCGGTCAAATCGGGAAAAGTATTCTGCCCGTTCATACAAAAACAGAAACAGCTTTTTTGACAGCAATGCCGTCATTTTTAAGGGGTCAAGATGGTTTTTCTCAACATAAAAGGTTTTGTATGATATTTCAACATTATTGAAAAACGTAATCAACGAGTTCAGTATCTTTCTTCGTTCCTTTATTGAAAAAGAAATGTAGTCTTCTTCCCTTCGGATAATAGGACCAACGTGAAAGCAATGATTCTTTGGCAGTCCGAAATCAGGTAATCTTTTTTCAAGTAAATCAATCGGATGTTCAATGGAATTGCCTTGGTCATGAAATACCAGAGTGAATATGTAATAAGGAGAATGCGGCTGATATGCCCCGAAATCGCCTGATTCATCGACAAAAACGCTCAGTGTCTTCATATGTCCTCACAAAAAATGGCGGGGAACATCCCCGCCGAAGGTGGACCCGGATCTTGCGATCAGCCCGTTCCTTATGTTATATTATATCATGTTTTCAAAAAAAGTCAATACCTTTTGTTGACACTCCGAGCAATATTATTATATGCGAATGCGGTTGATAATATACTGCGAAGTGAATTGCGGCAGCAACTCCCGGCATGAACAATTATACGGTTGTTTTTTTGCACAAAAAAGCGCTGTCAGAATTGTGCAGTATGCCTATTGAAAAATGGAAAAACGTGGTATATAATAAAAGCGTAGCACCGAACAGACGTTCGATGCTGCGGTCAAACAACGGCGTTGTGTCCGCATTGGATGCGGAATGGCTCACTCAGCGCCAAAAAGTGCAGAGAACATTTGTTCTCCACGGACGGTCAACAAGACAGTCAATAATACGAAAGGAATTTTGATGGATTACAGAGAAGCTGCAAAGGAATTACTGGCAAAGAAAATTGAGCTCAAAAATGCGTACGTTTCACTCGGGGACGAGATCACGATGCTCGAAAACGAGAAGTTCGCTATCAGGAAATGTGTCGGTGACACTGCCGTTGCCGCGGGCGGCGGCAGTAAATATGAGGAATACATAACAAACCTCATTTTCATTTCCGACAACACCTCGCTGCGCCGCCGCGTCGTCCGGCGCGAGCTTGACATGATCGAACAGGGCATGGCGGAGCTGAGCGAATACGAGCAGGATCTCATGGACGTGTTTTTCGTGCGGCGTGCAAAAAACGCCACCGAAATCATCGCCGAAAAATGGTTCAAGGAACGTTCGCAGATATACTCCGACCGCACGGTCGCGCTGAATAAGTTCACGCGCGCTGTTTATGGGGTTATACATCTGTGAAGTAAACAAATTGCCGGAGCAGAAGGCTGTTATCTGCTCCGGCGTTTTTGTTATTTTTCGGGTGCGGTCATTGCGCTGAGGTCGATTTCGCTCTTTCCCCTGATGAGCTGCATTATTTCGTCGCAGGTAAGCACATTATGCTTTGGTACGGTGAAGTTCATGGTCTCATCATACATAACGCTCTCAAACACGACGAAGTCATTTCCGTAGGTATGTATTTCGCTTATCTGGAAACGTTTTTCGGGATTTGCGACTATACGGCGATATTCGCCGGTCTCAGTGTCGTAGACATAGACATCGCCGCCCCTTGAGACTGTGCCGTGGTCAAGCTGCAGGACGAAAAGGAAGTACCTTTCGTCAAGCCATTCCAGGTATGAAGGCGCATAGGCTATCGGCAGGTCGGGCAGTGCAAGCTCGCTCAGGCTGTCGGTACGGATATCGTACATATATACAGTCGTGCTGCCCCCTTCAAGGCTAAAATTATCGGCGATCACCCTTGTTGCGTCGGGTGAAAGCGAATAGCTGTATATTTCGTTGCATTCCAGAATCTTTTTTGATTTGACGTCGGGTGTGTCAAGCATGAGATAAGACTTACAGGGCAACTCATTCTGACGATACTTCGTTACGGAAGTCAATTTCGTATATGTTCCGTCGGGATCGACATATTCACTCGAAACCCTTTCAGCCGGCTTTCTTTCGGGGGACGCAAGCTTTGTAATGGCGTCGGAAAGCTTTTTCTGAGTGTCGGCAAGCTGAGAGGTGAGATCCTTCTTGCGGCTTTCAAGGGATTCGATGCGGTCTTCAAGTTCCTTTATGCGGGTGGTTGACTTTTCGTTCAGATCGGTGACGCGCGCCAGGTCTTCCCTGCACTTTGAAAGCTCGCTCTCGGTTTCCGACAGGGCGGAGAGCTGTCTTTCAAGGTCCTGATACAGACCGTTATAGCGGTCGCGTTCCTTTGCAATCTCGTTTTTTTTCACTTTCCAGAGCGGAAAGGCTTTGCTCAAGAGCGGCGATACGGGAGGTATCTGCTTCGTTTGCGCCTCCGCAGGCGGAAAGGCACACCAGAAGCAGAGCGGTCGATGTCGCCGCAAGCGCTTTTGACAAATACTTTTTCATCATATTACTCCTATCAATCAATTGATACGATCAATCGCCATATGCCGCATACGTATTATGCGGCAGTTTCGGTAAGCAGCCTGTTTTTATTATAAACGATTTCTCGGATTTTGTCAACAGGGTAATATTTATGGCAAGGGGGCGTTAAAAAAGATGAAGAATCGCCGAAAGCCGACCGACGGCGTACAAGGGTACGTCAAGGGAGACTTTCGACGAGAGAAACAGAAATATAACTGCTTCTGAGGGAATTCGGAGAATTCCGACATTGTTGTCCGCTTCACAGCGCATAAACAATTTCCGTTCATCACATTTTCTGTTTCGGTCTGCGCTTTTTTAACGCTCCCTCTCACTGCGACCGCGATACCAGCAGCATCACGACCTGTGCCGCAAGGAAAAATATGAACGCGATACCGACCGCAACGAGCAGCTGTGTGCCGTTGAGGGGAGCGTAGCCCATAAATGCCGCCGCCTTCGGTATGTAGATAATTGCCGCGACAATAGCTGCAACGACTGCCAGCATGGCAAACGAGAGATAGTTCATATACGCCCTGTTGATGAACACCGAATGTTTGACACCACACATGAGTGAATAGAAAAACAGAAGCGCCGAAAATGTGACGAGCGACGCCGTGACAGGCGCATTGCCTGCCGTCCGGAGCGTGACCTGAGACGAAAACAGGCAAAGCCCGCCGCCGATGAGCGAATAAAGTGCCGGAAGTGCGTAATATATGAGCTTGTCTCGCGGTCTGACCGCCGGAAGCGGCTCCGCAAGTATGTTTCTTTCGGGCGGGGCGAACGCAAGCGACACCGAAATAAGAATATTTATCAGAATGCCGAAAAGGAACACGTCTCCCGATGAAAACGGCAGTTTTCCGCTGACGATGATCGAAAGTAACGCCCAAAAAAACATCGTCATGAAGCCCACAACGAAGTATTCCGCCGTGTTTGTGATGCGCTTCATCGCCATACGCGCCGATTTCAGCGTTTCTGTGATCGTGTCAAAACCGTCGTTTTTCATCTGTACGTCACAGGTTGCGAGCAATGTGTCGGTGCTGCCCCTTTTCGGTGCAAACGAAACATCCGCGTCTTTCATGAGCTGCAGCTGTTCGGTACGCGATGCAGACACCGCGACCCGTTTGCCGTCCTGCTTGCGAAGCTGCTCAATATAAAGCCATTCGCTGTCCGTCAGTCCGGTAAAAATCTTGTATCCGGGGCAGTTTGCGATGAAAAGCCCTTCTTCGGTCGTGCGCAGGGTCTCTGCGGTGCAGATCTCGTGTTCGTTTTCGATGATACCCGCGTTTTTCGCGGTGTTATACGCCGTATAATACGAGTCGTCCGATGAAACGACGATCTCAATGCCCGCCTGACGGCACTTGAACACGGCTGATGCCGCACCGACCTCAAAAGTCGAATAAAGTCCGACAATGCCGATAAGCACCAGCTTGCGTTCCACGGTGATGTCTCTCAGGCTGTCTGCCGCCGTATTACCCACGGCAACCGCGATCGGTGTGCGTGTTTTGGATATCTCTTCGGCAAAAGCAAGCACCTTTCGGCGCGACTTGTCGTCAAAGCGGTAATTTGTGCCGTTTTGGCGGTATCCCGCGCAGCGAGAAATGACATTTTCGGGAACGCCTTTGATGATGACGACCGGTGAACCGTCAAGCAGCCCCAGCACACGCGTCATTTCGCCGCGGCTGTCGAACTCCGATTCTATCCGATAAAAGCCCTTTCCCGCCTCTTCAAGAGAATATTTCAGCTTATCCGCCGCTTCCATGAGCGACAGCGAAAGAGTGCTTCCGACGTATTTTTCGGCGAGCGGAAGCGCCTTTTTGTCCTTGTCACCGGTCATGACTTCTTTGACCGAGGAGCAGAGGAGCATATATCTCAGCACCGCGACAGCGCCGTCGCTGCGCCCCGCGTCAACGCGGTATTCGCCGAAGCAGTCGTAAAGTCTGTCCGCCTTTATGACGGAGGGCGGGAAAGCGGTCTGCTTGTCGCACATGACCGAATTTATCCCCACGAGCTTCGGCACACAGTCAAAGTTGCGTATTGCAGCGCCCTTCTTCAGTGCCTTTGTCAGGCAGTCCGCGAACGTATACGCGGCAAACGCGAAGGACGTGTCCGTAAGCGCGATGACGCCGATCCCCAGCGCAAGAACAAACACCTCCGCCAGTCCGACGCCGCGTACGATCCCGACAGCGATGAGCACCAGCTCAAACACCGCCGCCGCACCCGTCACAATGCGTCCCTCTTTCTGAGTCCCCCTGAGTACGGAGGGCAGTGACATCGGGTTGTGGTTTGATTTTTTGTTTATGCGGACATTTGAGCCGACCTCGCACACGATGGCAACACCGTTGCCGCCCGTGACGATACTGCCTGCGTAAACCATGTTTTCGCTGACACGGCTGAGTCCCTTCTTCTCGGTGAAGCGCGCATCCTTTGCGGCAGCGGAACTCACGCCGCTTATCGGCGTTTCAAGCACCGTCAGCGCATTGCATTCGATAAGCCGCGCGTCGGCGGGGACGATGTCGCCGTCTTCAAGGTATATGACGTCGCCGCACACAACGCTTCTGCTGTCGGTCACCATTGTCTTTCCGCCGCGTATGACGGCTGCGCCCGACGCGGTCTGACGCTTCAGCTCCGAAAGCTTTTTTCCGGCATAGTGCTCGAGAATCGCGTTTGCGAAGGTGAGTATGATGCATCCCGCCGGCACGAGCAGAAGAAGCGGCGACCGGTCGAATACGAATATGAGCAGAGAGCCGAACAGCAAAAGCACGGTCAGCAGGTTTGTATACTGTTTTTTCAGACTTGCCTTAAACGACAGCCCGATCTGCCCTGATACGATGTTTGCGCCGTATTTCGCGCGCTGTCTGCGTACTGCCTTGGGGTCAAGCCCGTTTGTTATATCGCTTCCGAATTTTTCCGCCACCTCATGGGGATACATTTCGGAATATGAAAGCTCCTCATCGCCCGCCCTTTTTGCGGTTTCGGGCGTGAAGGTGTTTATCTTCGGAAATTCGTCTGTCCTTGACATAGGCTCAGGCGAAGCTGACAGCGATCCTGCCGTCTCCGTCCTTTGAAAGCGTTACCTCCGAAACGGGATTTTTGTAGCTTTCAATGATCTTCAGCGCGATGACATCTTCGATGTCCGTCTGGATCACGCGGCGGAGGTTGCGCGCACCGTATTTGTCGCTGTATCCCTTTTCGGCGATTGCTTCGGCGGCAGTGATGTCATAAACGAGCTTTATGCCCTTGTCCGCAAGCACCTTTGAAAGGTCGCCCAGCATGATCATTGCAATCTTTGCGCAGTCGTCCTTGGTCAGACGGTTGAACACGATGATATCGTCGACACGGTTGATGAATTCGGGGCGCAGGAAGCCCTCCAGCGCACGTATCACCCTTGCGTTGTCGGAGGTTTTGCCCGTCGCGTTGAAGCCTGCCGACGAGCTGTCGGTGCTTCCGGCGTTGGTGGTCATGACGATTATTGCGTTTTCGAAGTTGCAGACCTTGCCGTGCGAATCGGTGATTCTTCCGTCGTCGAGTATCTGAAGCAGGATGTTCAGCACATCGGGATGAGCCTTTTCGATCTCGTCGAACAGCACGACGCTGTACGGCTTGCGGCGTATCTTTTCGGTGAGCTGACCCGCTTCGTCGTAACCGACATATCCGGGAGGAGAACCGACAAGACGGCTGACAGTATGCTTTTCCATATATTCCGACATATCGAGACGTATCAGCGTTTCGGGTGAGTCGAACATATAGTTTGCAAGCACCTTGACAAGCTCCGTTTTGCCGACGCCTGTTGTGCCCGCAAAAATGAAGCTGACCGGTTTTTTCTTGTATGCGATGCCCGCACGGCTGCGCTTTATGGCGCGTACAAGGCGTTCGACCGCCTCGTCCTGACCTATGATGCGTTTTTTAAGCTCCGCTTCCATGCGGTCGATTTTTGAAAACTCGTTTTCGGTGATGTTTGAAGCGGGAATGCCCGTCCACACCTCAATGACCTTTGCGAGCGCCTCCGGTGCGAGATAAATCTTGTCTCTTTCCGCCGAAAGCGCGTCAAAACGCTCGCGCTTCTGCGCAAGAGTGGTTTTATAGTCGGCGATGGTTTTGTAATCGTCCTCGTTTTTTTCTTCTTTTGCTTCAACGGCTTCGATTTTTGCCGTCAGATCGGATATTTCCGCCGTGACCTCGCCCAGCTCGTTTATGACGGGCGAATGAAGAGCGGTATAGCTTGCCGCTTCGTCAAGCAGGTCGATCGCTTTGTCGGGCAGATAACGGTCCGTGATATATCTTTCGGAAAGGCGTACCACTTCCGGCAGAAGCGTATCCGCAATCTTTATGCCGTGGTACGTTTCGTAATACTTCTTGACGCCTTTGAGTATGGCGACACTGTCTTCGACCGACGGCTCGTTTATGGTGACGGGCTGGAAACGGCGTTCGAGCGCCGCGTCCGTTTCGATATATTTTCTGTATTCGCTGAGCGTGGTGGCGCCGATGAGCTGGATCTCACCTCTTGAAAGTGCGGGTTTCAGGATATTCGCGGCGTTGAGACTTCCTTCGGCGCCGCCGGCGGCGACAATCGAATGAACCTCGTCTATGACGAGGATGACATTGCCCGCCTTTTTGACGTCTTCGATGAGTCCTTTCATACGCGATTCGAACTGACCCCGGAACTGCGTTCCCGCAACGACTGAGGTCA
>ERZ857998.3205-NODE-3205-length-13718-cov-15.903389_pt1 | contig 13718 bp, 8 predicted proteins | sample MGYA00519954_ERZ857998 | MGnify/ENA primary metagenome ERZ857998 (study PRJEB31778, sample SAMEA3449424) | human gut metagenome | biome: human gut; feature: human-associated habitat; material: faeces | place: United Kingdom | collected 2010/2012 ...
ACGCAGCTAAATAGCCATTTAGCTTAGTGTTAACGGCTATCTTTTGATCAAGCGCCGAAAGAAAGTCTCCGATTCCTTGCTGTTTCTCAATGTTGGGAAGCGGGAACTTGTAATCGAGAATCCATTCAGGCTTCACTCGTTGATGCGATCCTGAGGTTCCTGTGCGCATTCCAGACAAAGCGTTTGTGAAATCATCGCTCATAAGGATGTATAGCAGATAGTTGCGATCGACTTTTTCGTTGGGGCAAAGGGGCACAAACTCTGTCGAACAAACGGAATTGGCTTGAAGATTATCGATAGGCCAGATGCGCTTAAAACGCATATTAAGCTTATTTACAAGGATGTCGCCATTTTCAATATGAAGTTTGTTGCTTAATATTTCTGATCCATCAAGGATTTCGGGCTTTCTTGCGTTATCGAATGCGGGCAAGCTATAGCAGTGATAGATTGTTCCCGCATCGGGTTTAATGCTGACTTTCCGAAATGACGCGACGTCGCCGATTCGGGCACTATTACATTTCATAACCAATCGCCTCCAAGTCCTTCTTAATCTGCTCCTGCAAGCGGTTGGACTCTTCAAAGCATTTTGAAATTTCGCCGGTCAGGCGTGCCATCTTCTCCTCAAACGGCTCGCCGTCGTCTTCGGCTTCGGCAATGCCTACGTAGCGACCGGGTGTCAGAATGAAATCTTGCTTGGCGATCTCGTCCAAATCCGCTATGGCGCTGAACCCCTTCACGGACTCGAGCTCGCCCTTGCGGAAGGAGTCGAATGCGGATGCAACTTTGTTGATGTCCTCTTCGGTAAACTCGCGTAGTTTGCGAGAGACCATGGTGCCCATTTCGCGGGCATCGATGAATAGCGTCTTGCCGGACTGAGCCTTCTTCTTGTTCAGGATCCACAGACACACGGGAATTTGGGTGCTGTAGAACAGCTGCCCCGGCATGGCTACAATGCCCTCGACCAAATCGTCCTCTACGATAGCGCGTCGAATATCGCCCTCACCGCTCGTCTGGCTCGAGAGCGACCCGTTTGCCAATACGAGGCCAATCTTGCCCGTGCCGTTAAGATGCCAAATCATATGCTGCATCCAAGCGAAGTTAGCGTTGCCCGTGGGCGGCACGCCGTACTTCCAACGTACGTCTTCCTGCAGCGCTTCGCCGCCCCAGTTCTTGAGGTTGAAGGGTGGGTTTGCCAACACATAGTCAAACTTTTCATTCTTGTGCTGGTCGGCGCTGAAGGTGTCTGCATAGTTGCCCAAATCGGCCTCGATGCCACGAATACCGAGGTTCATCTTTGCGAGCTTCCAAGTGGTAGGGTTGCTCTCCTGGCCAAAGATGGTGATGTCCTGTACCACGTTGCCGCCATGGTGCTCGACGAAGGCGGCGGACTGCACGAACATGCCTCCGCTGCCGCAGCAGGGGTCGTACACACGACCGTGGAAAGGCTGGAGGATTTCAACCAGTGTGCGCACGATGCACGACGGCGTATAGAACTCGCCGGCGTTTTTGCCCTCCATTGATGCGAATTTCTGCAGGCAATATTCGTATGCGCGCCCTAACAGGTCTTTCTCGCTCTCGTTATCGGTCATTTGTACGTTTGTGAATAAGTCAACGACGTCGCCCAAGCGCCTCTTGTCTAGTTCGGGACGAGCGAAGTTCTTGGGCAGCACGTCTTTGAGTTTGTCGTTCTCGCGCTCGATGGCGCGCATGGCATTGTCAATGATCTGGCCAATTTCAGGCGTATGCGCCGCCTGTGAGATATTCACCCAACGTGCTTCTTCGGGAACGAAGAAGACATTCTGCTCCATGTAGCAGTCGCGATCCTCCTCATCGCCGTAACCCTCTGCGACGAGCTCTAGGTAGCGTTCGTCGAAACGGTCCGAGAGGTACTTCAGGAAAATAAGGCCTAACACGACGTTTTTGTACTCGGCAGCGTCCAAGTTGCCACGCAGCACATCTGCGGCGTTCCACAGTTGGTCCTCAAAGCCAACGTCGGCCCTGTTCTTCTTGGTGTTCTTAGCCTTGCTTTTAGCCATGCTGTTTTAACTCCCTATGCTGCATTGTCGGCCCAGAGTTCGCACTGATCCATCACGGTGGCCAGTGCCGACTCCATGCCCTCTGGCGGATACTTATGATGTTTGAGCAGGCGCTTGATTGCAACACGCATGGCAGCACGAGCACTTTGCTTTTTCTGCCAATCGACCGTGCGCATTTCGCGCATCTTCGCAGCGAGCTCTTGCGTGATAGCGACCAGCTCGTCATTTCTTTCGCGATAGTAGTCGGCGACTGCCTGCGGTTGTGTTAGCGCCTCGTAAAACGCAAACTCCTCTTCGCTAAGCCCAAGCGCCTTTGCCTTTTGGTTTTCGGAAAGCATCTCTTTCGCCATCTTGAGCATTTCTTCGAATACCTCAGCGTTTGTGAGCTGCCCGTTGAGATAGCCATTTACCATGCTTTGCATGAGTTCCGAGTACTTTTTTGCCTGCGTTATGCTCTTTCTGCGGTAGCCCTTAATCTGGTCGTCGATGAGTTTTTTCAACAGCTCGTAAGCCAGGTTCCTCTCTTTCATACGCGAGAGGCTCGACAGAAACTTGGGGTCAAAAATCGAAACCGTTTCGTCTTCCACCTTAAACAAGTCTATTACGCCGTCGGTATGGACGATGTTCTGTTCGAGTAGTGCATTGATGCGGTCATTTACCTGCTTAAGGGTAAGTTTGCCTCCGTTTTTGCTGCGGGTGCCGCCCTGCTCGGTGAGCTGAAGGATAAGCTCTCGAACAACCTGGAAATAGCCAGCCTCGATGCGCTGCATGTCTGTTGCGCGACTTTTGGCGAGTCCATAGGCTTTGAGCATGATTCCTGCCTGCTCAACAAAGTCGCGGGTGATATCTTCGTCGCCGGGTGCAAGGATATGATTTACTCCACCCGTTATGAGTTCGCTTCGACGTGCGGCGGACTCGGTGCTCATGAATTCCGAATAATCGTAACCAAACATTTTGTCGCGACAGACCGCCAGTTTTTCCAAGAACTTAGGATAGGCGGTTTTCCCGATATCCATGTCGCCGTATTTCTTTTGGTCGCGCTTGGTGTAGTCCTTCATGGCGCGTTTAAGGGCGTTAGCTATGCCTACGTAGTCAACAACCAGTCCGCCAACCTTGTCTTTATATACTCGGTTTACGCGTGCGATTGCCTGCATCAGGTTATATCCGCGCATGGGTTTATACACATACATAGTGGCAAGGCTCGGCACGTCAAAACCGGTGAGCCACATGTCTACGACGATTACGATTTTGAGCGGGTCGGCGTCATCCTTAAACCGCTTTGCCATCTCCTTCACATGGGCCTTATTGCCTACGACGTCGAACCACCACTCGGGGTCCTGATTGCCCATGGTCATGACAACGCCGAACTTGCCCTCGTCCTTCCAAGAGGGTCGCAGCTCGCATATACGTTGATATATGGCCATGGCGGCGGGGCGCGAATACGCAACGATCATTGCCTTGCCGGTGAGTTCGTGCGCACGGTTGGTCTCATAGTGCTCTACGATGTCCTGACATAGGGCATCGATGACTTCGGGTGCACCTAGAACGGCGTCCAGATTTGCAAAGTTGCGCTTGCTTGCGTCAATGGTTTCGGCGTTAGCCTGCTCGGTGAGCTTTTCGTACTCATCATCAACTTTTGCAAGGATGCCCTGATCCAGCTTGAGTGCGACGACGCGGCTCTCGTAGAACACGGGTCGAGTTGCGTCGTCCTCTACTGCCTGAGTCATGTCGTAGACGTCAATATAATCGCCGAAAACCTCGCGAGTTGATCGATCTTCGGCAGAAATAGGGGTACCGGTAAAGCCGATGAAAGTCGCATTCGGAAGGGCGCGGCGAATGAGCAACGCGGTGCCCGTGTGCTTCTTGCCGTCACGGTCGTATTTCTCTTCGAACCCGTACTGCCCGCGGTGCGCTTCATCTACCATCACGACGACGTTCTTGCGCTCGGAGAGGGCGATGGCTTCCTCCTCGAACTTCTGCATGGTGGTGAAAATGATGCCGTTGGCGCGGCGGCTCGAGATCTGCTGCGCAAGATCGGCGCGACTCTGCGCCTGAACGGGCGTCTGGCGCAGGAAGTCTGAGCATCTGGAGAACTGCGCGAACAATTGCGAGTCGAGGTCGTTGCGGTCGGTAATCACCACGATGGTCGGGCTGTCGAGTTTCTCTTCGAGCAGATGGGCAAGGAAAACCATCGAAAGCGACTTGCCCGAGCCCTGCGTGTGCCAGAAGACGCCGCCCTTGCCGTCGCCGCCGATGGCCTCATGCACGCTCTCGAGTGCTTTGTTCACCGCGAAGTACTGATGGTATCCCGCGAGGATTTTCGCGTCCTCGGAGAACAGAATGAAGTTCTTCAGGATGTCGATGAGCCGCTCCTTGGGGAACATGCCGTCCAGAGGCGTCTTCCAATCGGCGTACTGGGTGGCCTCGTAGCTTCCATCGACGCTCTTCCACTCAACGAAGCGCGACTCGTTGGCGGTGATTGTGCCAACCTTGGTGTGAAGCATGTCACTGGTGATGCAGAAGGCGTTGTATACGAAAAGCGATGGAATCTGTCGTTTGTAGTTTTGAATCTGTTGGTAGGCATCTTCGCTGTCAGCGTCGGCTCGAGCGGGCGACTTCAATTCAAAGAGAACGAGCGGAAGACCGTTAACGAATACGATGACATCTGGACGTTTGTTGGTGCCGCGTTCGATGTAGGTCCACTGGTTAACAACGTGGAAGCAATTCTTTTCGGGATTGTCGTAATCGACCAAGCGCACGATGTCCGTATGCTCTTCTTTGCCGTCAAACCAGCTTGCCTCCACACCGTTTTGGAGCATATCCATAAAGATGCTGTTCTTGGCGATGAGGTCGCTGCCCTCGATTTCCTTTAGCCTAGTTATTGAGGCCTCAATCGCGCGTCGATTGAGCGTGGGGTTAATGCTCTCAAGAGCGGGCCCAATGACGTCAGGTAGGAAGGCATCGTCAAACGCGTCGGAGGAACGAGCGACATCAGGCCCATAGAGGTACTCGTACCCCAGATTCGTTTGCAAGTGGTCAATGATGCCTTGTTCGAAAGCATCCTCATTAAATGACGTTGAGGAGCTGTAATCGACAGCAATCATGCGCACTCCTTACCTTATGCTTCAACGACGTTGGTGAGCCTGTCCACCATTGCATTCTAGCAGTTAATCTTGCATATATTGGTATATCTGACACCCGTTAGTTGCCATTTGACTTATCGGTTGATCGCGCCAGAACGACAATAGGTGGCAAGGCTCTCTCAGTTATTTAAATCGACTTCTCTTTATGGGCGCTCGTGTTGTGACAGCTGCCCAAGCGCTTGCTTGAAGCTGTTGTTGGTGATCTTGAGATCGTTTCCCGCTTGTATTTTAATGAGTTTCGGGTAGTCGTCCGGATTGTTCTCAACGCGAGCGATGAAACTCGAGGCTTCATCGGCGCCCGGGGTCTTGTGAGGCATGGGGCCAGCTAGGATTGCAGCGTAGCCCATCGAGCCGCGTATTTTGCCGAAGTTGAAGTGCTTGAGTCGGGAGTATTCGAGTTGAAACTCAAATCGATCCGGATCGAACCCTTTCTTGCGGGCGATGCTGCGCAACTTGTCGACGTTAACGGCGCTTGCACCGACAACGAGGATCTTGCCCAGAAAACGTTCCTCATAGGGATCGTTTTCGCTTACGAGAAGGTCGGACATTCCAAGGGATGCCAAAAGATCTTCAAGGGTGTCTTCGCGATTTGCCTTTGTTATCGCGGGTAGTAGTTCGAGCCCCATGCGCCCCATCATCTCGTCGCAAAGGTCGGAGAGCTCCTGAATGGTGAGATGCGCCAAAGCTAACCCTCCTCATCGAAAAGGTCGATAAGTTCCTGACGAGCTCGAGATAGACGTAACTTTAACAACTTGATCTCGTCTGTCTTGGCGAGATAGGCATCGGCAATCGTCTTCTGACGATCGGCGTCCTCGAGGGGCACCTTGATGTTACTGAGAGCTTTGATGGGCACACTGGGTATGGTGGTGCCGACTGCTTCACGGGCAAGGAGTTCTTTGCCAGAAGGGCTCGAGAAAAACGCGGCGAGGTAGTGCGGATCAATCTTTTCCCTGTTGACGCTCAACACGTACAGGTTTCCATTCGCGATGATTTTTCGATCTTCAGGGACCTCGGCAACCGCAATCTTGAACGGGGCGCCGGATTTTGAGATAAGGACGTCGCCGTTGTGAATACGATACTTCTCAAGTTTCGTGTCGAGTGTGGAAAGGTTCGGAAGGTCGTCGTCAATAGACCCATCAGAGATATTGCCTAGGTTGAGATAGCTGATTCCGGTGTCTTCGTCGCAGACAAGTGCATCGAGTTCTGCTGCGCGAACACTTGCGCCTCTCATGATTTTTGCGACGCTCCCGAGCTCAACTCCATTCGGGACCTGGATTTCTTTTTCGAGATAACGCTTTGCAGAGAGATCGAAGTCGCGCGCCGCAATTTCATCAAGTGTTTTGAAAACACTCTTTTCGGAATCGGAGTCAAGGCGCTCGACAATCGCGTTAATGGCGGTTTCGTCAATTGAGCAGCTGCGGCGATCATTAGTGCCCAAATCAGTTGCATCGACAAAGCGAACCCCCTTGGAGCCGCCTGCGCTAAGGACGACGAACGACGTTTGAATCATCGTGTAGGGAGCAAAGACCCCCTTGGGCAGTGCGACAATCGCTTTAATGAAGCCGTTCTTAACGAAGTATTCGCGAACCGGTTTATCCGTGCCATTAAAGCACGCGCCGTTCGACATAACTGCGGCGGCGGTCCCTCCCTTTTTGAGGGAATCGACAAGCAGGCGGTTGAAAACCCAATCGGATGACGACGGACGACTGTAGCGTTCCTGGCCCTTCATGACTTTCTCGATGTAATCAGAACTCTTGGAGAACATCTTGGTCTGCATGCCCCAGGGGTAGTTGGAGAACGCCTTATCTACAGGATTGTGCTCAATGCTGCTGTCGAAATAGCGGAACATGTCATCAAGGGCGTAGCAAATCTTCGAACCCTTAACTTTGGAACGGAGCTTTGCGATGGCGAGGATGTCTGAATTGAGTTCGACGCCCATAAGCTCGGCGTCGAGGCATTTCGCTGCGGCAGCTTCGAGGAAATTGCCTGTTCCGCAGCCAAAGTCAATGACCTTCTCACCGGACTTAATATCCAGAACGGCAAGTGCGAGGTGCGTGATTCCCTCGGGGGTCGAGGACTCTCCGCCAAAGATTCCCTGGCTAATCGGGCCGTCCTGAAGGAATTTATCGATTGCTTCTTCGCTGAAACTGGAAAGAACGGCAAGGAGTTCGTCGAACGATCCGTCTGCGGTAATTCGCTTATAGGCGTGATTGAGCAGTGCGGCGATATCGTCGTCTCCCTGGGATGCGAGCTCAATCATTTCGGCGTGGTCGTCACATCTGCCGGTTTTTTGAGCGAAACGCGCGAGATATACGAGTGGGTAGAGATATTCGGAGGGCAATGAACCGCGGAGACGGGTCGTGAGGGTCCAGCCGATTTCTTTTGTCTGTGCACTGGTGTTAAACAATGTGAGTCCTTTCAAACGATGGTTATCAATAACCGATGACTGGACTATAGCACATCGGGTTATGGATAACCAGATATAATCTCAGGTTATTTATAACCAAAAAACAATCTGGCTTACACTGATCCAGCCGACCTGCCGGTCGTGCCCACTCGTTATTGACTTGATGACGGCTAAAGGCATGAGGAGTGAATCGGAGCAGCGTGCATTTGCCGTTTTGGTCTATTCGCAGGTGAAGATGAATGGGTGCGGCATGTCATTGCATTTCAGTGGGGCACAGTCCTAAGCCGGAGGCGATGGCGGATGCGGTGCGATGGTGCCAAGAAAAGCGCCTAGACCTGGGTGAAGAACCGAGGCCGCGGGCGCTTTTCTATTTCTTTGGTCGCATGGATTGTCTGTTCTGTTGGCCGCGCCGGCGTTGTTTCTTTGCTCTCGTTCGCGCGGCATCCGCTTGTGGCGGTGGATGTAAATAAAAGGTGGAGTGACTGCAAAAGAGCCGCTTCACTGGGTAAAATCAGGATGTGCCGCGGAACCCGCTCCTCAGCTAGTCACACTTCGGAAGCGCGGGCAACGCAGGTATTATCGTCTAAAGGGCCGGCTGCAACCGGCCCTTTTCATGACTCCCTTCGCTATCCGTTACTGCTTATATTCCCGCCAGATCGAGTAGAGGTTCCGGGCAATGCCGGTCACATACATCGAGAGGCGCAGGATTTCAAGAAACAAGTTCATAGGCTTCACCCCAATCGGAGATCGGAGCGTTGCCCGCAGGCGGATTCCGCGGCGGTCAAGATTTTACCTCGCAGGCCGCGGTGGGAGACATCCTACCCATCCCATGGTTTGGAACAGTGTCGATCTAACGGGCAATCAAACCTCTAGCACTCTTTGAATTTGAGCAAGCATCTGCCCGAAGAAGCTGAGCTCGAACGGCTCATAAATGAGCGAATCGCCGCCCGCGGTCCTGTAGAGTCCGCAGGGGAGGTAACGCCCGTCGGGGAGGACGTAAAGGTTTCCTTCCTCCCTTAGTCCCGCTGGGAGCATCGGGACCTCGTTCTCGTCCACTTGGAACTCGTCAATATTCGCGATCTTCCTCTCCATGATGCCTCCTGCCTTATTTATTGAATGGCACCCTAAAACATGCAGTTCTCAATCAACTCTTTACCGCGCAAGGTATCGATCCACTCCTGCGGGATGGCCTCGATACCGTAGGCCGTGCCGGCGAGGGCGCCGGCGACGGCTGCGGTGGTGTCGGTGTCGTCGCCCAGGTTGACAGCGACAAGGACGCAATCTTCGTAGCTGTTAGTGTTGATGAAGCACCAGGTGGCTGCCTTAAGGGTGTCACGCACGAAGCCACCTGACCTGATTTCCTGCTCTGGCACGCCTTTCAGATGGAGTGCCCACGAGGGAAGCGCGCCGTTCATCACGCTTCTCATCAGCTCGACAAATATGACGCATGCGTCGGTCGACGTTTTGTGGGCGTGCGTAATCGCGGAGACTTCGCTGACCTCTTCGTCTGTCGCATCGGTGAACGCCAGGGGAGCGATGCGCATGAGCGAACCGTTGCCGTTGTCGCACTCGTCGGAGCCTCCTTTGCCGGTGTGCAGGGCGCGGGCGGTCGTGCCGCCGTAATCGAAAACGCCGTCGATCGTATACTCGCCACGGGCAATCCAGCTTACGAACTTGTCGCGCATGTCTGCGGTGTCGATATGCCCGAGCTCCCTAATCGAGTCGCAGGTAGCAAGCGTCATGGACGTGTCGTCGCTCCAGGTGCCGGCGGGCTGCCCATGCGTGCCGTAGCCGATCATGTCCGTGCATTCGAACGTGCCGCGGGGCCTGAACTCGTAGGGAACGCCCAGCGCGTCGCCGACGGCAAGTCCATAGATGCAGTCGCGCAGTGTTGTTTTCGGTCTGTCTGTCATGGAACGCTCCTCTTTCCCGGGTGATGTGGAGCGCCATCGGGGGTATCGGTCGCAACGTGCTGCTACCCTTGCGCTTCGCCATTAGTCGCTTCGTTGATGGCGCGGTACTCGGCACTCAGCTCGCGCGCCAACTCTTCCTTGCTTGGAAGATACGGCAAGTATTTGGCGGCAAACACTTGGTCGTTGTCTTCGGGCAGCGTGTACTCGACAATCGAGTCGCTTTTGTCCGCGCAGAGCACGATGCCTATGGGCGGATTGTCGCCTTCGTTCATGAGCTCGCGCGTGTAGTAGTTCACATACATTTGCATCTGGCCCAGGTCCTGATGCGTAAGGTCATCGGTCTTAAGGTCGATGAGCACGAAGCAGCGCATCAGATAGTTGTAAAACACAAGGTCAATATAGAAATGGCGTCCATCAAAGGTGATGCGCTTTTGGCGCGCCTCGAAAGCGAAGCCGCGGCCAAGTTCCAACAGAAACCTCTGAAGATGCGTGATGAGTGCCTGCTCTAAATCGCTCTCACGAAACGCAGTATCGTCCGAGAAGCCTAAAAACTCCAGCACATATGGGTCGCGGATAATATCCTCGGGGCGATGAACCGGGACGCTCTTTTGGATTTCCTGGGCGACGGTCTCTTTGTCCTTGCTGGCAAGTAGACGCTCGCGGAACATGGTGTTGATTTGGCGCTCGAGCTGACGCGTGCTCCAGCGAGAGTCGGCGCATTCGTTCATGTACCAAATGCGAGCTTCGGGGTCGGGAATGCGAGATAGTCTGCGATAATGTGTCCAGTTCAATTCGTGACGCAGTGCGTCACGAATTGGGAATGCTAAATAAAACTGCCGCATGTAGCGGAGGTTTGAGGTATCAAAGCCTTTGCCGAAATCTGTGGTAAGCCTGGTCGCGAGTCCTTTAAGCAACGCCTCTCCATACCTGGCGCGCTCTTCTCCGCCTTGTTCCTCAACAATGCTCTTGCCGATCTCCCAATATGCCTCAACCATCGCAAAGTTAACGGCGGCATATGCCTTGTCGCGAGCAGCGTTGAGAATCGAGGAAACCTGCTTATAAAAACCTTCGGGCACGATTGCCGATTCTCCGCGGTTTGCCAGTTCGCCCATCACCATCGCCCACTTTCCTCCTGTGGAATGCATCTTTATCGCATTTAGTTTAAAGCCTCGCGCGGACACGAATTGCTGTGCTGTCTGGCACCTTCGCATGGGAGCCTTGCGGTGACTAAAATGTTGCCATAGAGGCAGTTTTAGCGAACCCCGCGGGAGTGACACGCATGGATAACAACACTTTGCTGTTCCAGGACAAAGGTTCGGGCAGGTTTAAAGACGTCAAGATCTAGCCTAACCGTATCGAGGTGCTCAAGAAGGGCACGTTTGGTGGCAAGCACACCGAGATCGTTTACCTTAAGGACATCACGGGGGTCAACAGGATCAAGGGCCGCGACGTTTTTCTGCGCAATCGACTGTTAACCGCTTGCGTCTTTAGCCCGAGCAGTCGTGCGAAGGCTCAGGAGTTTGTTAACACGCTGAACATGGTGATGTAGCCGATAACGGCGTACGGGCCAAGGTGAAAATCGGGGCGCAGAACGGTATTCTACGCCCCGATTGAGTTGATGCGCCCAAAAGACTGGCTTGCCTATTCGCTAGCACCTTCGTTGTCTTCGCGGTCATTGGCAAGCATTGCTGCGCCGGCAACCGTTGTTGCCACGGCGGCAGCGGCGAGCCCGGCGGCAATGCCGGAACCGTCGCCTGTGTCGGCGAGTTTTCCGCCCGAGCCCTTGCCCTTGTTGCCCTTACCGTTCTTGTCCGCGCTGCCCGCGTTGGCGCCAGTGCCGGTGCCGGCGCCGCCTGCACTGCCCGAGGCCGCTACGGTAAAGCTTGCGGCTCCGTCGGTGGCAAGCGTGTAGTTTTGCGCCGCGTCGCCCAACAGGCCTTTCGCACGCACCCAATACGTCCCCGCGGCAAATGCCTCACCCTCGGCCACTGCCGTGCCCGGAGCGCCGTTTGCATCGTGCATAAACTCGAGCTGGGCCGTGCAGGCATCGGTTTCGAGCTTGCCCTCGAGTGATGCCGCAATCTTGGCGCGCACGTCCTCGCCGGCCTTAAGGCCTTCGAGTCCCTCAAAATGAGGCGTCAGCACGCGCGGATCGATATCGATGGGCACGGATCCCTGCAGCCCTATAACGGTCTCATTGCCCAAGGCATCGACATCAACGTATTCGATGGCAAAAGCGCTTCCCGAAGCCGCCACGTTGAGTACGTTGCTGCTGTCGACGAGGCGGAAATGACCCTCGCCAACGGTCTTGCCGTCCTGGAGCGAGGCGTCGCTCAGCGAGTCACCATATGTCATGTGCATGCGGGCTGGGAGGTAGCACGAAGCCGTCTGCTTGTGCTGCGTATCGTAATTGCGCTGGTAGATGCTTCGGGCCAGTGCCGCATCAACAAAGTCGGACGCAATGATGCCAATGTGCTTGCGGCAGTCCGCCTTTGTGCTCTCAACTCCGCTATTGTTTATATACGAGCTCTTGTACAGGTGCTCGTCGACCACTCGCGCTGCGGTAAAAGGGTTGTTTTGCGTGCAGCTCGTGTAGTTGATAAACCAGCAGCGCTCCGTTGCCTGCACCGTTGTCCCGTCCGCGGCAGTGATATCTACGGTGCTGCGCTCGAACTCGGACGCTGCCTTCAGGGCCATATCGACCCAGTCGATTTTACTGGACCCCGTGCAGTTGTAATGGTCTTGGGCATATACCGCTGTGCTATAGGGCTCTTTGTCGCCCGTATTGCCCGCAGCCTCAAAGCCTTGCTCGTATTTCACGAGGCACATGGACTTTCCGGAATGCGTCTTGATTTTGTCGTCCCATTCGGTGAGGTCGAGGCCCCATGTGTGGCTGCTTACGCTGTTGCCGGCGAGCCCAAACCGACGCAGCAGGACGATCTTTCCGCGCACCTCGCCCAGCGTGGGGATGCGGCTCGATGTGTAGAACAGGTCGGGGTTCTCATCAAAAACCTTGCCCAAGGCCGTCGTGAGGCTTTCGTCGGTAGCCTCGCCATTGCCCCGCGACACGAGCATGATGAGCGCTTCTGTCGGGTTTTCGCTCAAAAACGTATTGAAGTACCCGATGACATCGGAGAGATGCATAAAGTTCCCGTCTTTTTTGAGCAGGTAACAAGCTCCGTGGTCGATGCCGGGGTTCTCACCCTTTCCGAGTCGAATATCAAAATAGCGAACGCCTTCGAGCAGCTGCGTGGGGATGTAATCCTGCTGGCATTTTGCCTGGGAGGATTGGGGCTCGGTGTCGTTGTCCACGCTGCAGGTGCCCGAATCGTGCGTGCCCGGGATGCTCAGTTCGTCGAGGAACTTGTTGTTGTCGACGTATTTCATCCAACAGGGCCCGTCGACGTAGCTGCTATACGTGGTCCAGTCGATACTGCTAACCGTGGTATTGGTCTTGCCCATGTCGTAACCGACAAGTTCGAGCTCCCACGGAATGCTCTTCCTCTTATGGCAGATCTTGTTGTTGTCCTGGTCTTTGCCGCCCTTTTCTATGGCCAGGTACTTAATGTCTTTTTTCTCGTTTGTGCGGTCTCGGATGATATAGGCTCCGTTTGACTGGCGTTCAAACGCAAAAGCGCGGCTGGGCTTGTTGTCATACTCGCCACTCCATACGTGGATGACCTTTCCATCTTTGTCCGAGTCGCCGTCGACCGACCAAATGCTGTAGCCCGTCTTTTTATGCTCTTCGAAATTGAGTAAGGTGCGGATGGCATACCAATTTGAATTATCTGCATCGGTCTCTACGCGCTCAAGGATGAGTTTGCTGGACGTGCCGTCATTAAACAGGTGGCAGACGTTGCCGATGACGTTGCCGTCTTCGTTGACGCTTGCGGTGCGAAAATAGCCCGCGGGGCGAAGGCGAATGACGAAACTATGGAGGCTCTTCGCCGGTGTGGGCGTGTCTTCTGCAAATGCCGCGCGCACGGGAAGGCCCAGCGCCGCGGTTTCGGGCAGGCTTGCAAATGGCGACAATGCTGCGAGTCCTAGGCCCAACGTGAATGCTCGACGGCTGATGGCGTGGTGTTCGGTCATAACTTCTCCATTCGCAGAGTGCGGTTATGCGATAGTTTTGGTCACTATACTTCCCAGATGTTTAAAGACGCCGGTTTAATTGTCTGCGCGGCGCAATAAATCGGCGGGTGGACGTGTTGGGGTGTTT
>ERZ857998.3207-NODE-3207-length-13717-cov-7.949422_pt1 | contig 13717 bp, 10 predicted proteins | sample MGYA00519954_ERZ857998 | MGnify/ENA primary metagenome ERZ857998 (study PRJEB31778, sample SAMEA3449424) | human gut metagenome | biome: human gut; feature: human-associated habitat; material: faeces | place: United Kingdom | collected 2010/2012 ...
GCAGATTTTGTTCGATGCGGATAAGCTGGATGTGGTGGGCGCGGTGGGCATCGCGCGCACGCTGATGTACGAGGGCGCGGCGGGCGAGCCGCTGTGCGAAGTGGACGAACATGGCGCGCCGCTGCTGGACGCCAAGGACACCTTTTTCGGCGAATACAACCGCAAACTGCGCCATTTGTACGATCGGTTCTATACGCCGCAGGCCGCGGCCATGGCTGCCAGGCGGCGCGAAGCTGCACAACATTTTTACGATTGCCTGTTGCGGGAGCTTTCGCCGGAGGGGGAAACCCTGTGAGCCGGCTTTGGACCAGGCCGGATTGGCACGCGCAGTGGGGCTATCGCTTGCCGCAGGTGGAGGAGCATACGGTATATTTGCGCCATGCGCCAGAAAACTGGCCGGGCGCGACGGCGCTTTTCGTTTCTGATGTGCACCTAGGGCCGTTCGCGGGCCGGGAATTTGCCCGTCGCCTCGCGGAGCAGATGCGCGCGCTGGAAGCCGATTTGCTGCTTTTGGGTGGCGATTACGCGGAAACCAGCGCGAATATGCGCTTTTTTCTGGAAGAAATTTGCGCGTTCGAGGCGCCACTGGGCAAATTTGCCGTGCAGGGCAACAACGACGCGCAGTGCGCGCAACGCGAAAATTTGGATTTGCCCGCGATGATGGCGCGCTCGGGCGTGCAATTGTTGGTGAACGAGCGCGCGGAAGTGCGCCTGCCGGGCGGGCGGATTCTCATCGGTGGGGTAGACGAGTGCTATTTCGGTCATCCGGATGGGCGCGGTCTATTCCAGGACGCGAGGGAGAACGACGCGCGCATTTTGCTTTCGCACTATCCCGTGCGCGCGCGCGACGGCTTTTTTGGCGCGCGAGAAGCGGAAGTTGTGCTTTGCGGGCACACACATGGCGGACAACTCAATTTGCTGGGGTTCACGCCCTATTCCATCGGCTACGAGCCCAAAGCGTGCCCCGTGGAACACATCAAGGGCTGGCGGGGCAATGTGCTGGTGTCGCCGGGCATTGGCTGTAGCAAATGGCCTGTGCGCATCGGCGCGCGGCCGACTTCGAAGCATTCGGGATCGAGCCAGCGTTCGGCGGGGGCTTTCGCCGAGGCCGCCGTGGCGGCGAAGAGTGCGAGCAACAGCAGTCTTTTCATTTTTCGGTGGTTTGGGGGTGGCAAATGTTGTGTCGGAACAAAAATAATAACAAAACGAAACTTTCGCAAGTTATATAACGAAACCTTTCGTTTTTACCCGGTGAAGAGGCCTTCAAGGGCGTGTTTTTGAAAATTTGACGGATTTTCGGCCGAAAGTGCAGGAATTTGCGGGGAGGTTCCTTGTGATCTTAAAAATTTTTACTATATTGTTGCCCCGCATATAACCCGAAGGCCGGAATATCCCCGCTCCTGCCGGCCTGTTTTGAATGGTTCCATTTCTAAAAAGACAATGCTTATGAAACAAAAGAAAATGCTTGCACTGACCCTTTCCCAACTCGTACTGCTTTATCGTCAGGAGTTTCCCGGCCTTGCGGCCCTTGCCGACGCCAGCGGCGACGGCGAACGGTTTCGCATGGGCCTCCGGGAGTTCGTGGACGCACACCGGGCGGCGGAAGGCGAAGCGGCGGAGCAGATTCGACTGTTGATCGACTACGACGGACGCAGCGTCCGCGAATTATCCACCGACCGGCAGCTGGAAGTCAGGACCCTCACGCTGCTGTGGCAGTTTCTTACCGGAAGGCTCGAAAACCCCGAAATGCCTTCCGACCTGTTCGTCGATCTGTACCATCTCTTCCGCCTGCTGGATGCTCCGGAGATTCCGCTGCCTTCGCCCCAGCGCGTGCGCAGCCGCACCGAACGCTGGCTCTCGGGACAGGACGACGGGGTGCGGGCCATTCGCGCCGACAACCGCGAACGGATGCTCCACCTGCTGATCCAGAAGATCGGGAACCGCAAGTCGAAGGTTCCGTCGCGCTTCCAGTTCGCCGACGGCATGACCTACGAGGAGAAGTACCGGCAGGTGGCCGCCTGGTGGGGCGATTTCCGCTTCCAGCTGGCGATGGCCGTGAAAAGCCCCTCGGAACTGAACCGCTTTCTGGCAGGCTCGCTCTCGTCGGAGACGATGTATCTGCTTTCGAAAGCCCGCAAGAAGGGAATGCCCTTCTTCGCCACGCCCTATTACCTTTCGCTGCTCGACGTGACGGGCGGCGGCTACGACGATGCCACCATCCGCAGTTACATTCTTTATTCGCCGCAACTGGTCGAAACCTACGGGCAGATCCGCGCCTGGGAGCGCGAGGATGTCGTCGAGGCCGGACGACCCAATGCCGCTGGGTGGCTGCTGCCCGACGGACACAACATCCACCGCCGTTACCCGGAGGTGGCGATCCTGATTCCCGACACGATGGGCCGCGCCTGCGGCGGGCTGTGCGCCTCGTGCCAGCGCATGTACGACTTCCAGAGCGAACGCCTCAATTTCGAATTCGAGACCCTGCGCCCCAAGGAGAGCTGGGACCACAAGCTGCGCCGCCTGATGAACTATTTCGAGGAGGACACCCAGCTGCGCGACATCCTCATCACGGGCGGCGACGCCCTGATGAGCCAGAACAAAACGCTGCGTAACATTCTCGAAGCGGTCTGCCGCATGGCCGGCCGCAAGCGCCGGGCCAATGCCCGACGCCCCGACGGGGAGAAGTACGCCGAATTGCAGCGCGTGCGCCTCGGGTCGCGCCTGCCGGCCTATCTGCCGATGCGCGTCAACGACGAACTGGTCGAAATCCTCCGCGAATTCCGCGAGAAGGCCTCGGCCGTCGGCGTGAAACAGTTCATCATCCAGACCCATTTCCAGACGCCGCTCGAAGTGACCCCCGAAGCCGAGGAGGCCATCCGGAAGATCCTTTCGGCGGGGTGGCTCATCACCAACCAGCTGGTCTACACCGTGGCCGCTTCGCGCCGCGGGCACACCACACGCCTGCGCCAGGTGCTAAATTCGCTCGGTGTGGTCTGCTACTACACCTTCTCGGTCAAGGGGTTTCAGGAGAATTACGCCGTTTTCACCCCCAACAGCCGCTCGATGCAGGAGCAGGTCGAGGAGAAGGTTTACGGGCGGCTCACTCCGGAGCAGGCGGCCGAACTCGACGATTTGCTGGCTGACGGGACGGATACGGCTGCGAAAATCCGCTGCTTCATGCGTCATCACCACCTGCCGTTTCTGGCCACGGACCGCAGCGTGCTGAACCTTCCGGCCATCGGCAAGAGCATGTCGTTCCGGCTGGTGGGCATCACGGCCGAGGGCAAGCGTCTGCTGCGTTTCGACCACGACCGGACGCGCCGCCACAGCCCGATCATCGACAGTATGGGCGAAATCTTCATCGTCGAGAACAAGTCGCTGGCCGCCTACCTGCGCCAGCTGGGCAAGATGGGCGAGGACCCCGAGGACTACGCTTCGATCTGGGCCTATACGCACGGCGAGACCGAGCCGCGTTTCGGGCTTTACGTCTATCCCGATTTCGGGTTCGCGACGACCGACCGGGTGAGCAACCTGGAGTTGGAGTGACGCAATAACCGGCATATGATTTGCGTTTGTATTCAATGATTATTGAATGAATGCAAATTATGAAAAAGACGATTCACAGAGCCGCGACCCGCGGGTATGCCGATCACGGCTGGCTCCGGACCCACCATACTTTCAGCTTCGCCGGATACTACGATCCCGGGCGGATTCACTTCGGCGCCCTGCGCGTGCTCAACGACGATACCGTGGCCCCGGGCGAGGGGTTCGGAACGCATCCCCACGAGAATATGGAGATCGTTTCGCTCGTTCTCTCGGGCGCCTTGAGGCACGGCGACAGCATGGGCAACATGCAGCTCCTCAAGCCGGGCGAATTGCAGGTGATGACCGCCGGTACGGGCATCACGCACAGCGAGATGAACGCCAGCCGCGAGGAGCCGGTGAAGTTCCTGCAGATCTGGGTCATCACCGACGCCGAGGGCCATACGCCCCGTTACAACCAGATCGAACTCGCGCCCGCGAAGCGCAACGAGTTCCGGCTGATCGTGGCTCCCGAAGGCCGCGGCGGGGAACACGTAGGATGGATTCACCAGACGGCATGGTTCCATACGCTCGACCTCGACGCCGGGCGGGAAGCCCGGTATCGCATGAATCTTCACGGCAACGGGGCCTATGTTTTCGTGATCGAAGGCACGGCCGAGGTCGCGGGCGAACCGCTCGGTCCCCGTGACGGCATGGGCATATCGGACGCCGACGATTTCCTGATCCGCGCTTCCGAAAACGCACGGCTGCTGGTCATCGAGGTCCCGATGATCTGATGTGCGGCAGCCTGATGTGAAAAACCGCCGGAGTCGATACTCCGGCGGTTTTTTAGTGTCAGGCGGCGTCCTAAAACTCCGAGGTGAAGTGGAAGCGGATATCCTTGAAGTTCTCCTGCGCGAGAGCCAGCCCGTAGCTGGTGTCGGCGAGGAAAACGTCGCGGCCGTGCTTGTCCACAGCCATGTTGGTGTGCTTGCGGCGTTTGAAGTCGGCCAGTTGCGCGGCGTTGTCGCTGTCGATCCAGCAGGCCTTGTAGATCGAGATCGGCTCCCAGCGGCACGCGGCGTTGTACTCGTGCTCCAGGCGGTACTGAATGACCTCGAACTGGAGCGCGCCCACCGTGCCGATGATCTTGCGGCCGTTGAGCGAGCTTGTGAACAGCTGCGCCACGCCCTCGTCCATCAGCTGGTCGATGCCTTTGGCCAGTTGCTTGAATTTCAGCGGGTCGGCGTTCTCGATGTAGCGGAACTGCTCGGGGGCGAACGACGGAATTCCGGTGAAGCGGAGCTTCTCGCCTTCGGTGAAGGTGTCGCCGATCTTGAAGTTTCCCGTGTCGTGCAGACCCACGATGTCGCCCGGATAGGCGAAGTCGATCACTGACTTTTTCTCGGCCATGAAGGCCGTCGGGGAGGAGAATTTCAGCTGCTTGCCGCTGCGTACGTGGAGGTAGTTTCTATTCCGTTCGAACGTGCCGGAACAGATCTTCAGGAACGCGATGCGGTCGCGGTGGTTGGGGTCCATGTTGGCGTGGATCTTGAAGACGAAGCCGGTCATTTTCGGCTCCGCAGGCTCCACCTGCCGGGTTTCGGTCGGCGCCGGGCGCGGCGAGGGGGCGATGCGCACGAAGCATTCGAGCAGTTCGCGCACGCCGAAATTGTTCACCGCCGAGCCGAAGAACACCGGGGCCAGTTCGCCCCGCAGGTAGGCGTCGCGGTCGAACTGGTCGTAGACGCCCTCGACCAGTTCCACGTCGGAACGCAGCTGGGCGGCGAACTTCTCGCCGATGTAGCCTTCGAGTTCCTGCGAGGCGAGGTCCGAGATTTCGGCCGTCGAGGCGTCGGCCGTGAGCTTTTCGTCCGACGTGAAGAGCGAGAGGTTCTTCTCGTAAAGGTTGTAGACGCCCTTGAACGTGGGTCCGTTCGAGATCGGGAAGGCCAGCGGCCGCACGCGGATATGCAGTTCCTTCTCCACCTCGTCCAGCAGGTCGAACGGCTCTTTCGACGGGCGGTCGAGCTTGTTGATGAAGACGATCACGGGGGTTTGGCGCATGCGGCAGACCTCCATCAGCTTGCGGGTCTGGGCCTCGACGCCCTTGGCGCCGTCGATGACGATGATCACCGAGTCGACGGCCGTCAGCGTGCGGTAGGTGTCCTCGGCGAAATCCTCGTGGCCCGGGGTGTCGAGGATGTTGATCTTGCAGCCCCGGTATTCGAATCCCATCACGGCCGTGGCCACCGAGATGCCTCGCTGGCGTTCGATCTCCATGAAGTCGGACGTGGCGCCCTTCTTGATCTTGTTGCTCTTGACGGCTCCGGCCACATGGATGGCGCCGCCGAACAGCAGCAGTTTTTCCGTAAGGGTGGTTTTGCCCGCGTCGGGGTGGGCGATGACGGCGAAGGTCCGCCGCCGGGTTATCTCTTCCTGTTGTGTCATGACTTGCGCAATTAAAAATTAAGAATTAAAAATGAAAAATAGCCTCCTTGGCGATTGTGAAAGAGACGGTTTTTTGACATGCGTTATCGAAAAACCTGTGCTTTGGACGGTTTGCCTGCGAATCCCATTTTTAAATTTTTCATTTTTAATTCTTAATTCTTAATTATGCGGATTATCCCTCCTTTGGATAATCCGCATTGTAATGGCAGCCCACCGACTCCTTGATCTCGCGGCCCTGCTTGATGACCAGGTAGGCGATGGCGATCATGTTCCGCAGCTCGCACAGTTCGCGGTTGGGCTTGGTCTTGTTGTAAAGTTCCTCGGTCTCCTGCCAGAGAATTTCCAGCCGGTGCATGGCGCGCTTGAGCGAGAGGTTCGACCGCACGATGCCCACGTAGTTGGACATGATCGTCTGCATCTCGCGCTTCGACTGGATGATCATCAGCATCTCCTCGGTGTGCTGCGTGCCTTCGAAATCCCAGTCGGGAATGCCCTCCTGAAAATCGACTTTCTCCAGCAGCGACGCCGTGTGGCGCGCGGCCTGGTCGGCGTAGACCACCGCTTCGATCAGCGAGTTCGAGGCCAGGCGGTTGGCGCCGTGCAGTCCCGTGCACGAGGTCTCGCCCAGCGCGTAGAGCCGTTTCACGGAGGTTTCGCCGTTGGTGTCGACCTTCACGCCGCCGCAGCAGTAGTGCGCCGCAGGGGTCACGGGAATCCAGTCTTTGGTGATGTCGATGCCGATCGAGCGGCATTTTTCATAGATGTTCGGGAAATGGCTCTTCACGGCCTCGGGGTCCTTGTGCGTCACGTCGAGGTAGACGAAGTCGGAACCCCGTTTGGTCATCTCGCGGTAGATGGCGCGGGCCACCACGTCGCGCGGTGCGAGGGATTTCATCGGGTGGTATTTGTCCATGAACTCCTTGCCGTCGGGCAGCCGCAGGATGGCCCCGAAGCCGCGCATGGCTTCGGTGATCAGGAAGTTGGGCTTCTCGCCGGGGTTGTAGAGCGTCGTGGGGTGGAACTGGATGAACTCCATGTTCTCGGTCATCGCCTTGGCGCGGTGGCACATGGCGATGCCGTCGCCCGTGGCGACCACGGGATTCGAGGTCGTGGAGTAGACGTTGCCGCAGCCGCCCGTGGCCACGACGGTGAATTTCGAAAGCATGGTCTCGATCTCGTTGGTGTCGAGATTCAGGACGTAGGCCCCGAACGAGGCCAGTCCGCGCGTGTGGCGCGTGACGAATTCGCCCAGATGGTGCTGCGTCAGCAGGTCGATGGCGAAGTGGCGTTCGAGAACCGTGATGTTCGGATGCTCCCTCACCGACTGCACGAGCGCCCGTTCGATCTCGGCTCCCGTGAGGTCCTCGTGGTGGAGGATGCGGTGCTCCGAGTGTCCGCCTTCGCGGTTGAGCTCGAAACGCCCGTCGGGGGTCTTGTCGAAACGCGTGCCCCAGGCTATGAGGTCGGCGATCAGTTCCGGGGCCCGCCGCACGACCAGTTCCACGGCCTTCTCGTCGCATTTGCCTGCGCCGCAGACCAGCGTGTCGCGGATGTGTTTCTCGAATGTGTCGGGAGCGTACGTTACCGAGCAGATGCCGCCTTGTGCATAATTGGTGTTGCACTCTTCGATCGCGCCCTTGGTGACGATCGTAACGTGTCCGTGGGCTGCGGCTTTCAGCGCGAACGAAAGGCCCGCGGCGCCGGAACCGATAACCAGAAAGTCGGTTTTCATGGGTTTTTCCTTTTTCTATTGCCTTGCAGCGCCGCAAAGTTACAAAAAATAGTAACTTTGCCGCATAATTTCGGGCAAAATATGGAACGACATATCGACATCAGCCGCTTCGATTACGACCTTCCGGACGAGCGGATCGCCAAATTCCCGCTCGCCGAGCGCAGCGCCTCGAAGCTGCTCGTCTGGCGCGGCGGAGAAATCGCGGAAAAGCGTTTCGCCGACATCGGCGACGTGCTGCCGGCCGGGGAGCTGCTGGTTTTCAACAACACGAAGGTGATCCGGGCGCGGATCGTCATGCACAAGCCCTCCGGGGCGCGCATCGAGGTCTTCTGTCTCGAGCCGCACGACCCGGCCGACTACGAGCGGGCGTTCGCCGTCACGGGCGGCTGCACATGGTCGTGCATCGTGGGCAACCGCAAGAAGTGGAAAGAGGGGTACGTGGAGATCAATTTCGAACGCGGGGGCTGCGCCGAGCACCTTCGTGCATGGATCGTCGAGGACCACGGCCGCGAGTGCGTCGTGCGTTTCGAGTGGACGGCCCCGATGACCTTCGGGCAGCTGCTCGAATACCTCGGGCGGATTCCGATTCCGCCCTACCTGAACCGCGAGAGCGAGGAGATCGACAACACGCGCTACCAGACGGTCTATTCGAAGTTCGAAGGTTCGGTGGCCGCACCGACCGCCGGGCTGCATTTCACGCCCGAGCTGATCGGGGAGATGAAGGCGCGCGGATTCGCCTTCGAGGAGGTGACGCTCCATGTCGGGGCGGGCACGTTCCTGCCCGTCAAGGACGAGGACGCCGCGCGGCATCCGATGCACACCGAGCATTTCGAGGTGCGCCGTGCGACGGTGGCCCGCCTGCTGGAGAAGTGGGGGCATATCACCGCCGTGGGAACCACCTCGGTGCGTACTTTGGAATCGCTTGCGGCCCTTGCGTGGCGCATCCGCACGGCCGGGACGCCCGATGCCGGGCGGGTCGTGGGGCAGTGGGAGCTGTACGACATTCCCGCGGAGTTTTCGGGCCGCGAGGCGTTGCAGGAGTTGTCGGGGTATATGGAGCGCGAGGGGCTGGACCGGCTGAAAGCCTCGACGCAGATCATGATCACGCCGCTGGACTACGAGTTCCGCATCGTGCACAATATCGTCACCAATTTCCACCAGCCCAAATCGACGCTGCTGCTGCTGGTTTCGGCCTTTGTGGGCGACGGGTGGCGGCGGATTTACGACTACGCCCTCGGCCACGGCTTCCGCTTTTTGAGCTACGGCGATTCGTCGGTGCTGCTGCGGGAATGACCGTTTATGCGGAACGGAAAAGGGACGCCCGACGAGGGACGTCCCTTTTTTATTGGCGCAGGGGCGGATTAGAAATTGTATCCGACGCTGATCGTGAAGCAGTTGTTGCGCATCGTGCCCTCGCCGTCGCTCTCCTTGACCAGATTCAGGCAGCCGATGTCGTAGCCCAGTCCGAAGTAAATGCGTTTCCAGACGACGCCGGCGCCCAGACGCACGCCCAGATCGGAACGTTTCAACCCGCCTTCGTCTCCGAAGATGTAGCCCTTCTCGTCGCCGACCTTCACTTTGCCGCCGATGCCGAGCCCGTAGTAAAGGCCTGCGAAGGGTTGGATCGTAACGATGTCCTTGATGTTGAAGTGGTAGTTCACCAGCACGGGGATTTGCAGGTAGGAGGGGCGGAAGCTCACGCCGTCGACCTTGCCGCCGCGGCTCGAGAAGGCAAGCCCGGTTTCGAGGTAGAAGGGCAGTTTGTTGCAAAGCAGGATCTGATCGGTCACGGCGACGTGGAACGAAGCCCGCGAGTCGGTGCTGATGGACGCACCTCCGGCCGAAATCGAGTAGCTCGACAGGTTCAGTCCGGCGCGGACGCCCAGGATGTTCTTTTCGTAGTTTTGCGCCGAAACGGCATTTGCCAGCAGGATGGCGGCCACGATAAGCAATACTTTTTTCATAATGAATGGGTTTGGGTTTGTATACGTGGCAAATATAGGATAATTTTTTCGAAAAATCCCCCCCCCGAATTTTTTTACAGACAATGAAAAAGAATATCCGTAAATGCTTTTGTTTTAGCCGGATAGCTGTCGGATGTCAGAAATTGTACCCGATGTTTACGGTCAGGCAGTTGTTGCGTATTTCGGCGCTTTCGGGCTGGAGTGCGTAGCCGAAGAATTCGCCGCCCCGGAACAGGTCGCGGCAGCCGATGTCGTAGCTTATGCCCAGGTAGATGCGTCTGATGACGAACCCGGCGCCCGCGCGCACGCCGAAATCCATGCGGGAGAGGAAGCCCGGGGCGCTGAACATATCCTCGTTGCCGTATTCGGTCTTCATCGCGCCCCGGATGCCCACGCCGCCGTATATGCCCGCGAAGGGCTGGATCGTGAGGAGATCCCGGATGTGGAAATGGTAGTTGACGAGCAGGGGGACCTGCATGTAGAACGGACGCATGGTCATGTTGTAGATGTCGCCGTAGATTTCGGCGGCGGCCCTGCCGCCGCGGCTCGAAAAGCCGATGCCCGTTTCGAGGTAGAGGGGCAGGCTGCGGTGGAGCAGGATCTGGTCCGTCACGGCGAAGTGGAATCCCGCGCGCGAACCGGTGTTTATCCGCACGTCTTCGATCGAGATGGCGCAGGTCGACACGTTGACGCCGGCGCGGACGCCCAGGATGTTCTTCTCATACCGCTGCGCCCGGACGGCTCCCGCCGACAGCAGGACGAGCAGGATGAATGCGTATCTTTTCATGGAGGTCGATGAAATTATGCTTCGGGTGTGCAGCTTTTCAGGGCCAGTTTCTTGACCCAGACGACGAAGCCGCCCGTGAGGATCAGGTTCAGCACCAGCGTCAGTACCGAGATGATCAGCGCCGGGCCGCCGAGGCTGTATCCCAGGGCGATGAAGATGACGCCTGCGCCCACCTCGCCGCGGGTGAACATGCCGATCGAGAGTGCGAGCCGCTCGCTCAGTTTCCGGTCGCGGTAGAAGAAGACCGGGACCAGCTTCCCGATGTTCGAGAGCGCCGAAACGGCCACGACGTGCAGGATCAGTACGCCCCACGGCATCATCGGCTGCGACGCCGTGATGGAGGTGGCGGCTTCGGCGGCGTCTGCCGCCGAAGCGCCCGTCACGAGCGGCATGCTCATGCCGACAAGCAGCATGAACAGGAACGAGATGCCCGTTGCGGCGCGGCGTTCGGTCGGGGTGTCGATCTCCCTGTGCTTCATCAGCATGCCGATCACGAAGGCCGGAAGCAGCACCTCGATGTGTATGCTGTTTTCAGGTCCGTACCACCGCGCGGTGACGATGTAGAGCGCCTGCGTCAGGGCGCAGACCACCGCCGAAAGCCCCAGGATGCGTTTCCAGTCCTGCCGGACGTTCCACCGCGCCTGCCACCGCCAGCCCGCGATAAGCAGTACGACGACCACGCCCACGATGGCGAACATCTGCCATTTGAGGCCGATCATCAGGATTTGCAGCGGGATCATCAGCAGGATGGTGTCCAGGTCGTCGAAGATAGCCAGCACCTGGATCTTACGGTATATCCAACTGTTTTTCAGGCTTAACGCGGCGAGCATCGTGAAGAGGATACCGGCCGAGGTCGGGGCCGCGAAACGGCTCAGCAGCAGATTCTCCTTCCACGCCGCGGAGTCGGTCCAGAGGTCGGAGGGCAGCAGTACGAAAATATAGTAGAGGACGATCAGCAGCCACGGCAGCGCTGCGGTGGCCATGGCGATGAAGTAATCGGCGGTGTAGGAGCGCCAGCGCGACTTGTCGATTTCGAACTCCCGTCCGACGTTGATCATAATGAATCCCAGGCAGATGTAGAGCAGGGTGTCGGCAGTCGCCTTGAAACCCGGATAGGCCGTGCCGAGTGCGCCGGGAAGCAGCTGCGAGGCGACGAGGCCCAGCATCAGAAAGAGCGAGAACGAAAGAACTTTTCGCATTGATTGAAAGTCGTTTACAGGTTATGCGTCTGTGCCGCGGCACAAAGATACGATATTTGTAGAAAAATCCGCGGAAACGAATGCTGTTGTCGTGAAAAAAATAACAATAATGAAACTGCAATTCACAATTATTTTGTACCTTTGCCGTGCCGATTCAGGGAATTAGCATTCAAACACCATAAAATTCAAATTATTACAACTATGCAGATTGTAGAGATTCACGCAAGGGAAATCCTCGACTCGCGAGGCAATCCGACCATCGAGGTCGAAGTTCGTACCGTATCGGGCGCATTCGGCCGCGCTGCCGTTCCGAGCGGAGCGTCGACGGGCGAGAACGAGGCCCTTGAGCTTCGTGACGGCGACAAGAGCCGTTACCTGGGCAAAGGCGTCCTGAACGCCGTGAAGAACGTTAACGAAGTGATCGCTCCGGCCGTCATCGGCATGAACGTAGCCGACCAGGTGGGCATCGACAAGGCCATGATCGCCCTCGACGGAACCCCCACCAAGTCGAAGCTCGGCGCAAACGCCATCCTCGGCGTGTCGCTGGCCGTTGCCCGCGCTGCCGCCGACTATTTCGGCATGCCGCTCTATCGCTATATCGGCGGCGCGAACGCCAAGACGCTGCCCGTTCCGATGATGAACATCATCAACGGCGGTTCGCACTCGGACGCTCCGATCGCATTCCAGGAGTTTATGATCCGTCCCGTGGGCGCTCCTTCGTTCAAGGAGGGCATCCGCATGGGCGCCGAGGTGTTCCACAACCTGAAGAAGGTGCTCCACAACCGTAACCTCTCGACGGCCGTAGGCGACGAGGGTGGTTTCGCTCCCGCGCTCAACGGCACGGAGGATGCCATCGAGTCGATCATCGAGGCCATCAAGATGGCCGGCTACAAGCCCGGCCGCAAGTGCGAGGGCGGCGACGTGTCGATCGGCATGGACTGCGCTTCGTCGGAGTTCTACAAGGACGGCGTTTACGACTACACCAAGTTCGAGGGCGAGAAGGGCGCCAAGCGTACGTCGAAGGAGCAGGTGGAGTACCTGAAGGGACTCGTCGCCAAATACCCCATCGACTCGATCGAGGACGGCATGTCGGAGAACGACTGGGAAGGCTGGCAGATGCTGACCGCCGAGATCGGCGACAAGTGCCAGCTCGTGGGCGACGACCTGTTCGTCACCAACGTGGACTTCCTGAAGAAGGGTATCGAAATGGGCTGCGCCAACTCGATCCTGATCAAGGTAAACCAGATCGGTACGCTGACCGAGACGCTCGACGCCATCGAGATGGCTCACCGCGCCGGCTATACGTCGGTGACGTCGCACCGTTCGGGCGAGACCGAGGATTCGACCATCGCCGACATCGCCGTGGCTACGAACTCGGGTCAGATCAAGACCGGTTCGGCTTCGCGTTCGGACCGTATGGCCAAGTACAACCAGCTGCTCCGCATCGAGGAGGAGCTGGGCGACGTGGCGCAGTATCCTGGCATGAAGGCGTTCTTCAACCTGAAGTAAGCAGCGAAAGCAAAGCGCAAAGCCGCCCGACAGGGCGGCTTTGTTTTTAATACGAAAAGGAATTATTGCAAAAAAATTTACGATTTGGATAGATTCCCGGTGGAATGCCGGTGGGAAACAACGAATTCTCGTATGGTATGGACGGACACCAGAAGAAGCATCACCAACCAATACAGTATCAGGAACTTTCCACCCGAACGAAGCAGAAAGAACTGGAGCAGACCCGGACGATGGATGGACGTCCAAATGCTGCGGGTACCGGCATATTGGAGCGCAAAGGCGACCAGAAGCAGCCAGCAAACAGGGACGGGCGGGGGACGGCGAATGGTTTGAACCGTCAGGAACAACAACGCAATGGTCAGCCAGAAGGCGGCCATCCAGGTGACAGAGTTGCCGGAAGGAAGCCACATCAAACTGGGGCCAAAAATCGAAAAAAGCGCCAGCCATACACCCCAGCTGCAGATGATGGCTAAAAACTTCCTGCGGAACAAACAGGCGGTTCCGCACATGAGTAGCGGCCACACCGCGATTGGCCCGGTTAGCGCATAGGAAT
>ERZ857998.3208-NODE-3208-length-13715-cov-3.442167_pt1 | contig 13715 bp, 9 predicted proteins | sample MGYA00519954_ERZ857998 | MGnify/ENA primary metagenome ERZ857998 (study PRJEB31778, sample SAMEA3449424) | human gut metagenome | biome: human gut; feature: human-associated habitat; material: faeces | place: United Kingdom | collected 2010/2012 ...
CTTTCTGGGGAACATCGTGCCCGAAGACCTGGCGGAGGTTCGCGCCGCCATGCGCCGGCTGAAAAAGCCCGGGGACTACACGCATGTGACGTATCGCGTGCGCAATAGCAGCGGGGAATGTGTCCACCTGCGCAGCACCATCAATTTGATCAGCGAAGATGCCAATGGGCAAATCATCCAGAATAGCGCCTTCAACGTGTCCCGCAGCATGGAACTGGAAGCGCAACTCAGCCGCCTGAGCTTTGAAGACTCGCTGACGGGACTTTTCAACCGGAACCGCTTTACCCGCGATATGAAGAACTATTTTGGCACAGAGCGGGCGCATCTGGGCGTGGCGAGCCTGGATCTCAACGGCTTAAAAGAAGTGAACGACCAGCAGGGCCACGGCGCGGGCGACGCGCTGCTTCAGCGCGCCGCGGAGCACATCCGCCGCGCGTTCCCCGACAAGGGGTACCGCATCGGCGGCGATGAATTTGTGATCATCGATGAAGACCTGAATGAAGCCGCATTCGTTAAAACCATCCACACCCTGTGCCAGGCCCTGGAACGCGACCAAATCAGCGTCTCCTGCGGATATGCCTGGCGTGCCTCCCATTGCAGCGTGAAAACGCAGTTGGAAGAGGCGGATGCCCGCATGTATCAAAACAAAAAGCGCTATTACAGCGACCGCAGGCACGACCGCCGCAAAAATTGAGGCGATAAAAAGGCTGCCGTGGAAGAAAACCTTCCGCAGCAGCCTTGCGCGCAGCTGACACCATTATCCTTTCAGCGGCTTCATCGTGGGGAACAACAACACATCGCGGATGGAAGGCGAATCGGTGAACAGCATCACCATGCGGTCCATGCCGAATCCCAGCCCGCCCGTGGGCGGCAGCCCGTATTCCAGCGCGGTGACGAAATCCTCATCCACTTCCGCGTGGATGCCCTGGGCCTTGCGCAGCGCCACCTGCTTTTCAAAGCGCTCGCGCTGGTCGATGGGGTCGTTCAATTCCGAGAAGGCGTTGCCCATTTCGAAGCGGATCATGAAAAACTCAAACCGCTCGGTGAACATGGGATCGTCCGCCTTGCGCTTGGCCAGCGGCGAAACCTCAATGGGATAATCGTAGATGAACGTGGGCTGCACGAGGTTCTGCTCCACAGTCTCCTCGAACAGCTGGTTCAGGCATTCGCCCTTCGTGGCGTTCTTTTCCGGCTCAAAACCCGCCTGCTTCACGGCCTGGCGCGCGTCCTCATCGCTCTGCCAGGCGTCAAAATCCACGCCGGCATAGCGCTTGACGGCTTCCTTCATCGTCATGCGCGGCCACTCGCCGCCCAGATGGATGGCCTCGCCCTGATAGGAAATATCCAGCGTGCCGAGCACGTTTTGCGCCACTTGCTTAAACAGCGCCTCGATCAGTTCCATCATGCCGAAATAATCCGTATAGGCCTGATACAACTCCACGGAAGTGAATTCCGGGTTGTGCCGCACGTCCATGCCCTCGTTGCGGAAGATGCGGCCCACTTCGTACACGCGCTCCAGCCCGCCCACGATCAGGCGCTTCAAATGCAGTTCCGTCTCAATGCGCAGGTACATATCGATATCCAGCGCGTTGTGGTGCGTGACAAACGGGCGTGCGGCCGCGCCGATTTCCAGCGTGCCGAGCACCGGCGTGTCCACTTCCAGGAACCCGCGCTCATCCAGGAACTTGCGCACCTCATTGTGGATGCGCGAACGAACCACAAAGGTATCCCGCACTTCCGGGTTCACGATCAGATCGAGATAGCGCTGGCGATAGCGCATATCGGTGTCCTTCAGCCCGTGCCATTTCTCCGGCAGCGGATGCAACGACTTGGTGAGCAGCGTGATCTGCGCGGCTTCCACGGTGATTTCGCCCGCATGGGTGCGGAACACCTTGCCCGTCACGCCCAGCACGTCGCCAATATCGTAGTCCTTGAACGCGGCGTAGGCTTCCTCGCCCACGATATCGCGCTTTACGTAAACCTGAATTTGCCCATCGCGATCCAAAAGATGCGCAAAGCTCGCCTTGCCCATCACGCGGCGCGACATCATGCGCCCCGCGATGGACACGGACACGCCCTCCTGCGAAAGCGCGTCGAATCCCGCCAGGATTTGCTTGGAGCTGTGAGTAACATCGTACCGCGTGAGCTGATAGGGATTCTTCCCCGCCTGCGCGAGCGCATGGAGCTTATCCAGCCGGATGCGGCTCTGCTCGGAAACCTCGCGCGCCCAATCCGCGCTGTTGTAATCCGCCATATTCTTCCTCCTATGCTTACACGCTCGCGCGGCCCACGGACAACACCTTCATCTTCACGGGGCCAGCCGGCGTGTCCGCGGTGACGACGTCTCCCTCTTTCGCGCCCATGAGCGCCGCGCCAATGGGCGATTCGTTGGAAATCTTCATCTGCATGGGATCCGCGCCCGTGAAGCCAACGATGGTGTATTCATCCTCTTCCTGGTATTCCATATCGTACACGCGCACCACGGAACCGACGCCCACCACATCGCCTTGCAGCTTCGTCTCATCCGCCAGTTCCGCCACGCGCAGAATCTGCTCGATGTCCATAATGCGGCCGTTGATGCGCGCTTCTTCGTTCTTAGCCTCGGTGTATTCCGCGTTTTCGCTCAAATCGCCATGGGAGCGCGCTTCCTGTATTTCGAGGGCGACGGCGGGCCGCTTGACGGTTTTGAGATCGTTGAGTTCCTCTTCCAGCCGTTCGCGCTCTTCCTTCGTTAAAACCACGTGGTTCTCCGACATTGATGCATCCTCCATCCGTTAACATAAAGAAGAACACTGCCGAAATGGGCAGTGTACCGGCGTTGACCAGGCCAACGCCTCACCGGAGAAATGCGCCGCATTCCCCGGACACTCTCGCCACCCGCCTGGCGGATGGGTAAACCAGAAAAGCGGACGCACGCGCCGCCTTTCTGGCTTTATTATACCTGCTTTACGGGCATTTGTCAAGCCCGCGCTTTAGACATAAATGGTAAACGCCGAAGTGGCAGGGTCATACGTTTGCCCAGCGGAAGAAAAATCGCACATTTTCAGCGTGCAGGGTTGCAAAGCACGATCCAGCAGCGTTACGCGATACACATGGTGAAAGCCGGGGGCCTTGCCTTCCGGCACAATTTCGCAGGTGCTCTCCTGCGCAATCCCGCTTTCCCCAAACATGGCTTCCATGCGATCTCCCAATCGCAAATCCCGCGCCAGCAGGAGCGGCCCCCAGAATACGCTGCGCCGCGGCGTGTGATACGCGGCGAATTCGGGCATATCGTTCCCCCCGCCAAAGTATACAAACCGCTCGTTGGTCTCCGCCAGCGATGCATCGCCAATATACGCATTGCCCGTGGCGGGCACGAGCCGCGGGTGCATATCAAAATCAAACTGAAATTCGGTTATGGTGCCTCCATCCGCCTCCGCGCGCAGGTATTCGCCCGGCACGCCGCCCGGCAAAACCGCTCCGTTGCGCCTGACCTGCGTAGCGGGGCCCCATTCCGGGAAGAGCAAATGAACCTTCACCGCGTCCGCGCCCTCCACCTTCACCGCGACCGTCGCCGTCCCCGTATCTAGAAAATGCCCGCGTATGGTGACGAGAACCCGTTCGCCCCGCGCGTCCACAAGGTGGTACTGGCCGGCGTCATACAAATGGACAAAGATCTCCTGCCGGGAAGCATCCTGCATGACCGCAAAGCTCGCCGTGTCCACAAAAGCGCGCCCCAGATTGTTCACGCAGCAGTGGTTCAAATAGAATTCGCTCTGCTCCCACGCGTAGATATGCCGGTAAGAAGACCGCATGCGGCAGGGGCCCCAGTCCCCTTCCGGCGTCGTGGAGGCGAGCAACGCGTTGTAAAACACGTCCGCATATTCCACCGCGTATTTCGCTTCCCCGGTGATCCGCAAAAGGTCCAGGCACAGGCGGCACCAGTGGATGGCGTCGCAGGGCTCGCTCATACAATTGACGCGATCCGCGCCACGATTGTATTTATCGATAAAGCCCACGCTGCGGATGGCGTTTTTCTCGTGCCTGCGCAGTTGCCCCCATACGAGAACGACCGCGCGCAGATACTTTTCTTCCCCCGTCACGCGGTACATTTCCAAAATCCCTTCCAGGCAGGAAGTCATTTCATACGCCTTCGCCCACGACTGCGGATTTGGATACCAAGTGTGAACAGGTTCGTCGCGCAACGCGTGATACAAAATGGCTGGCGGTGTTTGCGGATCGCTTTCCCACGCATCGCAAATTTCCCGCGCAAACGCGAGGTATCGCGCCTCTTCTGTGTAGCGATACAGCAGCAAAAGCGGCTTGAGAATGGAGCAGCTGGCAAAGCCGACTACACACCCCGTCTGCCCTAGTGCGAGATGCTGGCGCTGGAGACTTACCATCAAATGATCTACCATGCCTCGCGCAGCGTGCAAAACCACCGGATCCTCTGAAAGCCGGTATGCTTCCAGTAGGCCCCAAAGCGTATATTTCCGGCACCATACGCTCCAATTGCAGCCAGCCGCCCAATCTTTGGCCGCCTTATTTTCTAGCATAGCACTTGCGTTTTCATAGGTGCCAATATAACCATCTGGCCGTGCCGTCGCGCAAACGCGCAAAGCCGCCCGATGAATGAAATTCCGAAGTTCGTCATTACGTGTATATTCCGCTGTCAACGCAGCAGTCAGCATCCATTTGCCCCAAAATTCCCCTTGCCAAACGCCAGAACCATTGTTCAGACGGTCATCGTAGGGAAACATCAACGCATTTTCTGCTTCCAAATAAATGTGATGGCGTGCTGCATCTGATGTGGCGCGATGATACAAAAAGCGATCAATGATTCTCCCATTTTCACCCATCATGTGTACATTCTGTGGAGCAAGTGTGATAAGTTTATCCCGGTTCACGCAATTCCCTCCAATTTTATTATTATGTACATAGCGATATATTATCGCATAGAACATTATAGTAATTTTATCTATACATTCTTTTCCGCCTCACATTGTGCACGGAATTCCCCCGGTGGCACACCAACAACATATTTAAAGCGCTTGCTAAATGTTGAAGCATCTTGATACCCAATTTCCATTACAATTTCTTTTACTGGTAAATCTGTTTCACGCAAAAGCTGCTTCGCATATTCTATGCGCAAATTAGACACATATTCCCGAAAAGTAACCCCCGCATATTGACTAAAAAATCGACTAACATAATAACTCGACAAATTGAAATGCTCCGCTAGCACATCTAAGCTCATCGCAGGATCTGCAAAATTTTTTGTTAAATAAGCTATCATATCCTCGCCCTTTTTTCTGCTACTATCAAAATGTGCTTTTTCGATACATGCGCATATATTAATAATTAGCCTTGAAAGTCCTTCTATAATATGCCATACATCATGTGCATTCAACACCATTTCTATATCTTTATCAAAATTTCCAGGTAAAATTTCGTACGCTAAACGCACAACTGAATTTACCACTTCTAGCATCACATAACGCCCAAAAATATACGACTTATGCTGTGAAATTAAATTAGATCCAATAGAATTCAAAATATCTACAGCCATTTTTTCGTTACCCTGGCGAATATATTGGATCATCTGCATACATTTTTCTTTCAATTCAGGCTCAATTCCAGTTATGTCATTTTGTATCGCATCATCATACGTTTCAACAGCGCTCTTTCCCAAAAATCGCAAATGCTCCATAGCAATCATCGCCTCAGTATATGATTGTATTACCTTTTCAAAATCACTATATGTCCTCCCTACGCCAAGCGCTATTTGCGACAATATCCCAGCAATTGTCATTTTGTGTACAAGCATTTCCAAATGCTCAGTTCCGTCCCATTCCTTTTTCATATTTAAAATTAATAAAATTACATCTTCATAGCTACGTTCCAAATAAAATACATTTAGATCACGTGAATTTTCCGCATCGATATCCATAGCAATTTGCAAAATTGTTTGATGCAATTCTGATATTGACAAGCGTTCTTCACTAGTCGAAATACTTATAGCAATTACCATATAATATTGAAACATCATTGCTTTACCCATTTCCTCCAATTTGCGTTGGCAAACATCACCGCTAATTCTACCATTTAAAAATTTCTCTATAACGCCATCAATAATAATAGGCGCATTCTTGTCCAATAACTGCTGCACATGTGTAAAATGCATACGAGTATTTTCAATTGATGTCAAAATTCCATTCAATTCATTTTCCGCACTCTCAACTCCAACAGAATTTGCTAAATTTCGAATAGGACGATAACTATCTCTGGCCAACAAAATTGCCATGCCAACGCTCAACAGTGCCACCATAATGCTTATCTGGATAATGAGCACTTGCTGGCGTTCTGTTCCACTAACCAATATGCGCATTGGCACAGCGCAACAATACTGCCAATCATTCCACCGTGATGTTTCATAAAATACCACATATTCTTCTGTTCCTAATTTTTGTATAAACAAATTCTCAGCATCAAGCGAATGATTTATCGACAAATTTGATAATCCATCATAATTTTCCAATACAGCATTACCGCATTCATCTAGCACAGCAATATATATTGCATTATGATTATCTTTTAAATACATCGCTAATATCTCTTGTATTTCTGTTACAGGAATCAAAAAATATAACGTTGAATAAGATTGCGTATTGTTGTACTGAAGCGGATATAAAAACACTATCGTTGCTTCTGAAAATCCCGGAAAAACACCCATTGCACTTTGCACAGTAGAATTTAATATCAAATTAAATTCTTGAGCATACATATCGTCTAAATCATATTTATTATATAATAACGGCTGTATTTGAGTGAACCCATCATGCGAATATACACCATTTAAATCGCGATAATAAATTTGAATATTGTCACACAGTTTATTTACTGTATTATGAGAATGTAATATATTCTTTAATTCCGTGCGCAGATATGAATCCGTCATTATTGTACTAATTAATAAGCGATTATCGTTTCTAACCTTTACCGCAATTTCAAAAAGTTCTTTAATTCGCAAATCTAACGCGTCCTGTGCACGCTCTAAGCGATATTTCCACAAATTCACGGCATCGTCCTGAATTGTGCGCAAGTGAATCGTATAGAACGCAATCTCTATCAACAACAGCGGAAGCAGCATTAATAGAATAAATTTGATTATATATTGCTTTTTTAATGATATTTTTTGAAAATACTGCTTAGCGCTCATTTTTCTTCCCCCTGATTAACCTTTAATTGAACCAACCAAAATTCCCTTTAAAAAATATCGCTGCAAAAACGGATAAATACATAATACAGGAAGCGATGCCACCAAAATCACAGCGTATTTCATAGTCTCTGCACGATTAATCATTTCTGATAATGCAGCTGCGCCTTCTGCCATTGCTTCTGTAGTATTTCCGGATATAGCTAAAGTGCCCTCTTGATTAACCAGCAAAATTTCTCGCAATACCTGTTGCAACGGATAGCGTTCCCTATCAGATAAATAAATTAACGCATCAAAAAATTGATTCCAATGTCCAATGCCATAAAATAGTGCCATCGTTGCAAGTATAGGCGAAGATAGCGGCAGGACAACATTTATAAAAGCACGCATATCATCACACCCATCAATCATTGCCGCATGCAACAACTCAATTGGGATATTTTTTTGATAATAATTCTTTACTAAAATTAGATTGTAGGCAGAAACCGCCCGGGCAATATCATTGCCCAAATTGTATTTCGCATTCCCATATCGCTAACCAAAATGTATGTAGGTATTAAACCTCCACCAAAGAACATAGTAAACGTAATCATAAACATAATCCACTTCATTCCAGGCAAATAAATTTTTGAGAGCGCATATGCCGCCGTAAAAGTTAATATTAAATTTATCATCGTACCAACCAAAGTAATAAGTATGGTATTTTTATATCCGGTCCATATCGATTCATAGCGAATTACATATAAATAACTATCAAACGAAACATTCACCGGCCACAAAATTACATTCCCATTATTAATGGCTATATAGTTAGAGATCGATGCAATTACAACAAAATACAATGGATACGCAACCAATATCGTAATCGTTATTAGTATAGCTTTATTTATAATCAGAAAAATCCTGTCATTTTTTGTTTCTGCAATCATATTTCATTCTCCTTACCACAAACTCGTTTCACTGACTTTTCCAGCAATAAAATTCACCAGCACCAATAACGCAAATTGCACTACAGAATTAAATAGTCCTATCGCCGCGGATTGACTAAATTGTGCGCCCGTTATTCCAATACGATATGTATATGTAGATATCACTTCTGATGTTTCTAAAACGGCCTCATTGCTTAACAAAAACACCTTTTCAAATCCTACATTCAAAAGCGATCCTGTTTGCAAAATAAGCATAATGATAATCGTTGGGAGTATGCACGGAAAATTTATATGGCAAATACGCTGCAAACGCGATGCTCCATCAATAACTGCGGACTCATGCAATTCCGGATTCACAGATGCCAATGCTGCTACATATATTATAGCATTCCATCCCAAATTTTGCCAAATTCCAGAAATCACATAAATTGGCACAAAATACTCGGGCTTCATCAAAAAATTTTGTGCTTCAATTCCAAATACCATCAAAATTTTATTCAAAACTCCACTGCTTGGCGAAAGAAACAACGTCACCATCGCAGCAACCACCACAGTTGATATAAAATGCGGCGCATATGTAATTGTTTGGATGAGTTTTTTCCCTTTTCCGGCGCGCATTTCATTTAGCATTAATGCAAATAGTACTGGAAACGGGAAGCCAAAAATTAATGATGCCAGTGAAATTGTGAGCGTATTATTTATAACCTGATAAAAATACATCCTCGAAAGTACTCGCTCAAAATATTGCAATCCAACCCATGGACTATTCATAATTCCTAATCCAGTATTATAATTTCTGAATGCCATTTGAAGTCCATACATTGGCCCATATTTAAATATCAGAAAATATAGTGCTGTAGGCAATAGTAGAATATAAATTTGTACATTACTCCGCAATATGCTCCAAATCCGGCCATGCTCATTCCTTAATACCATTGTGCCTCCTCCTTTCGTTCAAGACATCGGAATTGTGATCTGCCGGGAGAGGGCATAGCCTCTCCCAGTATAAAACCGCAAAAACTACTTCTTACAAAACGTGCGTTTGCTTTGCATGTAATACCCTTCCTTTATTCTAGTTGTAAACTTTCTGCTATTTCTAGGTAACGTGCATAAGCACCCCGGTGGACTTCAACATACTCTTCCACACCGATTGAACGCAAATGCTCCTGAAAGTCTTCCCAGCCAGTATCAATATCCAGTTCACCAATGATGAATTTCACTTCCATCTGTTCAACATACGCTTGAAGTTCTCCGCTTATCAATGCCACGGCATCGGCTTCTTCCTGCGTAAGCGAATAGTCCTGCGGGAAGCAAGGAGTAGTATATTGCCACGTATCGGCGAAAATTGCTCTCAGATGGGTATCCGTTTCACTCATGACTTCATTCATCCAAATATCCGTGTATCCCAGTCCACCACGCAATATCATGGGGGATACATCACCAACACGCCAATAATACACGCTTGAATACTCCTCCGGTACTTCGAACGCATATTGCGTATGGGTATCATCGATATAGTACCATCCTCCTTCGCCATTCCAATCCCCCTTAATTTCGCTTCCAAGTTCCGGCCCACGCACGATGGAAGCCCATTCCTCTGTGTACAAATAGTCCAGCAACCGTGCAGTGGCTTCACGATGCGCATTGTTCTTAGTGACATAAAGATTTGCACCATACAATTCATTAAAGTACTGTTTGGGCTCTGCTCCCTCCGCGCTAATTGGACCAAATGCCACATATTGCTCATAATTCTCTGGATCGGTCCCTACTAGCACAAAAGGAGCAGGTGCAACGCAAGCGCCTACTTGCATATTTGCACCTTTGGCTAGAAACTGTGTGTTAGACTGAGTATAAATTTCATTGTCGATCAACTTTTCTGCATATAAGTAATGCATACGCTGCAAAAATTCCTTGTACAAATCGCTTGTAATCAAGTACTGCATTTCGCCATTCTCGTCTTCATACCAATCGCTGCGCTTACCGCCAGCATCGTTGGAAATGCCCAATGATTCCGTTACAAATACGTGTACCGCCGTAGAACTCCCGCCAGAAATTGGAATTTCATCCTGCACGCCGTTTCCATTCGGGTCTTTATCACGAAATGCTATCAGCACCTCCACCAATTCCTCCCAATTACGCGGCATAGAAAGGCCCAATGTATCCAACCACTGCTGATTGATAATTACGCGGCTACCTGGCAGCGCCTTTTTTCCCTCTGATGCTTGCCCGATAAAGCCCAGCATATTTCCTTCTGAATCATATAGCTTTGCCAGTTCAATCGGATCAAATTGGGAAAGAAATGCCCGGTAGTTCGGCATATATTCTAGCATATCATTCAAACTAGTAATCTGTCCCGCTGCAAAATACATATTGCGCTCATCCGCCGTGAAACCGCCGCCTAAAATAATGTCCGGCAATTCGTCCGCCGCAAACATCAAAGATTTGCGTTCATTCCATACAGAATTATCCACGCGTTCGATTTCCAAACGGATTCCCGTTTCTTCCCACAAGCGAACCAATGCCCACATATCTGTATGAGTGTTGCTATAGCCATCATCCACTGCAACCACGCGCAGCACAATAGTTTCATCCACAATCGGTTCGCCTTCTGAATTCTGCTCAGCCTGCGCACAACCAAAACTTACGAGCAGCGCGCAAATCAACGCCATCGCCAAAATACCTTTCTTCACAATTGCGCCTCCTTTACTATGCTTAGTCCGTATTCACACCTTCTTGTCGCGCTATTCATCTCGATTCGCCATCTATCCTCCTTCCATAAAATTACGAATTGTCCAATACAATAGCGCTATATTCTGTATTATACTCATAAGCCCATCCGTGTGCAATTGGTGATTCTTGTTTTGCGATGGCGTTACTTGTCCTTTTGCCCCCGCGCAAGTATGGCATTTTTGTTTTGCCGCATCTGGAATCCATTTTTTCCTACTAGTGGCGGCCGATGGATTCTTCCTTTGATGAAGCCCATTGGATTCACCGCGTATTCAATGCATAAAAAAGGCCCCGCTTGCCCCAAGAGTGCCGTTACAATCGCCCAAGCTTGGTTCTTCTTTGCGCATCTTCCCCCCAGCTTTGTGCCATTCAATCGCGTTTTCGTGCGATGCCATTACAACCCCAATTCCCTGCCCGCCTGGGCGAAGCAGATTTCCATCTCCTGTCCACCTTGCTCAAATAGCGCCTGTGCGCGGGAAAGCAATTGCATGTTTAGGCAAACGCCCGTGCGCATGGTATGCGCGATGCAGCGCGCCCACCAGGGCGCCATATCCGCCAAACCTCGTTCCTCCATCTGGCGCACCGCGCCCGCAATATCATACTTCACGCGCATCAATTGCGCGCTCCATTCTCCCTTTTCGCACGTGGCCAACGCCCAGCAGGCGCGCGGGTCGCCGTCCTCCGGCAGGCCCGCCGCGCCCGGGTTCACCGCGAGCACGCCACCCTTGCGCAAAACAAAGGGCACGTGGCAATGGCCCAGCAGCAAAAGCGCGTGCCCGGCCTGCGCCGCATGCGAAAGCGCTTGCTCCAACAGGGCGGAACCAGGCGTGAGCAAATCGCGCGTGGCCCATGGCGAACCATGGCACAACAAAATGCCCGGCCTCTCATCCACAGAGAGGACGAGCGAAAGCGGCAAGCGGCGGAAATACGCGATATCCGCCGCGCTCAACCGCTGCGCGGTATACAAAAGCGAGCCTGTGCGCGAATCCGCGCGCCAGGCTTCCTGTCCTTCGGCGTAGCGAACCTGATATTCCTCGCGGTTGCCGCGCACGGCCCAGCAGGGATAGGCGCGGGCCGCCTCGCGCGCCAGGGCGAGCACACCCTCGGGATCCGCGCAATCGGACACAAAATCCCCCAAAAAGGCCATGGCATCCACGCCCACGCGCTCCGCATCGGCCAAAATGGCTTCCAGTGCGTGGGAATTGCCATGCATATCCGCGATGACCGCCAAACGCATATTTGACCTCAGGAAATGATGCGAAGCAGCATGGTCTTCGCCTCGTCCATTTCAACCACCAGCAAGTGCTCGCGCTCCAGCCGCTTCATAATATCCGAAAACTTTTTGAAGCCGATCTTGTGCTCGTCAAAATCCGGATATTCCGCCTGGATCGCAGCCTTTAGGATGCTGGGATTCACGCGTTCGAATCCCTCTTCCCGGAAGCGCTCCAGTTGTTGGCGGAATGCCGGCAGCCAATTGCTCTTATCCAAAGAGCGCGTGGGCGCCTCGCCATTGTCCAGCACGATGATGAGGGAAGAATCCACGGTTTCCAGGCGGATCTGCGGGGATTCGCGGGCCACCAGCGCCATCAGCTTGCCAAAACTCCCACAGCCATAATTTCGCTCGTTGAAATCCGGGCGCAGCCGCAGCAAAATGCCCTTAAGCTCGCTAGCGTACATCCGCTCTTCCGCCTGGTCGCCCAGGATGGTGGGCACCAACTCCGCCAGTTCCTTGATATCCTCGCGCACATCCGCGTCCCGCGTCGGCTGCTGTTTCACCGGCGACGTGGCCACGCTCTCCAGGAAAATAAACTCATTGCAGGCTTTGATGAAAATGTTGCTGGCCACCTCCGAGCGCGAGATGCCCAGCACGTGCTTGCCCATGCTCTTGAGCTTGCCCACCAGCGGCGTATAATCGCTATCGCCTGAAACAATGCAAAATCCATTGATCAGCGGATTGGCATACGCCACCTCCATCGCGTCGATCACCAACTGGATATCCAGATTGTTCTTCTGGTTTTTGCCATAGCGCAGCGAAGGGACGACGTTAAACGTATTGGAAAGCAGCACTTCCTTCAGCTCTGTATACCGGTCGGTATAGCCATATACCTTGCCCAGCAAGATGTCCCCGCGGATTTTGACCTTTTCAATGATGTTCTGCAACGTGCTCTGCTTGGCGCCCGCATTCTCCAAATCCACAAAGACCGCGTAACTCATTTGCCCCATAGAAAAACCCCTATCTCTTTTTAGAAGCTGTTGAATTAAGAAATTTTCAAACAGCTTCTCGCTTCTTTTTTCTATTTTAAACCGAAAGCGGGCCTTTGTCAATCGCCCTGGCCCGCTTTCTTGCGCAAAACCCCAAACGCGCAAAAACCGCCAGAACTCGTCTGACGGGCAAAGAAACCATCGCATCTTCTCTGTTATGGTTCGCTTTCGGCCACAAAATTCCTTCTTTTTATCCGTGGTTTTTCCTGGCGCAACAGGAATTTCTATTGACAATTTTGCAATTTGTGTGTAATATAAGGGCAGGAATGCAAATACAGCGGCTTGGGAGGTACGCCATGAACTTCCACAAATGGATACGCAAGCACTTTGGGCGCTCAATCGTGAAGTTTTTGATTGGGCTATTGATTTTGATCATCATCGCCAGCGCCGTCATCTATCTGCTGACGCAATTTGATTATTCGCATCTGTTGCCCAGCGGTTCGGACACGCGCAGCTATGTGGCAAACAGCGACATGCCCCCCGCGGCAACGCCCACGCCCACATCGCTATCGCAGTTTCCCGAGGCGGATCTCACGCCCGTGCCCATCGCGACGGCGGCGCCTACGCGCGATCCGAACGCGACGCCTACGCCCACGCCGGCA
>ERZ857998.3217-NODE-3217-length-13666-cov-4.239439_pt1 | contig 13666 bp, 12 predicted proteins | sample MGYA00519954_ERZ857998 | MGnify/ENA primary metagenome ERZ857998 (study PRJEB31778, sample SAMEA3449424) | human gut metagenome | biome: human gut; feature: human-associated habitat; material: faeces | place: United Kingdom | collected 2010/2012 ...
TCAGAGCGCAAGTAAATAAAGCCTTTATGTGCGCCTATTGCTTTTGCAGCAATTGCCATTCCTTCAAAAATACTGTTTGGATCTTCACTTAACAAAACACGGTCTTTGTTGGTACCCGGCTCGCCTTCATCAGCGTTACATACAATATACTTTTCATCGCTTTGTGTATTATAAGCAAATTGCAGTTTTAGATATGTTGGAAAGCCTGCACCGCCTCTGCCGCGTAAACCGGCATCTTTCAATACCTGAATAATTTCGGCTCCTTCCATGGAAAGCGCTTTTTTCAATGCCACATAACCGCCAACACTCATGTAGCTTTTGGCATCTGTAGGAATAATTTTACCTCTGTTTCTAAGTAAAACGTGCATTTCTTCCATGTCTACACATCCTCTCTGATATAACGTTTGATGATTTCGCGCACACTGTCGGGAGTGAGGTCACCATAAGTTTTATCATTAATCATAATTGCCGGTGATACATCACAAATACCTAAGCAAGGGCAGTATTCCAAGGTAAAACGTCCATCTTCGGTCGTCTCTCCCATTTTAATGTTCAGCTGGTCTTCCAAAGCCAGAACAATTTCTTGTGCACCGCGTACATGACATGGAGCGCTTTTGCACATTCTTACAATATATTTGCCATGCGGTTTTACGGACAGCATAGCATAAAATGTAATAAAACCGTATACATGGGTTTGAGCAATACCCATTTCACGTGCAATTACCGCAGCAACTGCCTCAGAAAGTGCAGGAACTACTTTTTGCACTTCGATTACGACATTCATTAACATTTCAGGCCTGTTTTTGTAAGGTGCAGCGATTCTTGCAACTTCTACTAACTGAGCAGCAGGCGTAGTTAATTCGTAGCGATTTTCTACCATAATTCATTCCTCCTTAAAAGCGTTTCATTCCGGATAAAAGCATGTAAAATTTGTTTTATCAATCGACAAATAACTTTGACACATTTTTAACAGAATTAACTAAGTACCATATACTTTTTTGTACAATACTTATATTATATTCTTTAGTAGGAATAAGTCAACAAGTCCACATATTTTTCTACTTATATCCTAATTCATAGTATGAATTTATGACGTTCCTTACAAAAATTCACTATATTTTTGTTATTTTTTTAACAATTTGAATTGATAATAAGAAAAATATACGTAAAAACAAAAAAGGATACCAATATTTGGTCTGTCCAAATATTGGTATCCTTACATGATAATCAAGATAAAATTGAATTAGTGGTTACCGCAGCCACAACCGGAACCGGATTTCTCTTCTTTATGAGAGCCGCCGCAGCAATCATCATGACAATCGCAGTCGTCGCCACAACCGTAGTCGTCCAATACATCATTGATATCAAACTCCAGACATTCACCACAGTTTGGGCAATCAATTTGGCCTTCTTCGATAATGTCTTCAGATAGGCAAATTGTTTCTTGACAGTTTGGGCAAGTTACCTCGTAATAAAACTCATCATCGTCATCTTCGCAGTCTTCACAGCATTTATCTTCTTCGTAAAAGTCATCTTCCAAAGTGCACAAATCTTCATCCACAGCATCTAATTGGTCGGCCATATCTTCATATGCTTCTTCCAAATCAGAAATGGACAGTGCCATATCCTCCAATAAGGTCAACATAGCATCTAACACTTTTACTTCTTTTTTATCTGTGTCCAGCTCTAAACCCTCTGCTAAACCACGAATATATGCAACTCTTTCTAAATTTGTCATAATAAACACCCTCCTTTTACTTGGTGAAAGCTTTCATTTTGTTAGCAAATAGAAACGATAGCTTATCAATTAAGCACGTTCCATATATTCGCCTGTTCTTGTATCAATGCGAATTGCTTCGCCTTCATTGATGAAAATTGGAACTTTTACTTCAGCGCCTGTTTCCAATTTAGCCGGTTTTGTAACGTTTGTAGCAGTATCGCCTTTTACACCCGGTTCTGTTTCAGTAACTGTAAGTACCACAAAGTTTGGTGGCTCAACACCAAATACATTACCTTTATAAGACAGAACTTTACATTCCATATTCTCTGTTACAAACTTGAAGTTGTCACCAAGAATATTTGCATTAATCGGAATTTGTTCATAAGTTTCGTTATCCATGAAGTAGTATAAATCGCCATCGTTGTATAGGTACTGCATGTCCTTACGCTCAATAAAAGCAGTTGGATATTTGTCATTTGGGTTAAATGTTTTTTCTGTCACAGCACCTGAAATGACATTTCTGATTTTGGTGCGTACGAACGCAGCACCTTTACCCGGTTTTACGTGTTGGAATTCAATAATTGCATATACGTTACCCTCCATCTCAAAAGTAACGCCGTTTCTAAAATCACCTGCAGATATCATACTATATCCTCCAATTATATTTCTACCATAACAGTTTATATTATTTTGCAAAATATTTCAAGATATATCCGTGAATAAATCAAAGTATCAGCAGTTCTTTTGCAGAACCTGTCAAATTTTCACATCCATTTTCCTGAATCAATACCATATCTTCGATTCTGACGCCAAATTTGCCTTCCAAATAAATTCCAGGCTCTACCGTAATTACCATTCCCGGCTTTGTAATGACTTGACATGCCGGAGCAAAATATGGCCATTCGTGAATTTCCAACCCAACTGCATGTCCTGTTGTATGTCCAAATGTTCCTGCGTAGTTTACATCAATAATATCCCTTGCAGCTTTATCTACCTGATTACAAGGAATGCCGGATGTAGCAGTTTGAATTGCTGCAAGCTGTGCCTGTAAAACGGTTTGGTAAACTTGTTTTTGCGCTTCACTTACGGTGCCATATGCTACGGTTCTTGTCATATCGGAATGATATCCATTGACCACCGCACCAAAATCCATAGTGATAAAATCACCTTTTTGAATTTTCTTATCAGACGGAACACCATGGCACATAGAACCATTTGTTCCCGAAACCACGATGGTGTCAAATGCAATTTTTTCTGCACCTTGTTTTCTCATAAAGAACTCCAGTTCCAATGCAATTTCTCGCTCTGATTTATTGGTATCGATATAATTCAAAATGTGAGTAAACGCTGCATCTGTAATGGATTGAGCCGCTTTGATATTCTCAATCTCTTTTTCTGTTTTTACAGCACGCATTTCTTTTAACAGAGTATCTAAAGTAGTATCTTTGACAGGTACTGCATTCCATTGTTTGCACACAGTTTCGTAAATATCTGCTTGTGCCAATGTCAAATTTTCATGCTCCAGCAATACACCGCGTATCTCGTGACGGCGGAGAATTTCTTCAATGCTTTTGGCTAACCTTTGATATACCACAACTTTACAGTCTTTTACCTGCATGCGTGCAGCTTCTCCATAACGGAAATCTGTGAGCAAATATGCAATCTCTCTTGTTACAACGACTACACGGGCAGTTGCATGAAATCCACTGATATAACGGCAGTTTTCTTCTGAAGTAATAATTGCGGCATCAATGGGTACACCATTTATTTCCTTGGGCATAGTTTGCGCTAATGTTTCCCAATTCATCATAATAACCTCCCTATGAGATTCTATTTCATTCTTGCCAAAGCTTCTAATGCTAGTAAATAGCTTTCCGCTCCCAGACCACCGATTTGTCCCGCACACACAGGGGCAATAACGGATTTGTTACGGAAATCTTCCAAAGCAAATAGATTTTCCATATGTGCTTCAATAAAAGGAATGCGTACACATTGAATGGCGTCCCGAATGGCATAACTGTAATGGGTAAATGCCCCAATGTCAATGACAACACCGTCGTATAACTCGGCGGAACGATGAATATAGTCAATCAATTCGCCTTCCCAATTTGATTGCACAATATCACAACATACATTTAGTTCACTTGCATGCGCTTTCATATGCAAAACCAGTGAATCATATGTTTCTGCGCCAACCGTGTCTTTTTCTACTTCTCTTAAAATATTGGGACCAAACAAAACTAAAACTCTCTTTTTGGCCATATGTTTCACTTCCTATCATCTCTGTGATGCTTATGCATTTTATGGTCTGACTTTGTATATTGGTAAATACCTTTTCGATGAATGCGCCTGCGTATGGGAGATTCTATTTTACGACGTACTCGAAATGTAAAAGAATGTTCCATATCTTTTGGCGTTAATAAAATAGATTTCATACCTGCCGCATTTGCGCCCAATACATCGGTAAAAATTTGGTCACCTACTACCACAATTTCTTTTGGTGGTAAATGCAAATAGTGCATTGCTTGTTTATAGCCTTTGGGAAGCGGTTTAAATGCACGATATAAATAAGGTAAATCATATTTTGCTGCAAATTCGGATACACGTTTTTTAAAATTGTTGGAAACAATAATTACTTTAATACCGGCCGCACGCATTTCATGAGTCCATTCAATACTACCTTCAAACGGAATTGGGCATCCATGTCTGGATAACGTATTGTCAACATCTAAAATCATACCTTTTACTTTCATAGCATGAAGCATTTCCGGTGTAATATCCGTTACATGCTTCACTGCCAGTGTGGGGAGTAATACTGCCATTGTCGAACCTCCGTTTAAAATGCTGTAAATAGTCAAAAAAGCGGGCATAGTTGCCCGCTTTTCCATTTTCATTCATTTGTTTACTTAAATTTACGTTTGCGAGCAGCCTCGGATTTCTTTTTACGCTTTACAGAAGGCTTTTCATAAGCTTCTCTTTTGCGAACCTCAGCAATAACGCCAGCTCTTGCACATTGCTTTTTAAATCTTCTAAGAGCACTGTCCAAAGACTCGTTATCTTTGATTCTGATTTCAGCCATTTATCGTTTCCCTCCCATCCGCCGCCAGGCAGGGGTAATTAGTATTCAATAACACAAAAATATTATACAGAGAACCGTAACATATGTCAAGCATTAACTGATAAATCTTTTCTAAAAGACGACATATTTTACATAAAATTTATTTCAAAAAAGCATTGACTTCAAATAAAAAAAATGGTAACATTATACACGCGTCATATAATCTTTGACAATTTAATCATATAGGGGTATAGCTCAGTTGGTAGAGCAGTGGTCTCCAAAACCACGTGCCGAGGGTTCAAGTCCTTCTGCCCCTGCCATTAAGTTTTTATGACTAAGAAAAAACAAAAAAACACTGACTTTGTAGCAAGTCAGTGTTTTTTTGTTTTCAATCAGGGCTCAGAAGCATGTACCAATACGCTTTCATTACGGTAAAGCCCAGTTGAAAAAGTCTGACGTTTAACAGTGTGAAGACGACACCTTTATGCGCAAAGAATCGTATTCTTTAGACGCTTACGCGTTGGAGCGACTATTAACCTCTCTAGTAAAAGCTGCTTAAAAGAAAACACCGTGTATAAAGCATAAAGGTTAGACGACCTTTATCCCCGATGGCAGATATACACAAGTACTCAAATCCAGTTTAAATACTTGTCTTGACTTATAAAGTGCTAAATTCACACTTTAAGGCATTAACAAGTCATGGAGGTACGGATATACTTCTATGACATAAGCCTTATTTTGAATTACCAGTTTAGAATAAGGCTGTGAGTACTTATTTTTATTTCTTACTATTTTAGGCTTACCCTAATTTAAAGGAAAAAGCAACCAAACTTTAAAAGTTTTTTGGTATTTTATTCCTATATACAAATAATCCCCTATTACTTTTAACCAAAGCAAACAACTTCCGGCCACCATGGCCGGAAGTTGTTTTTATATTATAGATTTAGTTCATAGATGGAATGAGGGCAACCCCTTTTTTTCCAGTATTAGATTCTATAAGAATAATCATATTTTTTGTACCGTCTTGATTATCAATATATTCATCATTTTTTCTAACACTATTGGCACCATCTTTACTGATGTCGGCATCCATACCTTTTGAATTGTCTTGTAAAAGAAAATCAGCAATTTTATTTGAATCGTATATTAATTCAATAGGATTACAATTATAGTCATAAAAGTATTTTTGTCCGTTTTTGGTTACTTGTATTATTTCATCATTAAAGTCGGCTGAATCAAAACCCGATTGAATTATATTTTTGGTAGAGCTATCTATCAGAGCGTACTTATCATCTTGTTTTGCCAGATAATATTGTTCGTTTAAATGATAAAGTTGTTGATAGGTAGGTGAGAAAAGCTGTTCTCCTTTATTATCTAAAGCTCCAATAAGTCCCTGATTATTTTTAAATAAATAGTGTCCGGTTTCGGGAATAAACTGGTAAGGTTTAATCTGGTCAATAGATTTTATGATACGATAATTTTCATCGTAAAAAGTTAAAGTTCTGGTGTCACCATTAGTTTTATTTTTCTCGGTTGTATGAATATAAAATTTGTCGTTGTACTGTATTACATTTATTAATAAATAATTATTAAAATCTATTAGAATCTTGTTGTCCGGAGTAACAACACCTTCTTTACCACTTTTATTTACTTGGATATTGCCGTCATCGAGGATTTTTAAATCAGAGTATCCGCAGTCCTCTAAAAGTTTTTCACCTTGCAGATTCATTAGATACACAGCTTCAAAGTCTTTATTACGTGCATTTAGCCATGCATTATTAGAGTCAGCTTCATTTGAGGGGTTAAGAAGAGAATAATCAAAAGGAACTATCACATTTCCTTTCCAATCTATGATTCCAAAAGAATTATCTTGCGATTTTGCAATAAAGTAATTTTGAAATGGATGTAGATATTTATAATCAGTTTCCAATAATTTATTTCCGTTTTTATCAAATAAATTTGCTGTTGCTTCTTCACTTTGGATAGATGGACTGCGTAAAGTGATTATTTGGTCATCAATTTGCAACGGTATAATAGTATCCTTGGATGAGCTTGGTACTTTAGTTAGCAAGTTACCGTTGCTATCATAAAAGGAAGTGGTTTGAGTGCTAAAATCGTCTAACTTAAAATAGTCAGCATTATAATATTTGTATGCCTCAAAAACTCCCTTGTGTGAAATTTTATCGTGCAGAGGAACTACAATGTTACCTTCTAAGTCAACTAAACCGTTATAAATCATTTTTCCATTTTCATAGTAATTTGTTGAATCAGACTCTTCTGTATAGACTGATAAAGTATCGCCAACCGTGTAATTGGCAAAAGATTTCTCCACAGTGTATTTTCCTAGAGGAGCAATGAGTTGATAAGTAGTACCGTTATAAGAATAGATGGCGCTCTGATTATCTTTTTCTGCGATGATGAATTTTCCAAGAACTGTTATATTGTCATATTCAGGTTCAATAGCAATAGTTGCCTGCAACTGAATAGGAGATTGAGATGTTTGCGTACTGTTACAACCTGCAAGAAACAGAAAAGAGAAACACAGAACAAACAAACTAAATATATATTTTTTCATGTTAAAATTATACTCCTTAAGGAGATTTTGAATAAATGTGTAAAATAATTATATCACCAAATATTAGAAATTTAAACAGTAATTGTATATTTTAATCAATAAGTATTCTTTACAAATTTAGTATGAACTCTTTAATAGTTTATATAACGAAACCGGATTTAGTACACAGAAACAAAATTATTATAAATAGTATAAAATTTTCTCACAAAGCAATCATATAAATTAAAAAAATCCGAAATATAAAATAATACCTGCTTTATAGTGGAAAGAGTGATAATATTGAAAAAAAATAAGCATTACAAATATTTGTAATAGAAAAAGTAGAAAAATATGAAAAAGTTAAAACTAATAGCACTATTTTTATGTTCGTTATTCTTATTAATTACTTTCACTGCTTGTAATAACTTTAGAGATCGATATTTTGATGATCCCCAAAATATTGTTGCCTCATTTAAAGAAAACAAAGTGCTATATGATAATTTAATTCACACCATTCTTTCCAGCTCCAAAATACAAAATCACTTAAAAAATGCTTATGATAATATAAATTCTTATGATAGCTTAGCTGATTTTTCATATCATAATAGTCTGTATCTGTATTCATATTTCGATAGAAATAACGAACAACTTTTTGTGGATAGAGTTGTAACGGCAGAAGAATGGAAAACAATAAAAAATTTGGCTAAACAATTACATATAGATCGTATATCTATAAATCCAGATGGTTGGATAACACTGTCCTTCCCATTAAAAAATCACTCTGAAAGCAGTATCTGTTTGCTCGAATATTATTATGATAAAACAGTAGAATTCGAACCCGGTCAAACACTATATGAAGAGAGAAAACGTATTTTCACAAATGACTATACTTCTTACGATTTGGGTCCTGAATGGTGTGCTACGTTAGATGGTGATAAAAACAAGAGAAGTGCCAAAATTTAATATAGCATAATTTAAACCTCCTAGCAAAAACGAAAGCTGAAAAAGTGCTTAGCTCTTTGATAGATTATCCATATTGTAGTAAAGATACTTTATAATTATTCACAATAAATTTATAATAAAAAGCAAACAACTTCCAGCCACCATGCCCGGAAGTTGTTTTTATATCATACTATTTATAATGTTTTTATTCCTGTCTATTAAATCTAGTTTTGTTACATAAAATGATCTTTATCTTTTGTAATGCCATCCAGAATATTATTTCATTTATTGCTTTTACAGTCTAATCATTTCAGTTACATGCCAGTGTTATTTAACTTTTTTGAGGCAATAACTAATAGTAAAAATTATTCCATAAAAAACAGCATAAGAAATAACATTTGCTATTATCGTAAAAAAGTCATAAATAGAAATAACGTGGTTAGAATCAACAATAAGATTTGATACTAATATTGTAATTGACCAAAAAAACAAAAAACACAAAACTTGTATAAAATTTTTTTATATATAATCTCCCCAAAACACCTGACAGAGCAGCATATGTTGGAATGATAAACAATACAAGTCCTATACCCAAATATGCATTTGTATTAAATATTGAAGAGCCTCTGGAATAATATAGAATAAATTTATAAAGTAATAATGATACAATGAAATAGACATAAACTAAGGGTTTTAAGAAAAATGCTCTAAAATCTAAGACTATTTTTTTCATAATTTTTTATTTCCTTAAACCTATGATTTATTTCAAACACAATTCTTTTTCATATTATAGAGTTTAAATTGAATATTGTAAAGAATACTTATTCATTTAAAATATACAATTACTGTTTAAATTTCTAATATTTGGTGATATAATTATTTTACACATGTATTCAAAATATCTCTAAGGAGTATAATTTTAACATGAAAAAATATATATTTAGTTTGCTTGTCTTGTTCTCCTCTTTTCTATTTCTGGCAGGTTGTAATAATGCACAAGCCTCTCAATCTATTCAACTGCAAGTGAATACTGCTGTTGAGCCTGAATATGATAATATTCGTATTCTAGGTAAATTTATTGTTGCAGAAAAAGATAATCAAAGTGCTATCTATGGTTATAAAGATTCCGATTACAGCCTTATATCTCCTCTTGGAAATTATTATGTAGATACATTTAAGCTTACGAGTTCATCTATAACAAATACTTTAACCATAGGTGAATATCATAATAATGGTTTAATTGATTTAAATGGTAATATAGTGGTTCCCTTAACTCACTGTAAAATTTCTATTGTTCAATGTGAGGACAGTACCGGTACCCGTTTTTATAAATGCGATGATACCGACAATAAAGAAACTCGCTTTTATGATGGAGAGGGTAATCTGGTAGCAAAGACTCCAAATCCACTAGGTACACTTGTATCAATTAAACAAAAGGATGGACAGTTTTATACGTATCGTACAGCTTCTGCTACCGAATCAAATTTTTCTACCAATTTATACGATAAAGACGGTAATCCCCTTTTTTCTTCTGACTATAGATTGATAATATCCTTTAATGACAACTATTTTATTGTTCAAACAAGCAGAGACAAATTGTACGGTGTGATCGACTGGAATGGAAATATAATAGTACCGTTTGAATATAAAAGTATTACAGATGCTCATGATACTGAAAACAAAGTTAAAAATTCTAGCTGGTTCGAAATAAAAGAACAAGGTTCGAATGAATGTTACTTATTGAATATTTCAACCGGAGAAACATTTTTAAAAAATTGTGGATATACGGACTTAACCGTATCCGTGAATGACCTTGTTTTTGCAAAAAAAGATGGAAAAACAAAAATCATTACCTTGGAAAATCAGGTTTTATTGGAGCCGCCTACCAATGTTGTCAGCCTAATGGAATATAATGATACGGTTTACGGATATTATAAAAACAAAGAAGGTTTGGATGACGGTTCCATTACTGTTTTTGACCATAATTTTAATACTGTGGTAGTTGCTCAAGATTGGGGCTCTTACTGGAATTATCGTGATTATGGTATTTATATTTTTCAAAACGATTCCGGAAATATGGGTACGTATGATTACAATGGAAACATTGTCGTACCTTTCAATTATCAATCTGTAAAAGCATTAAATGCCACACATTATGTTGTACAACAGCATAATCAATATTATTTATTCGATTCTCAATCTCAATCCATTATTTCCCAACCGTTTGATTCCATATATTTTAATCAAGAGCTGGTTATCGCCGAGAAAAATGGCAAGCAATCATTCTTCAATCATAATTGCGAACCGATTCACTTATCCGGTGATTCCATAACAATCCCTATTGATACCGAAGACGAAAATACATATTATCTGGATAATCAGGATGGTTCAAAAAGCATTGTTATCCCAACTGTTTCCGATTCCGGAAAAAAAGGAGCTGTTTTAGTTTCTTCTAAGGAGCGTGATTTCATATGAAAAAATACATATTTAGTTTGTTTGTCCTGTGTTTCTCTTTTCTGTTTCTTGCAGGTTGTAACAGTACGCAAACACCTCAATCTATTCAATTACAGGGGACAACAATTGTTACGCCCGAATACGACGATATTAAAATTGCAGGCAAATTCATTCTGGCAAAAAAAGATAGTCAAAGCACTATATACTCCTATGATGGCACGACATATAACTTGATCGCTCCTCTTGGAACATATCTCACAGAACCCGAAAAATTAGCGTCATTGAGTTCCACCGGAAATACCTTTATTATCAGTAACGGGTTTCAGCAATTTCTTGATAATCAAAAATTTGGTTTAATCGATTTAAATGGTAATATAGTGGTTCCCTTAACTCACTGTGAATTCTATATTGTTCAATGTGAGGACAGTACCGGTACTCGTTTTTATAAATGTGATGATACCGACAATAAAGAAACTCGCTTTTATGATGGAGAGGGTAATCTGGTAGCAAAGACTCCAAATCCACTAGGTACACTTGTATCAATTAAACAAAAGGATGGACAGTTTTATACGTATCGTACAGCTTCTGCTACCGAATCAAATTTTTCTACCAATTTATACGATAAAGACGGTAATCCCCTTTTTTCTTCTGACTATAGATTGATAATATCCTTTAATGACAACTATTTTATTGTTCAAACAAGCAGAGACAAATTGTACGGTGTGATCGACTGGAATGGAAATATAATAGTACCGTTTGAATATAAAAGTATTACAGATGCTCATGATACTGAAAACAAAGTTAAAAATTCTAGCTGGTTCGAAATAAAAGAACAAGGTTCGAATGAATGTTACTTATTGAATATTTCAACCGGAGAAACATTTTTAAAAAATTGTGGATATACGGACTTAACCGTATCCGTGAATGACCTTGTTTTTGCAAAAAAAGATGGAAAAACAAAAATCATTACCTTGGAAAATCAGGTTTTATTGGAGCCGCCTACCAATGTTGTCAGCCTAATGGAATATAATGATACGGTTTACGGATATTATAAAAACAAAGAAGGTTTGGATGACGGTTCCATTACTGTTTTTGACCATAATTTTAATACTGTGGTAGTTGCTCAAGATTGGGGCTCTTACTGGAATTATCGTGATTATGGTATTTATATTTTTCAAAACGATTCCGGAAATATGGGTACGTATGATTACAATGGAAACATTGTCGTACCTTTCAATTATCAATCTGTAAAAGCATTAAATGCCACACATTATGTTGTACAACAGCATAATCAATATTATTTATTCGATTCTCAATCTCAATCCATTATTTCCCAACCGTTTGATTCCATATATTTTAATCAAGAGCTGGTTATCGCCGAGAAAAATGGCAAGCAATCATTCTTCAATCATAATTGCGAACCGATTCACTTATCCGGTGATTCCATAACAATCCCTATTGATACCGAAGACGAAAATACATATTATCTGGATAATCAGGATGGTTCAAAAAGCATTGTGATTCCGACTGTTTCCGATTCCGGAAAAAAAGGGGCTGTTTTAGTTTCTTCCTTTCAATAAAAAACCTGAGGAGTAAAATCCTCAGGTTTTTTATTTCTAAGCAAATGCAAATAGTCCTACCAAAACCATAAAAATAATACTTCCAATCGTCATTGTCGTCGCTATAGTCGTTTCATTAAAAAGAATTCCCAATGCCGAAGGATCTATCACATGCTCATCTTCAAAATCTTTAGCTAATTGATCAAACACGCTCCAGGCCTTTGCTTCATCTTCTTGAGGAGAAGATGGACGATTTTTAGTATAAGTTTGCTCCAAAGACATGGATAACTCAACAGTAGAACCATCCGCCAATGTAATATTGTTCATATTAATAGTATATGTAATTTGGATAGTCGCGGAATACTCATCTGCATACACTTGTGTTACCGAAACAGCAAGATTTCCCGATGTCATTTTCAACGCTATGTCCCTTAAACTAGTATCACCATTTATAAAATCAAACGGCTTGATTTCTACTCCTAACGCTGGAAATGTTCCAATATTCATATCAATATCCAATTTGCCATTTCTTACATTATAAATAACTTTTGTATCAGTAGGCATTAAATTTAAACTTTCACTTACTTTTAACTTAACATCTATTGTTTCTCCATTTGACTCTGAATGCAACAAATGAATATCACGATCAAATTCGATACTTCCAGATGGTAATTTATCCTTTACCATTTCAAAAGCGGATAATACTTGGCGTACTTTCCATTCACGTGCGGTTCTTGCATCAGCCTGAATCACGACTGCCTGATTACCCTGTGCTTTATATGCTCTGTCTACAGCTTCCTTTCTGTAATAGGTACGAGCTTTACTATCTCTCGGGTCATTAAAATAATAAAAATAATCATCATAACCAACCAGCAATAAACAATGTTCCGGCGCAACCCATTGAATTTTTCTACCTGTCCAAGCCGTCCATGTTTTACTAATCCACGGCGTTTGCATTTCCATAGTCGCCCACACAATGACCGGTATATTATTATCGATATATTTTGAACAAAGTTCTGGTAAAGATAAGCCCGTAATATTTTCTGCTGTATAATAAGTATTAGCAAATATTTTATCCAAAGCAGTTTTAATTACCGGAGCATAACAACCATATCCATCCATTGTTCTGGGATTTCCACCAAAAGTAATATAAGGGTCAAAACTTACCGGGAGCAGTGGATTGAGTGGTTCAATTGGCAAATATTGATCAATAAAAGTATCAACAGAAATATTTTTTCCAGCATACTGCAGTGCCATAACCGTAGCCACACTTTCACAGCCGGTTGGATAATTTGGCATCTGCGAAATAAACGGTGCGTCTATAATCTTAGACTGACCTGATGGTGTTTGAGGGGTATCCGGAATATCTGTATTGTTTT
>ERZ857998.3218-NODE-3218-length-13665-cov-5.354151_pt1 | contig 13665 bp, 12 predicted proteins | sample MGYA00519954_ERZ857998 | MGnify/ENA primary metagenome ERZ857998 (study PRJEB31778, sample SAMEA3449424) | human gut metagenome | biome: human gut; feature: human-associated habitat; material: faeces | place: United Kingdom | collected 2010/2012 ...
GACTGGATGCAGAAGGGGCTGATGCTGCTCTCTGCGGTGGTCTTCCCCTGTGTGGCCGCCTGGTGGATTGCGCAGTTTGCCCGGCAGGTGCCGTCCAGGCTCTCCCGGCATTGGCTGGCCTGGGATGGGATTCTGGCCATAGGACTGGTCCTGGGGTGGAGCTTGCTGGGCGGGCTCCATGTGGCGGCCCTGATGGCGTCCCGGTCGTATTTGATGGGGGCACAGATCTTTTCCGGCGTGAAGGTGGCGCTGCTGCTGCCCATTGTCTTTGCTGCGCTGGGGCTGCTCTACGTTCTGCGGCAGGAGATTGTGGCGGCCTGGCGGAGAAGCTGGCTGCCCATTCTGTTGGCGGTGCTCCTGTTCGGCGGGATTTGCGGCGTCTTCCTGCTGCGGTCGGGGGACTGGTCGGGGCGCTTTTCCGGCCTGGAGACCAGCCTGCGCAACGGGTTGGAGACGGCCTTTTATGCCCGCCCCCGCTCCAAGGAGCTCTTCCTGGCGGCGCCCTGCGTGCCGCTGTTCCTGTGGGCCTGCCGGAGGAAGGTGCTGTTCGTCCAGTTCTTCTGCGGCGTTGGGGTGTGTCTGGAGTGCGTTTCCGTGGTCAACACCTTCTGCCACGGGGTGGCGCCGGTGGGGGTGTCCCTGATCCGGTCGCTGCTGGGCGCGGGACTGGGGCTGTGCCTGGGCCTGGTGGCGGTTGCCATCGCAGAGGGGATCCTGCGCGTTTGGAGGGCCAAGGGGCAGGGAACCCTTTCCAAAGAATGAGAAATTGGATTCTTCTGGATCCTCATAGAAAAGGACGCACCCGCAAAGCGGGTGCGTCCTTTTGATGTTTTTTCGTGGGGCCCTGCTTATCCCAGGTCGAACAAAATCCGGCTGTTGGGGTCAGCCATACGGACCAGGATGGCGGCCACCTCCGCCCGGGTGATGGGGGAGTTGGGGCGGAAGGTCCCCTGATCGTCGTAACCGGACAGGATGCCCGCCCGGTAGAGCCGGTAGATGCCCGTGTCCGACCGGTACACATCGGGGATGGAGCCGTCGGGGACATTGTTGATCTCCAGCAGGGCCGAGTCTGGCAGGGCGTTGGCCAGGATGGAGGCGAACTCCTGCCGGGTGAGCTTGGCGTTCATGTCGGCAGGGGCGGCGTCCAGGATTCCCTGGCTCAGGGCATAGTCCAGGTAGGACTGGTACCACGGGGAGCTGCTGGCGAAGGTGCCGTCTCCGGTGAGGTAAAGCTTTCGCAGCCGGGCGGCCAAGGTGACCGTCTGGGCCATGGAGACCTGGTCGTTGGGGCTGAACTCGTCGGACTCGGTTCCGTTCATCAGGCCGTACTCATAGACTGCGGCCACGTTGTCATAGTACCAGGCGCTGGAGGGTACATCCCGGAAGTTGTTCCGGTAGGAGTCCGTCTTGGTGATGCTGTGGCCTGTGGTGTCCCAATAGGCCACCAGGGTGTGGCCGTAGGTGCTTTTCATGGCAGTGCCGTTGGTGACCATCTCCCGCCCCTGGTTGGTGTGCCAACCCAGGAAGGCGGCATTGCTCCGGGTGGGGGTGGGCAGGTCATAGATGCTGTCCTGGTCCACCAGCTGGGACCCGGGGGAGACGGTACCGCCGTCGGCGTTATAGGTGATGGTAAGCATGTTGTCGTGGACGGTGAAGGTCTGCCACTCTGAGTTGGTGTAGGTCCACGGCGTCGTGTTGGCGTTGGCCGCCTGGACCCGTAGGCGGTAGGTGCCTGCGGGGAAGCGCTCCAACTGGAAGGGGGAGGTGGCGTAGAAATGGACCCGGTAGTTGGACTCCCAGGAACCGTCTGCGTTCTGCCGGTCTACATAGATGTTATAGTGGGTGGCCAGGTTGGCCGCCCCCCAGGAGACGGAGATGAGGTCCCCCTCCCCGTAGTCAGCGGACAGCGGGGTCACCGAGGGGGCGCCGGGGCCAGGGGTGGGCGTGTCGGGGAGGATGGTGTCCTCGCCGGAGGGGTTGGCCCGGAAGTAGATGAGGCCGCCAATGGTGCCGTCATACTCTGACAAGAGCTTTTTGGAGGTGGCGCCGGGGTCGTAGAGCTGGGCGTCCTCGCCCACCACCCGCGCGATGGGGACGAAGTGGCCGCTGTAGTTGACCCGGGCGATGACATAGTAGCCGCTGCTGATCAGGTTGTTGACCTGGGACACCACGTCGCTGAAGGGCGTGGACGTGGAGAAGAAGGTCTGGTTGACGAAGTAGAACCGGGGGGAGGAATAGCGGGTGATCAGCCCGAAGGACAGCAAAGCGTCCTGGGACCGGTCGGAGCTATGGCTGATGTATCCTTGGGCATCCAGCCAATCCCGCAGGGTGCCCGGGTTGAGGGAGGCAGGGTCATAGACCCCGGCGTGGCACATCAAAATGGCGATGGAAGTCACCAGGCAGCCGGAGCCCGCCATGGTGTGGAGATCCCCCAGGGCAGTGCTGCCCCAGGCGGGGTCTGCCTGCCGCCAGGTGGTGTAGTCGGTGCTGTAGGTTTTTCCCTGGTAGGTGGAGGTTCCTGCAGCGCTGGCCATGGGAAGCGGGAAGATGCCCAACAGCAACACCAACGTCAGAACCCAGGCTAGGATGCGTTTTCGTTTCACGGGAATATGCCTCCTTCGTGCGTGAGGATGGAACGGATGGTCTTCTTAGTATGGCATATTTTTGGAAAAATGTCCAGCTAATTGGGGGGAATTCCCCAGCTTTCACAACATTTCTTCAGAAAACGTACCTGCGGCAGGCAGGGAAAAGAGGCAAGAAAATCCCGGGGCTCCGCATTTCGGCGGGAGCCCCGGGAGAGAAGAAGCGGTCAGTTGATCTTCAGATTTTCCCAGAGGGTGTTCACGTAGTCCAGCATGTCGTTGGAGAGGTTGCGGTAGGCCAGCTGGTTGTAGGCAGTGGCGAAGTCCTCCCCTTCGGGATAGAGGATGGCCATGGCCTCTTCCCCCATGTCCTCCTGATAGGTCTCGTTGTCATAGACCAGGGAGTTGGGGGAGGCGTAGTAGATGTACTCTGCGTTGGCCACAGCGGCCTCCTCGCTGAGCATGTAGTTGATGAAGATCTCCGCCAGCTCCTGGTTCTGGCAGCCGGTGGGGATGCACATGGCGTCCACAAAGTAGTTGGTGGGTTCGGGATAGTAGAACTGCAGGTCCACGTTGTCTGCCTGGGCGTCTACCATGGTGAAGTAGTCCCCGGCGTAGTAGGCGCCGATGGCCGCTTCGCCGGACTCCAGCTTGTTGAAGATCTCATCCATCACGTAGGAGTTGACCAGGGGGCGCTGCTCCAGCAGGGAGTCCAGGGCCTGGTCCCACTGGGCGGTGTCGGTGGTGTTCACGTCGATGCCCAAGCGGTACATGGCGGTGCCGAAGGCGTCCCGGGAGTTGTTGAACTGGAGAATTTTGCCGCTGTACTTCTCGTTCCACATCAGGTCCCAGCTGCCCACGTCGGCCTCGTCCACCTGGTTGGCGTCATAGATGATGCCCACCACGCCGTAGGTGTAGGGGACGGAGTACTGGTCGTCGGGGTCATAGTACAGCCCGCGGAATTCGTCGGCGATGTACTGGTAGTTGGGGATGTTGTCAAAGTTCAGGGGCAGGAGCATGTCCTCCTCGACCAGCCGGGCGATCATATAGTCCGAGGGGATGATCACGTCATAGCTGACTGCGCCGCTCTTGAGCTTGGCATACATGTCTTCGTTGCTGGCAAAGGTGGTGTAGTTGACGTTGACTTTCTGACCGTAGGTCTCTTCGTACCAGGTTTCGAAGGCCTCGATGGTGTCCAGCGAGCCGTCGGACCCATCGGAGATGTATTCGCCCCAGTTGTAGACGTTGAGGGTCAGGGTGTCGCCCCCGCCTCCGCCGCAGCCGGTGAGACACAGGCTGAGGGCAAGGACCAGGGCCAGTGCAAGGGCAGTGAGTTTCTTTTTCATGGGTTGTCCTCCTTTTCAATCTCTATGGTGTGGGAATGTGGTGTGATAAAGCCGCTTCCGCGGCAGGGAACATGGGGTTAGGATGGGCTGTGCTTCTTCTGCCGGCGCTTTTTGCGGGGGCTGGTCTCCACGTCCTCGCCGCTCCGGTCGGAGAGGTTGGTGACCAGCAGCAGGGCCAGGATGACGAAGAAGATCAGGGTGGCCAGGGCATACATCTTGGGGGTGACCGTCTTTTTGGTCATGCTGTAGATGCGGATGGGAAGGGTCTCAAACCCGTTGCCGCTGGTGAAGTAGCTGATGACAAAGTCATCCAGGGAAAGGGTGAAGGACATGATCAGCCCCGTGAGGATGCCGGGGAAGATCTCCGGCAGCTCTACCTTGGCGAAGGCCCGCAAAGGGGTGCAGCCCAGGTCCATGGCGGCCTCTGGGAGGGCGGGGTCCATCTGCCGCAGCTTGGGCAGCACCTGTAGGATCACATAGGGCAGGCAGAAGGTGACATGGGCGATGAGCATGGTCCCAAAGTTTAAGCTGGTGCGCATGCCGATGAGCCGCCCGAAGAAGACGAACATAAGCATCAGGGAGATGCCGGTGATGATCTCGGGGTTCACCATAGGCAGGTTGGTGACGGTGTTCATGGCGGCCTTCATGTACTTGCTGCGCAGTTTGTTCATGCCCACAGCGGCGGCAGTGCCCATGATGGTGGAGAGCAGCGCAGCGCACAGGGCCAGGATCAGGGTGTTGCGCAGGGCCCCCAGGGTGTCTTCGTCGTGGAAGAGCTCCTTGTACCAGTACAGGGAGAAGCCGTCCAGCACGGACAGGCTGTTGCCGCTGTTGAAGGAGAACACCAGCATGATGAGGATGGGGGCGAACAGAAAGAGGAAAAGCAGGGCGGTATAGACTTTGGCGATGGGTTTCATGGTGTCACAGCCCCCCTTCCACGCGGCGGCCGGCCAGCTTTCGCATGACGGCCATGCAGACGAGCAGCAGGATCATCAGGACGAAGGCGATGGCAGCGGCAAAGTGCAGGTTGTTGGCCACATACTGCCCCTCGATCACGTCGCCGATAAGCATGATCTTGCCATCGCCCAGCTTTTGGGAGATGTAGAAGGTGCTCACCGAGGGGATCAGCACCATGGTGATGCCGGAGATCACCCCGGGCAGGCTCAGGGGCCAGATCACCCGCCGCAGCACCCCAAAACTGTTGCACCCCAAGTCCCGGGCGGCCTCGATGAGGCGCTCGTCCATCTTGGCCATGATGGAGTAGAGGGGGAGAATCATGTAGGGGATGTAGTCGTAGACCATGCCGATGATGACGGCGGCCTCCGTGCCGATGATGTGGATGTTGGGCAGGTGGAGCAGGGTGAGGAAGTTGTTGAAGATGCCCGTGTCCTGGAGAATGGTCATCCAGGCGTAGGTGCGGATGAGGAAGTTCATCCACATAGGAATCATGATGATGGTGAGGAACACCTTTTGGGTGCGGGGCTTGGCCCGGGCCATGATGTAGGCCAGGGGATAGGCCAGCACCAGGCAGATGGCGGTGGAGATGATGGCCAGTTTCAGGGACCGCCAGAAGATGAGCAGATACGTCCGCACCTCTTGGGTGGAGCCATCCTCCTGGATGATGTTGGAGGTGGACACGAAGAACCGTTGGATGTTCTCCAAGGTGAAGGCAAAGTTGTCGTCGGTAAACGCGTAGTAGGCCACAAAGACCAGGGGGACCAGAATGAACAGAACGGCCCAAATGGTGTAGGGGGTCAGGGAGAGATGCTCCGCCCGCAGGATACGCCGCCGGTCCCGGGTGAGGGTTTTGTTCATTCGTCGTCCTCCTCCGGGGCCTCGGAGAGCTCATCCAGCTCGTTGGAGAAGGAGGAGTAGTCCCCGTAGAGGTCCGAGTATTCCGACTTTCGCATGATGTGGATGGCGTCGGGTTCCAGCTGGATGCCAATGTGCTCGTCCACGTCCACAAAGTCGGTGGTTTGGATCATCCATTTGAAACCGCCCACGTCGACGATGATCTCGTAGTGGACCCCCATGAAGGTGACGGAGGTCACCACGCCGGTGAGCTGGCCCTGCTCCACCGGGACGATGTCCACGTCCTCGGGCCGGACCACCACGTCCACCGGGACGTTTTTGCCGAAATCCTTGTCCAGGCAGGGGAAGGTCTGGCCGGAGAAGGAGACCTTGTAGTCCTCCAGCATGGTGCCGTCCAGGATGTTGCTCTCCCCGATGAAGTCGGCCACAAAGGCGTTCTTGGGCTCGTTATAAATGTCGATGGGGGAGCCGATCTGCTGGATGTTGCCCTTATCCATGACGACGACCGTGTCGGACATGGTGAGGGCCTCCTCCTGATCGTGGGTGACGTAGACGAAGGTGATGCCCACCTGCTGCTGAATCTTTTTCAGCTCGATCTGCATGTCCTTGCGCAGCTTCAAATCCAAGGCGCCCAAAGGCTCGTCAAGTAGAAGCACTTGCGGGCGGTTTACAATGGCCCGGGCGATGGCGATGCGCTGCTGCTGCCCACCGGAGAGGGAGTCCACGCTCCGCTTGCCGTAGCCGGGTAGGTTGACCAGTTCCAGGGCCTCGTTGACCCGGCGCTCAATCTCTTTTTCCGGCACCTTGGCAATGCGAAGGCCGAAGGCCACATTTTCAAAGAGGTTCATATGGGTGAACAGGGCGTATTTCTGAAACACGGTGTTCACCTGCCGCCGGTGCGGCGGAACATCATTAATCCTCACACCGTCGAAAAACACATCCCCGGAGGTAGGCTTCTGAAAACCACCGATGATACGCAGGGTGGTCGTCTTGCCGCAACCGCTGGGGCCGAGCAGTGTGAGGAATTCCTTGTCATTGATATACAGGTTGATGGAGTTCAGGACGACCTCGTCGTCGAACACCATGCGGCAATCCGACAAGCGGATGAGTTCTTTGGACATTATCCTCCCCCGTTCCGTCAGAGGCCCCGCTTCCGCAGGACCCGAAATACGCAGATATAGCAAGCTACAATATATATGGTATCGCAAAAAAAGTCAATGAGATTTCCGTATTATTTTCGTGTATATTCGGGGAAATACTCTTCCGCGAAATCCACATGTTCCACCTGCCAGGACCGGCCATTCAAATGATTCAGCACGCCGGCGTCAGTGGAGAAGGAAAAGGTCAGCTTGTACGAGTAAAGCGCCTGGAATTTTCGGTCAAATTTTTTATTCTCCCGGGCTTTTCCATACTTGCCGTCTCCCAGCAGAGGGTGCCCGGCGGCGGCAAACTGGGCACGAATCTGATGGGTCCGTCCCGTAATGAGCTCGCACTCCATCAGTGACAGGCCGTTCCGGACGGCCAGCGTGCGGTAGAGGGTGACGGCGGTCCGCCCCCCCGGCACCGGAGACCTGTGGACTGTGACCTGGTTTTTGGCCTCATCCTTGGAGAGAAAGTCCTCCAGCCTTCCGTTGGAAGGCGTCATTCTGCCGTGAACTACACACAAATAATATTTTTCCAGCTCGCGGTCCTTGATCTTCTGGTTCATGATGCGCAGAGCCTCGGCGGTCTTGGCGGCGATGACGATGCCGCCGGTGTTCCGGTCGATACGGTTGCACAGGGCGGGGGTAAAGGCGTGCTCGGCCCTGGGGTCCCACTCCTTTTTCTGGTAGAGATAGGCCTGGATATGGGTAATGAGGGTATTGACGTACTCGTGTTCGTCGGGGTGGACCACCAGACCGGGCCGCTTGTCCACCAGCAGGATGTGCTCGTCCTCGTATAGGATGTCCAACTGCGGCTTGAAAACGGACAAAAAGGCATTTTCTGGCGCCGGAGCCTCAAAAAACTCGTCATTGATATAGAGCTGGAGCACATCGCCTACACACAGGCGGACATCCCGCTTGGCGCCCTTACCGTTGCGCTTGACCCGCTTGAGCCGGATATATTTCTGCGCCAGGGGAGCGGGGAGAAGGGGAACGGTCTTGCCCAGCCAGCGGTCCAGCCGCTGCCCGGCGTCGTTTTTCCCGACAAGATACTCTTTCATATGGCGCCTCCCGCCGTAGAGATGCTCTATATTGTATCATAAAATAAAAAAAAGTGAAGAAAGTATTTGACATTGACAAAACACTTGACTATAATATTTGTCGTGCCATTATGCGAGGTGTGCCATGCGACTGAACCTAAAAGACATCATCCATGTTCCCGGCGCGATGCGTCCGTTTTCCTTCCGGTTGGACCTGTCTGACCTGGAATTCGGCGGTGCGCGTCCCATTGGCCGTCCGGTCACTGTGGAGGGCCGGGTGAGGAATATGGCCGGTGCCCTGGTTCTGGAGGCGGAGGCCAAGACCGTACTGGACTTGACCTGCGACCGCTGCGCCCGGCCCTTTGCCCGGGAAAAGATCGTCCCCATCGAGACGCTGCTCGCCACGGAGCTGGCGGACGAGACCAATGAGGACGAAATTTATCTCCTGGACGGGGACGAGGTGGACCTGGATGAGGTTGCAACCACAGCGTTTGTCCTCGCAATGGATTCCAAAAACCTCTGCTCAGAGGACTGCAAAGGCATCTGTGCCGGGTGCGGCGCCGACCGGAACGTCGAGCCATGCCGGTGCAAGCCCGAGGTAGACCCCCGGCTGGCATCTCTTGCCAAGCTATTGGAGGACAAAGAGAGCGAGTAAACGAACCGTGCCCGTGCAGGGCATCCAAGGAGGTGTCACAGATGGCAGTCCCTAAGTCGAAAGTATCCAAGCAGCGTCGGAATAAGCGCCGCAGCTCCGTGTGGAAGCTGGAGACCCCCGGCCTCAGCAAGTGCCCCAAGTGTGGTGCGTACCGCCTGCCCCATCGGCTCTGCAAGTCCTGCATGACTTACAATGGCCGCGAGTTCGGCAAGACCGAGGCCACTGAGGCCAAGGCCAACTAAATGCGCGAGAAAAGAAGAGGGGTTTATCCCCTCTTTCTTTTTGCCCGGAAACGGGGTACAATAAAACGGAAAAGGAGGCGCGCCCATGAGTCTGACCAAAATCCGGTCGGTAGACCCAGACAGTCCGGCCAGGCGGGCGGGAGTACGGATCGGGGAGACCTTGACCGAAGTCAACGGCCACCCCATCGTGGACGTGCTGGACTATAAATTTCATACCTATGACCCCAGGCTGATCTTGAAACTGAAAGAGGAAAACGGCCGGGAACGCACCGTCCGGGTGCGGAAGGCGGAAGGGGAGGACCTGGGCCTCAATTTTGAGACCTATTTGATGGACCGGGCCCGTTCCTGTGCCAATCGCTGTATTTTCTGCTTTGTGGACCAGATGCCCCCCGGCATGCGGGAGACGCTCTATTTCAAGGACGACGACGCCCGGCTGTCCTTCCTGATGGGCAATTATATCACATTGACCAATCTGTCCAGACGGGAGCTCCAGCGGATTATGGACTTGCACATCAGTCCCGTCAACATTTCCGTCCACGCCACGGACCCGGAGCTGCGGGCCAGTCTGCTGAAAAACCATCGGGCGGGGGAATGTTTGTCCATCATGGAGCAGTTTGCCCGGGCGGGGATCACGATGAACTGCCAGGTGGTCTCCTGCCCCGGCATCAACGACGGGCCCGCCCTGGACCGCACCCTGCGGGAGCTGGGCGGTCTCTATCCCGCAGTGAACAGTGTGGCCGTCGTTCCGGTGGGGGTGACCCGCTTCCGGGAGGGCCTGTGCCCCATTGCGCCCTATACGCCGGCCCAGGCTGCCGAGGTGATCGGGCAGGTGGAGCGCTTCGCCGACGCCTTTCGAAGGGAACACGGCACAGCTTTGGCCTGGTGCTCGGACGAGTTTTACCTGATTGCCGGGCGGGACCTGCCGGAAAAGGGCTATTACGAGGACCTGGCCCAGCTCGAGAACGGTGTTGGGATGCTGCGCCTGCTCCAGGGTCAGGCGGCGCTGGCCCTGGAGGATCTGGAGCCGGATGTGGCGCCATCGCCTTTTTCCATCGCCACTGGAATGTCCGCGGCACCCTTTTTGCAGGAAATCGTTGACAGAATCCGGGAAAAAAGTGGTAATATAAAAGGAATGGTCTATCCCATTCGCAACCGCTTTTTTGGGGAGACCATCACCGTGTCGGGGCTGATTACCGGCCGGGACCTAATCGAGCAGCTCCGGGGGCGGGATTTGGGCGCGCGGCTGCTGCTGCCCGCCAATATGCTGCGCACGGGGGAGCGGGTCTTTCTGGACGACGTGACGGTGGAGCAGGTGGAGGCGGCGCTGGGGGTACCGGTGATCCCGGTGGAGGCCGACAGCGGCTTCGACCTGGTGGACGCCATTCTGGGACTGACGGTGGAGCTCCCAGCCTATCGTCTGCCGCCGGAGGCCGAGTATTACCGCTATAACCCGTAACAACAGGAATGAGAGGGATAGAATGAAGCCTTTGGTAGCTATCGTAGGCCGCCCCAACGTGGGCAAGTCCATGCTGTTCAATAAACTCTGCGGCCAGCGGCTGTCCATCGTAGAGGACACCCCCGGCGTTACCCGGGACCGGCTGTACGCCGAATGCGAGTGGTGCGGGCGCTCTTTCAACATCGTGGACACCGGCGGCATCGAGCCCTCGGCCGACACGGAGATTCTGAGCTTCATGCGCAGACAGGCGGAGATTGCCATCCAGAACGCCACGGTCATCGTGTTCCTCTGCGACATCAAGACGGGGCTGACCGCCTCCGACCAGGAGGTAGCCAATATGCTCCTGCGCTCCCGTAAGCCGGTGGTGCTGGCGGTGAACAAGATGGACCAGGTGGGTCCCACCAATCCGGATATCTACGAGTTCTATAATCTGGGCCTGGGGGACCCCATCCCGGTCTCAGCCGTCCACGGACACGGTACCGGCGACCTTCTGGACGCCTGCATCCAGTACTTTCCTCCGGAGGAGGAGGAGCGGGAAGAGGACGACGTCATCAAGGTGGCGGTCATCGGCAAGCCGAACGTGGGGAAGTCCTCTCTGGTCAACCGCATCCTGGGGGAAGAGCGGGTCATCGTCAGCGATATGGCGGGCACCACCCGGGACGCGGTGGACAGCTTTTTTGAAAACAAGCTGGGCAAGTATCTCTTTATCGACACCGCCGGGATGCGGAAGAAATCCAAGGTGGATGACCGGATCGAAAAGTTTTCGGTGCTCCGTGCCACCATGGCCATCGAACGGGCCGACGTGTGCCTCATCCTCATTGACGCCAACGAAGGCGTGACCGAGCAGGACACCAAGGTGGCGGGACTGGCCCATGAGGCGGGCAAAGCCTGTATTATCGTGGTGAACAAGTGGGATGCGGTGGAGAAGGACGACAAGACCATGGACCGCATGCGGGAGGACGTCCGCCGGGATCTGGCCTACATGACCTATGCCCCCATCGTGTTTATCTCGGCGCTGACCGGGCAGCGGGTGAGCCGCCTGTTCGAGCTCATCAACTATGTCAACGATCAGGCCTCCATGCGCATCACCACGGGGATGCTCAACTCGGTGCTGGCCGACGCCACCGCACGGGTCCAGCCCCCCACCGATAAGGGCAAGCGGCTAAAGATTCTCTATATGACCCAGGTAGGCATCAAGCCGCCCCATTTTGTCTGCTTCTGCAACGATGCCAAGCTCTTCCACTTCTCCTACCAGCGGTATCTGGAGAACCAGATCCGGAATACCTTCGGCCTGGAGGGGACGCCGGTGCGGCTGACCATCCGGCAGAAGGGTGACAAGGAGGGGTAGAGATGCTGGAGTTCTGGTTGAGGCTGATTGCCATTGCAGTGATCGCCTATTTCTGCGGGTGCTTTAACGGGGCGGTCATCGTCTCCAAGTATATCCTGCGGGATGATATCCGCACCCATGGCAGCGGCAACGCGGGCCTGACCAATTTTTTCCGCACCTTCGGCGGCCCATTGACCTTTGTGGTCATCCTGACCGATGTGCTTAAGGCCATTGTTGCGGTTTGGTTCGGTATTCTTCTGGCGGGCGGCTTTGCCCCCGGCTTCTGGGGCGGAGAACTGGTACTGTATGGAAAGTACTGGTCCGGCCTCTTCTGCCTGCTGGGCCACATGTTTCCCTGCATGTTTGGGTTCCGGGGCGGCAAGGGCATCCTCTCCGGCGGGACCGTTGCCTTCCTGCTGGACTGGCGGCTGGCTCTGCTGGCCTGGGGCGGCTTTTTGCTGCTGACTCTTCTGACCCGCTATGTCTCGCTGGGCTCCATCTATGCCGCCTCGTCGTTCCCGGTGGGGACCTGGCTGTTTGTCAGCCATGACCGGATGATTATGCTCCTGGCACTCATCATCACGGCGCTGATCCTCTGGAAGCACCGGGCCAACTTTATGCGTCTAATCCACGGGAAAGAATCCAAGCTCACGTTTCACAAGAAAAAAGAGGGGGTATAACCAATGAAGGTATCGGTCATCGGCTCTGGCGGCTGGGGCACGGCGCTGGCGCTTCTGCTGCTGGAAAACGGCCATGACGTCACCCTGTGGTCCTACAGCGAGGCGGAGTCCCAGATCCTGCGGGAGAAGCGGGAAAATCCGGTGCTCAAGGGAGTGCCCCTGCCCGAGACGCTCCGCCTGACCACCGACCTGGCCTGCGTCCGGGGCTGCAAGGTGGTGGTGATGGCTACGCCCTCCTTTGCCGTGCGGAGCACCGCCCATCAGCTGGCCCCCCACCTGGAGCCCGGCACCGTCCTGGTTTCGGTCTCCAAGGGCATTGAGAAGGATACCTCCCTGTGCCTGACTCAGGTGATTGCCCAGGAGGTGGGAGAGTGCTATCCGGTGGTAGCCCTGTCCGGGCCCTCTCATGCCGAGGAGGTGGGACGGCGGGTCCCCACCGCCGTGGTTTCCGCGTCGGAGGACCGGGCGGCGGCAGAGCTGGTTCAGGACCTCTTCATGAACGAACGTTTCCGAGTTTATGCCTCCGACGACGTAATCGGCGTGGAGTTGGGCGCGGCGCTGAAAAACGTCATCGCCTTGTGCGCCGGCTGCTGCGACGGCATGGGCTGCGGGGAGGAGGCGCGGCGCGAGTCGGCGCTGGCGGTGCGGCTCTTAGAGCGCTTTCTGCGGGCGGGCGTGGAGACCTCCGGCGCGCTCAAAACGCTCAACAGCGCCCTGACGCTGCGTGCCGAGGTGTCCGAGAGCTTTACGACCATCGACCTTCTGACGCTTTCGCTGCGCGACGGCGCGGCGGAGGTCTATAAGTACGGCGCGGCGCCGTCCTACGTCAAGCGCGGCGCACGGGTGCGGCGCATCACCGGCTCCTGTCTGCCGGCGGGCCTGCAAAGCGCGGATACCCGGCCGGAGACGACCGGCTTCACGCTGGAGAAGGGCTCCTTTTTCGTCATGCTCAGCGACGGCGTGGCCGACGTGAACGACGACGGCTGGCTCATGGCGCTGCTGGAAAAATTTCAGGGCGACGATCCGCAGGCGCTTGCCTCAGCCATTCTTGCCGCGGGCCGTGAGCGCCGCGGCGGCGATGATGATTGCGCGGTGCTGGCGCTTTATCGGGATAAGGACGGCGGCGCGGTGGAGGTATAAGCGGGGCCGCGCGGGGGAATACTTTCCTTGTCAAAATTATGTGGGCAAGGAGTGATGCGCCATGGTCAGGGGTACGTCCCGACGGGTGATCGTTGTGGAATCACCGGATACCAATTTGTTTGAGCAGGCAATTTTCATCGTGCGCAACGATGCGCTGAGTAAGGACGGCGTGACGGCGCAGCAGCTCGTAGACGAGGCGTGCCGCGTCGCCAGGAGCTATACGCGCTCGCACAGCACGCGCCG
>ERZ857998.3221-NODE-3221-length-13646-cov-4.272018_pt1 | contig 13646 bp, 9 predicted proteins | sample MGYA00519954_ERZ857998 | MGnify/ENA primary metagenome ERZ857998 (study PRJEB31778, sample SAMEA3449424) | human gut metagenome | biome: human gut; feature: human-associated habitat; material: faeces | place: United Kingdom | collected 2010/2012 ...
GTGGGACGAGAAGTACAACCTCTATCCGATTCCGCAGTCTGAAATTCAGAAGAATGGCAATCTGAAGCAGAACCCCAATTGGTAAAACAGATTCAACGAAATTTCAAACGAATAAGATTTATGAAAAAACATATTATATATCTTCTGGTCTCAGGATTCGCATTGCTGTCGAACATGGCACTGACCTCGTGCAGTGATGATGATGTGGAGGATGCCAACGATGTGCTTGTGGTGAAGTCCGTCCTGCCTACAAAAGTTATGGAAGGACAGGTTGTCACCATCACTGGTACGGGTCTTGAGAAGGCCACTTCCGTTGTGTTCCCTGGCAATGTCTCTGTGAACAACATTACCAAAGTAGGCAACGGCTATATCTCTGTAATAACTCCTGCCGGCGTTTCTGCAGAGGGGGGAACAGTAACAATAGAAGCCGACGGTGAATCGGCAGAGTCGGTCATGACGCTGACTATTGGCAAGCCCGAGCCTTTGCGTGTGGCTCCTCTTGACAAGGAAATGTGTGGAGGTGTACGGCAACGACCTCGAATTTATCACCAAGGCTTACTTCCCCGGTGAAGAAGGCAAGGACATTGTTGTAGATGCAAGCAACTTTAAGCGTAAAGCTACCGGTTCTCTCTACATCTATTCGCCAATGGGTATAAAAGCCGGACTTGCCCAAGTTGTCCTCGAAGACTGCAGCGGCAAAAAATATACTTTGCCAGAGGTTACGTTGTCTGACGAGATTGTAGGTGGCAGCGAAGAAACCGGAGGTGAAGGATACACTCCAATCTGGAAAGGCGATGTCTATATCTACGATTGGGCCAACTGGCAGTATCTGACATCAGACCAGCTGAGTCTTGAAGGTTTTCAGATTCAGGAAGGTCTTATGATTCGTCTTACCTTTGATAATCCCGATGGTGCCAGCGTATGCGTATGTGATGGCAATTGGGGGGCACCCGATGTTGACGGCGAAGGCAATAACACCGTGTGGGTTGCTGCAGGTACTACCGAACTCGAATTTCCCATATCGCAGGGTATGGCAGAAACTCTGAAAGCTGGTGGTGGCATCATTGTCGGTGGTGGTAACTACACACTGAAGAAGATTGAGTTGTTCCGCGAGTATCCTACACTTTGGGAGGGCGAATACACTACTGGCTGGTGGTGGTATCTCCCGGCATCTGAGCTTGACCTCTCGGCAATAACGCCAGAAGCCGGCCAAACTATTAAGTTCACGTTCACTCACCATGATGCTCCTCAGACTTTCTGTCTGTGTGATGGTTGGTGGGGTGCTCCTTTCATCCGCGATGGCGGCGAAAGCGGTAACAACATTGTTCTTGCCGCTGGTGAGGACTTTCTGGAATTTGAAATCTCGGAAGGTATGGCGGCAACGATGAATGGCGAATCCGAAACCGCTCTCATCATTGGCGGTGACATAACAATTACCAAGATTCAGATTAAGACAGATTAAACTCTATACAAAGGAGTCAGAGCCTGATATCTGTAAACATTTTAAGTCTGCCGGAGAGCTAAAGTTCTTCGGCAGACTTTTTGGTAACTTATGCTTGCCGCATTTCCTCTTTTTATGTGGTTTAGTATAACCCATCCGAGGTTGTCGTGTTTCGGTTGCGCTCTCTTCTATAAAGTTTATTTCTGCAAACATCTGTCATGCTGTCACACAAAGGGGGGTATCCTTTTGACCATAAGCCGATTAAAGCGTGACAGATACCCGTGATAGATAGAAAGCATTACAACCATCCGCCACACTTTCCCACTTTTATAAAATATTGCGTTGCATATTTGTTTTGTGGGCTATGAAAATAGCTATAGTCTTAGTTTTCGGTATGAAACTTTTGGTTTTGAAGCCAAATACGGACAGTTTTTGCAAGTAAAACTATTAGTTTCAAGGCTTGAAACTCTTGGTTTATACAGTGAAAAACTATCATTCCAGCTTGTCGGGTGTCAGCAAGGGTATCTGCATAAAACGGCCGAAACAGACACTTTTCGTACGAAAAGTGTCTGTTTCGGCATAAAGGTGCTGTATTCTGGAGCAGATTTGAGGAGTGATACCCTATTTCCTTTTTCTGATTGCTGTTATATAGGGAACATCTCATTTGAGGAACGGGTCACCGTTCTTGTCTTTGCTCACTACCCAGCGGAAAGCATTAACCAATAGCAGGTTCTGTGTACCGTCGATAAACTCTTCGTCACCATGCCCCATATTCAGGTAAATCATTCTGTAATTCTTGTTGGACCATACGATGGGGAAGTCGCCAAAATTCACTACATCCTTGATACCCAGTGGATAGTTCTTGGGAGATAGGGACAAGAGTACCTCTACGTCCTTGTTCTGGCGGGGGCTGGGAGTCCATTGGTACCATTCGCTGGCGGGAGCCACGAATGATGCAGGCAGATTCTTGGTAACGGGATGTTCTTCGTTGTCGACTTCGACCAATACCGGCTGGGGAGGCCAGTTGTTGCAATAGAACACCCCACCACCAAGAAACTTAACGAACCAGGGCCAATGCGTGTTTTTGTCGTTGTAGGCTGCTGCGTGGAAACCTACCCAACCGCCTCCGTTTTCCATGTATTGCTCAAAAGCATCGCGTTCGGCCTTGGTGTTGGGGGATGTGTTAAGCATGATAATGACATTGTATTCTTTCAGTTTCTCGTATGGGTATTTTGAAAAATCGGTAGTAATATCCAGAACAAAGCCGTCACCGTAATTGAGCTTCTTGAAGAAAGTGGTTGCTTGTTCTGCAAATTGTACGTGTGCTTCTTCCGCATGTTGCGTGTAATAAATCAAGGCCTTGAAGCGAGGAGCTTTGGCATAGTTTGCCGGATAACCTTCGGGGACTTGTGCGTACGTCAGCAAGGTGCAAGCCGTAAACAATAAAATAAGCAGATGTTTCATAATTTGTAATTTATAAGTTATTAATTCTCCATTATCTAATATTCCGCAATCAGAGACAGCCATTTGCCTGCCGAGGTAATCCATACCTCTTTATAACAGGCATTGTTGGTTTGCGGCCAATAGGGGACATCGTCGTTACCCAGGGTACGGATACCAACGGGCATCTCTCCTGTCATTTCTCCCGAAGAGAAGGTATTCAGTTGCGGATAGTTGTGTCCTTCTCCATAAATCAAGGATTGTCCGAAAGGATTCTTGCCTACGGTCCAGTACAACTGTTCCAGACCGATGTTGAGCAGTTCCTTGTCCTTCAGGAAGTTTCCGCAGATGGCGGCGGACTTTCCGTTGGAAAGATGGATGGCGGTATTGCCGTTGAAAATGTTGAACCACACGGGGAAACGTTTCATGTAGTGCTCTTTGTCCAGTTGTACTCCTCGTTTAATCTGTTCCGTGTACAGTTCCTTGGCATTGGCAGGGGGAAACAGATGGAGGGCGTAGAAGTTGGTGGTATCCTTATATTCCTCTGCATGGTAAACACCGCTTGGAATCATACCGTAGGGATGGGTATACTTCATCATTCCTTTCAGATACTCTCCATATAGTTGTATGGAATTCACCCATTTAGGATAATCGGGGTGCTCCTTCTGGGTTTCGCAAAGCATCACCATGGCCTGCATATAGACCTGCTCGCGCGACTGGTGTATGTAATGTACGATGGATTTGCGGGATTTGTCCCGGTAGAAGAATCCGCGTGTCCCGTCTTTGTCTTTCAGCGGTTCCGTGCGCTGGCAGTCGAGGGTGTAGCGGATGTATTCGGCGGCGATGTCCGCATAAGAAGGTTTTCCGGTCAGCTTGTATAATTGGCTTGCCGACCAGGAGATGGTAGCCATATACTGACTTTTCGAAGTGTTGTAACTGTGTTCGTAAGGCTGGACGAACTGGTCGAAGCTATCTTTTTTGAACTTCTCCATAGCAAAAGCGAAATCTTCTTCGGCCACGCGCAATAGGTATTCCTGCAGCATCGGGTCGTTGTCCAGCGTCATGGAGGCGTAAGCTTCGTATCCGGCATAGAGAAAGTTGTCAAATGCCATGTTCTGTACACGTACGGAAGATATGTCGTCCAATGTATTGAACACACCGTCTTGCCAGATAAGCAATCCCATGCTGCTGGCGCGGTAACCATCGCCGTAGCGGTTCTTTAGGATGAACTCTACTCCCCATTCCGCCTCTTCACGCAGGCGGGCGGCGAGGGCTGGGTTGATATTTCTTTGTTTATTATAGGCTTCGAGCAGAGCAAAGGTCACGTCTCCCGTCTGCAAGGTTTGCTGGGACAAGTCTCCTGCATCGTGCCATCCGCCGGAGTAGGAGATGCTGCGTCCGTCATGTCGGGACATGAGGTCTACGTGGCAGGTGGAATGCTTGCCGGGAACCGGATGTCCACAGCGCTGGCAGAAGATGAAGTTCAGCACTTTCCATTGTGAATCTTCCCAAAGTCTTTCTCCAATCCGGAAGGTGGGAGTTAGCGATGTTCCGACCTTCAGCTGATACTCTCCGGGATTATTGAAGGAGGTGAAATCAATAAGGCCAAATTCTCCGAGAGTGGTTTTCTCTTTTCGGATGTCTCCTTCGTAAGCTATTTCTCCGGTTGGGGTAAGCAGTTGGAAGCGCTTTCCGGCGTCTATGGTGAGGTTTGTGTTGATGAGGGCGGTTTTGGGGTGGTTGACGGCATAGCCGGTTGTCGAGTAGGAGATTTTTCCATCGGCAGGTATCCATCCGCTGACTTTCTCAGGGGCTTTCACCGTTTGCAGTTGTAGATTGTCCAGGTAGTAGATAGCTGAATCTCCTGTAGTCCGGTCTTTGCCTTTGAGGGCTGTGCTGAAGGTGATGGACATCACCTTGTCGCGCTGATACTCGTCTATTTCGAGGAAGCATTGGTTCCACTCCTTATTAATAAGGTTAATGAGGTGTGAACCCGAAGGCTGATTATATCCTTTCTTGGCAGGAGTATCTGCATTGCGAAACGTGAGGTTCATGTTGACGATGCGCGCGCCGTCGCAATCGGGATAGATGGAGAATACGATGCGGTTGTACTTCTCCAGATTGGCGCCGTCTAGATGATAGGTAACACTGCTGTTTCCGTAGGTGGCATAGTCTGGGTCGGAAGGAGAGCCGGTCGCCCTTTTCCCGGTGAATGTGGGGAATTGCAGTTTGATGCTGCCTTTGCCGGAAACGGTCTTTTCCGTACTGAAGGACATGCTTCCTGCGCCGGAATGACTCCATCCCTCTGTACCTGCCGAGCGGGTGAGAGGAGCGCTTTGCAAGACCTCCTTTTTCCATCCGTTGGTTTCGAAAGAGTTTTCAATATCCAGGGGGAGGGGTTGATGTATCAGTCCGCTTTCGTGGAGTTGTCGTTCCAGTTTGGGGTCTTGGGTCAGACGTGTCTGACCGTATGCGGCAATACTGCCGAGAGATAAAAGGTATAAAAATAATAATGTCTTTCTCATGTTGATGTCAACCTTTGGTTTCGGTTGCAATGTTAGCCATTATTAGGCAGAAGGAGGTTTGAAAACTGCCATAAAAGCTTTAAAAGCTATCCGAAGTAGAGGAAATATGAATTTCGGTAGATGTATAATCCCTATGATGTACGACTTATAATGCCAAAGAAAATACTAAAATCGTATTTTCATAACAGAAGAAAATTGTAACTTTGCGAAGTTATGTCACAATGTTAACCTATGATGCGTATCTTGATTTTAATAATAATGCTGTTGCCATGTTCGCTTGGTATGTATGCATCTGCAATAGATAGCCTTTTGTCTGTTCTGGATAAGACTATCGTAATGCGTAGACAATACGAGGAAGAAAAAGAACGGTATATTTCTTTGATAAAGGATGAGTTGAAGCAAGGGAGGCTTACTGACATGGAGCGTTATCTGATACAAAATCGTCTTTTTGCCGAATATAATTCTTATATTAGTGATTCTGCATTACATTATATAAATGAAAATATTCTTATTGCCACACGGCTAAATAATAGGCAATGGATAAATAGTTCTATATTAAATAAAGTACATATTCTAAATACTTCGGGCCTTTTTGTTGAAGCAATGGAATTGCTGAAATCGCTTCCTCGTAACACGTTGGAGGGTGAAAATATAGTGGACTATTATGTATGTTTTGAAAACCTATATCTCTATCAGGCAGAGTACGCCACTGATCGGAACTACGTGAACAATTATCTTCGGATAGCAAATTTGTATAGGGATTCTATAATCAGCCTAGTACCGGAAGATACTTATAGATATGTAGTCGTGCATGCACCTCAGCTCATTGACCAGGGAAAAAGTCAGGAGGCTATATGTTTATTGAAGAATTTTTTACCTCGGTTGAAATCCAATACGCGTGAGTATGCAGTAGCTACTTCAATTCTGGCTTTTGCTTATCATGTCGTGGGGAACAAGCAGAAAGAAATGGAAGCACGTATTAGCAGTGCCATTGCTGACATTAGGGCAGTGGTGAAAGAAAATTATTCTTTGTGCGCATTAGCGGAATTACTTTATGGAATGGGCGATTTGGAACGTGCTAATCACTATATCAAGATTAGTATGGAAGATGCTAATTATTATACTACTCGGTTGCGTAGTTCGCAGAATTCCAAGATGCTTCCGCTCATAGATCGTGCTTATCAGCAAGAAAAGGAAATACAGCAACAGCGGCAGAGAATGTTTATTACAGGCATATGTATCCTTTCTGTTTTCCTTCTATTGACAGTACTGTGTGTGCTATGGCAAATGAAAAAATTGTCTTATGCCCGTAAAAAAGTTGTTGCTGCCAATTCCCAATTGAGTATATTGAATAGTGAATTGAAGAAGCTGAACAAGTCTCAACATGAGGCTAATGAACGATTATTGCATACTAATCAGACTCTTACGGAAGCCAATCATATTAAGGAAGAGTATTTGGGACGTTTCCTCAGTTTAAGTTCCTCTTATATAAGTAAGATGGAAGAATATCGCCGCATATTGAACAAGCAGGCTGCTGCCGGTAAACTTGAGGAGTTATATCGTACATTGAAGTCCGACCGTTTCATAAATCAAGAGTTGAAAGAGTTCTATCACAATTTCGATGTATCTTTTCTTAAGATATTCCCTAACTTTGTAGAAGAATTTAATCGTTTGTTGCCAGTTGAAGAACAATTGCATCCTAAAAATGAAGAATTGCTTGTTACCGAACTGCGCATATTTGCACTGATTCGTTTAGGTATTACAGACAGTGCGCGTATTGCAGAATTTTTGCGTTATTCCATAACTACCATCTATACTTATCGTTCCAAGCTAAAAAACAAGTCTCTTTGTAAAGAGGACTTTGAAGAACGAGTGATGAAAATAACTTCTTTTTGATTTTATCCTCCTTTTGAGGCTTTCTTCTGCCTTAAAAAGTCTAGAAATGATTTAGAAATTAGTAGCAATAGCATTTTCGTAATGCGTTGTATTATAGTTGATTGCCTGTTGTAGGACTTTAGATTTTTATCTCAGCCCAAATCGTGCGTTTGTTTTGATAATACATTTGCATCAATCTATTTATTGTTTAACTAATTTCTAATAAGATGAAAAAGAAAAGTCTAAAGAGATGCCTTAAAAAGCGCATGATCCTTTTACTGGGTTTTCTTATGATGACTGGTGTTGCTGTTGCGCAACAACTTCAGGTACAAGGAAAGGTGACCGATGCAACGGGTGAAGGTCTTATCGGTGCAAGTGTATTGGTAAAGGGTACAACTTCGGGGGTGATAACTGACATTGACGGTAACTATGTGTTATTGAATGTCAATCCTGATGCAATACTTATTTTTTCTTATGTAGGTTACCAAACGCAGGAACTGAACGTATCCGGTAGAAACAAGATTGATGTTGTCTTGCATGATGACCAGCAGGTGTTGGAAGAAGTTGTAGTAGTGGGTTACGGTTCATTGAGTAAAAAAGAAGTTTCCAGTTCCATTGTACAAGTGGATAAGAAAAATTTTAATTTGGGGGCTATGAATAACCCGATGGAAATGGTATCGGGAAAAGTCGCGGGCTTGAATGTCAATACGCAGGCAGCTGCCAATCCTAACTCCAGTTCTTCATTACAAGTACGTGGTGCAACATCTGTTTCTGCAAGTAATAGTCCTTTGATTGTCATAGATGGTGTGGCAGGTGGCGATATCCGTAACATCGCTGCACAGGATATTGAATCTATTACGGTATTGAAAGATGCGGGTTCAGCTGCTATTTACGGAACGCGAGGTGCTAATGGTGTGATTTTAGTTACAACGAAACGTGGCTCGGGTGAAGCTGGAAAAACGGTAGTCACATATGACAGTTACATCGCTTTTAATGTAGCCAAGCCCTCTCCGGATATTCTGTCGGCTGATGAATTCCGTCGTTCGAGACGAGGTACAGACTATGGAGCCGACACTGACTGGTATGGACTGATTACTCGTGATGTAGCATACGACACAAACCAATATATATCTATTGATGGTAGCACAAAGAATGGTTTCTATGGTGCTTCCTTCAATTACAAAAGTGCCAATGGACTTGACATCGTGAGTGGTCGTGAAGAATTTGGAGGTCGTTTTTCTATGGAACAGCGTGTACTGGAGAATCGCTTACAATTCAACGGTTCGTTGAGTGCACGTCGTGTAAATGAAACCTGGGGAAATGATGGTTTCTTCGATAGGGCACTCACAATGAATCCTACAATGCCGGTATATAATGCAGACGGTTCGTATTATCAGCCTACTTCTCCTACGGGTGCAACCAATCCGGTTGCGGAGCTTGCTTTGAGAGATAACAACGGCCAGCGTATGTATTTGTTGGGTACGGCTGAGGCTAAACTGAATATTTTGCAGACAGAAAAGCATTTGTTGAATACAACATTAAGTTACTCATTGCATTACAATGACATGAAGCAACAATATTATGCTTCGTCTGCCGGTTCGGAGTCCTATTGGAATGGTTATAAAGGACGTGCGGAAATGAAGTATCAGAAATGGTACACCAATCGATTGGAGTGGTTGGGAAATTATGCACTGAACTTGGGCGACCACAATATTAAGGCTGTAGTGGGCTATACTTATGAGAAGTCTATCTGGGAACAGATTGGTGGTAGTAACAACGACTTCTCTTTTGATAATACGAAATATTGGGATTTGGGCAGTGGCTCTTATCTGAAGGATGGTTTGGCAAGTTTATATAGCGGTCGCTCTGAATCGACACTTATTGGCTTCTTTGGTCGGTTGAACTATAATTGGAAGGATATGCTTTTTGCATCGGCTTCGTTGCGCTATGAAGGCTCTTCCAAATTTGGTGCTAACCAAAAGTGGGGGTACTTCCCAGCAGCTTCTTTGGCTTGGGAAATGATGGAGATGGGCTTTATGAAGAATACCCGGAAAGTGTTGACCAGTTTGAAACCGCGTGTTTCTTTCGGAATTACCGGTCGTTCGGATTTTGATGCTTATAAATCACTTTCTACTTACAATACCAATGGTAGTTATCTCTTTGACGGGCGTTGGGTAACGGGCTATGCTCCCTCTAGTAATGCTAATCCGGATTTGGCTTGGGAAAAGAGCGTTGCGATTAATCTGGGTGTTGATTTTGTTCTATGGAATCGTTTACGTGGTTCAGTGGAGTATTTTGACCGTAGTTCTAAAGACTTGCTTTATACGTACACGGCACCTCAACCGCCTTTTGTCTATTCCACTATTTTGGTTAACGTTGGAACAACGAAAAATACCGGTATAGAAGTATCTTTGGATGGTGATATCCTTACTAAAACAGCAGTGAAGTGGACGAGCGGAATCAATTATTCTTATGGGAAGACTAAGTTGACCAAACTTTCTAACGATATTTACAAGGCATCTTATCTCGACCTTTACTTAAAACCGGGTACTGGTTCCAGCGAATATTTCTTCCGTGTGCAGGAAGGGGGAGAGATAGGGCAGTTCTACGGTTATGAATATGCAGGTGTTGACGAAAATGGCAATATGCTTATTTTGAATGATAAAGATGAGCAAATACCGATTTCTCAGGCTGATGCCAAGTATAAACGTTATATTGGCAATGGTGCTCCCAAGCACTTCTTGTCTTGGAGTAACAACCTGACTTGGAGAAATTTTGATTTGAGTGTATTCTTCCGCGGTACATTCGGTTTTGATGTATTCAATATGCGTAAATATGGTATGGGGCTTCAGGGATGTGGTACAGATAATGTTCTTCGCTCTGCGTATCTGGAAGATAAGAATATCCGTACCGGTGGTGGAGTAATATCTTCCTATTTCCTGGAGGATGGTAGCTTCATAAAACTGGAAAATGTAACCTTGGGATATAATTTTACTCCTAAGAACCGTAAGTTACTGGATAATATGCGCATATATCTGTCTGCCAAGAATCTGTTTACCTTGACCGGATATTCTGGTAATGACCCTTCAATTATAGACGTGAATGGTATCCAGCCGGGAGTAGATAGTAATAGTGCTTATCCTACAGCAACTCAATTGAGTTTAGGTGTGACTCTTCGCTTCAAATAAATGAGAAACAAATTATTAAAAATATGAAAGATATGAAATATATAAAATGTCGTTGGTTATTGGCGATGATTATGTCATGTTCACTTTTCTCTTGTACTAATTTGGACGAGGAAGTGTTCGATCGTGTGGATGCCGGAATTTATTATCAAGATGAGACGAGTGTTCAGGGGGCAGTGGCAGCCATCTATTCGAAAGCTGCATATAGTTATTTGGAATACTTCTGGTATTTGCAGGAGTTTTCTGCCGACCAGGTGGCATGGCGCAGTTGGAACGGTGGACTTTGGGGATGGGATGAGGCATTGAAGTTTGCTTTGTCTTCACATACCTGGACGTCAGAATCAACCATTATTCGCCAAACTTGGGAGAATGCGTGGACCACTATTGGGCTTTGCAATACGCTTATTACAGATTTGCAGGCAATCAGCCCCGCATCTATACGCATGACTGAGGATGCTTTGAATAGTTATATTGCCGAAGTACGTACCCTGCGTGCTTGGGCATACTACAATATCTTTGAGATTTGGGGTGGAGCACTTCCCTTGAACATTTCTTCGGGTGCGGAAATCCCTGGTTCTGCAGATACTGATTTTGATAAGGGGTGCAAGATTATCTACGATTTTATCAGTCAGGAATTAGATGAGTCAGTTACAGATCTTATGAAAGAAGATGGTTCTGGAAAGACTCGCAACCGCATGAACCAAGCTGCCAATCGTATGATTAAGATGCGCTTGTTGCTGAATTCTGAGGTGTTTATCAAACAAAACAGTTATAATGAGTGTGCCACTCTTTGCCAAAAAATTCTGAATGGCGATTATGGTACTTACAGCATTACCGATGACTATCGCGATATTTATTCGATAAACAATGTAGAATGTCCGGAAGTTGTAATGGCATTGGCGATGGAAGTCGGTCAGGTCAATACCGGTTGGATGCGTAACATGCCTTTCATGCCTTACAATTGTTGGGATTACTTTGGAGGTACATACAGCCAGAGCGGATGGAATTGTGTATGCTTGGCACCTTCATGGGATAATTCTGGAAATGTACAGCCGTATGGTGGTACTGACAATCCTAAGAGCTTTCTTACTGACTACGGTGATAAGTTAGGAGCAGTTTATGAACGTTTCCACGATAAAGATATCCGTAAGCAGAACTATGTGTATAATGAAACAACAGGAAACTATCAAGGCATTTTTTTGAAAGGGGCTATTAAAGCCAACTATGGTAAGGGTGCGGCTTTGAAAGCAGATGCCGACCGTGACGGTCAGGATTTGGTTTATGTGGATCAGGTGGGTACATTCCTTAATTTAGGACGTAATCTGGAGACTGTCATGTCACCTCGCTGGGGTGAAACGAATTCAGGTGTCCGTTTGGTAAGATATCCGGTTTATCCGGAGAGTGCAGGCATTGATTTCCAAAACATCGATGAGGTGGAATTCCGTTTGAGTGAAGTGGTCTATACTCTTGCTGAATGTAAAATGCGTGCAGGTGATACGGAAGGTGCTAAAGAACTGGTATATAGAGTTAAAACACGCTATTTTACAGATAAATCGGCTCTCGAGCAGCCCGGTCCTGGTTTTACATCCTTTGATATGGATTGGATGTTGAGTGAATGGGGACTTGAATTCTTGGGAGAGGGGCGTCGTCGTCGTACAGACTTGCGTCGTTTCGATAAGTTTACGCAAGGGCAATGGTGGTTCTTTGGCCGTGCCACGGACGACGGTTTAAGCTATCCGGCTAAACGTGACCGCAAATACGAGTGGTATCCCTTGCCCCAGTCTGCCCTTATGGTAAATCCGGGACTGGTACAGAATCCTAATTATTAATCATCCTATAATAATAGTAACAATGAAAAAATATATATGTAATCCGCTATGGCTTTTGTTGCTTTTTGTAGCTTTCATCAGTAGTTGTGACAAGGAGGAAATTGTGTTTGACCATGAGTTGCCGCAATTTGAACTTCGTAGCGATGCTATCTTGCTGGAGGTGATTATGCCCCAAGGAACTGGTGCCGATGAAATAATTTATATTGCAGGCGATTTCAATGGAGGTCAGGATGCTGCTTCCGGAGACCTTAAGTGGCAGATGGAGAAAGCTGCAAACAATGATGTTAAATGGGGCATATACCTCTATCCGGAAGATTTTGTTAATGGAAAGACACTTGCCGATGGCTTTTATTTCGTTTCTAAGACACAAGGTATAGAGCGTACTTTGCAGAATGGGGATGCTTTACATCAAATTTCGGCTAAGGTAGGTACTCGCACTGATATAACGGTAACCCGCTGGAATGCTTATTTTGAGGAGCCGGAAGACCCAAGTGAAGTGATTCATGACGGTTATGCTGTGTTCGTGATGGACAATACAGGTTGGGATGCACTGACACTTTATGCGTGGGGAAATGATTTGCCGGAACTTTTTGGAGGTTGGCCCGGTATTTCACCTACTGGTAGCGTTGAGATAAAAGGAATTACCTATAAATACTTCGATACAGGTGAAGCAAATAAGGGATTGGTTTACAATTTGATATTTAACGATAATGGAGTAGGTTCACAATTTGATGGACCACAGAACTTTACTCTTGACCGTGACATATATTTGGAAATCACAGAAAGCGGTTGGACGGAAATAGATCCGGATGCAGTGGTTATCCATGATGGTTATGCCATATTTATTGAAGACCAGTCCGGATGGGCAGAAACAACCATATATGCGTGGGGAAATGATATACCGGAACTCTTTGGCAGTTGGCCAGGAATATTACCAACCGGTAGTGTTGAGATAAAAGGTGTCACGTATAATTATTACGATACAGGTGAAGCAAATAAGGGATTGACTTACAATCTGATAATGAATAATAACAATGGAGGCTCACAATTTGACCTCGCAGCAGTGACGCTTGATCGAGATTATTATTTCCGTATTACGGACATAGCTGGTGAGGAGATTGACCCTAACAATCCGGACGGAGACTCTGAACCGGAATCTGAAGCGGCTTTTGTTTCTAATCAGAATAATTTCTTGAAATGAGTTTTGTATAGTAATGAAGATGTTAAATGACCTATTGGTGGAATGAGATTGGGGATAGGATATCTCTTTTCAATCTTGCGGATATATGTCCCAAGGCTTGGTTTTTCTATCCCAAGTCTTGGGATAGAAAAACCAAGGCTTGAAACACAT
>ERZ857998.3222-NODE-3222-length-13639-cov-3.376988_pt1 | contig 13639 bp, 13 predicted proteins | sample MGYA00519954_ERZ857998 | MGnify/ENA primary metagenome ERZ857998 (study PRJEB31778, sample SAMEA3449424) | human gut metagenome | biome: human gut; feature: human-associated habitat; material: faeces | place: United Kingdom | collected 2010/2012 ...
GTAAGCGTAAACTGACCGCCGTATGTAGCCATCAGACGAGAATTGGTAACTTAGACGCCCATCTGATATAGACGGACATCTAAGTATGGAATTACAGGACTGGCGAAAAGAACCTCGTAAAAACTATTCGAATGAATTCAAACTTCGTATGGTGGAACTGGCATCACAACCTGGAGCTTGTGTTGCACAGATTGCACGTGAAAATGGCGTCAATGATAATGTTATTTTCAAATGGCTCAGGCTCTGGCAGAACGAAGGGCGTGTTTCGCGGCGTCTTCCGGTAACGACCTCTTCTGACACTGGCGTTGAATTATTACCTGTAGAAATAACGCCGGATGAGCAGAAAGAACCTGTGGCGGCCATTGCGCCGTCTTTATCCACTTCCACTCAGACCAGAGTCAGTGCCAGTTCCTGCAAGGTGGAATTCCGTCACGGTAACATGACGCTGGAAAATCCATCGCCAGAGCTGCTCACAGTGTTGATCCGTGAACTGACCGGGAGGGGAAGATGATCTCACTCCCATCAGGTACCCGTATCTGGCTCGTTGCCGGCGTTACCGATATGCGTAAATCCTTCAACGGACTGGGAGAACAGGTACAACATGTGCTGAATGATAATCCCTTCTCCGGTCACCTGTTTATCTTCCGTGGCCGACGGGGTGACACCGTCAAAATTCTTTGGGCTGATGCTGATGGTCTGTGCCTGTTCACCAAACGCCTGGAGGAAGGCCAGTTTATCTGGCCTGCGGTACGTGACGGCAAGGTATCCATTACCCGCTCGCAACTGGCAATGCTCCTCGATAAGCTGGACTGGCGTCAGCCAAAAACATCCAGCCGTAACTCACTGACAATGTTGTAAAAAACTCCTGACCGCATTATAAAAACGGTCATGAGTCAGAAATACCTCATTCGCATCGCAGAGCTGGAAAGGTTGCTCTCTGAGCAGGCTGAAGCCCTCCGTCAGAAAGACCAGCAACTGAGTCTGGTTGAAGAGACGGAAGCCTTCCTGCGCTCTGCACTGACACGTGCCGAAGAAAAGATCGAAGAAGATGAACGGGAAATAGAACATCTGCGGGCTCAGATAGAAAAACTGCGCCGGATGCTGTTCGGTACCCGTTCTGAAAAACTGCGTCGTGAAGTTGAACTGGCTGAGGCTCTGCTGAAACAACGTGAACAGGACAGCGATCGTTACAGTGGGCGGGAAGACGATCCTCAGGTTCCCCGCCAGTTGCGACAGTCGCGCCATCGTCGTCCGTTACCGGCACACCTTCCCCGTGAAATACACCGCCTGGAGCCAGAAGAAAGCTGTTGCCCGGAGTGTGGCGGTGAGCTGGATTATCTGGGGGAAGTCAGCGCTGAACAGCTGGAACTGGTGAGCAGTGCCCTGAAAGTGATCCGCACAGAACGGGTAAAAAAAGCCTGTACAAAATGTGACTGTATTGTTGAAGCACCGGCGCCGTCCCGCCCGATAGAGCGTGGTATCGCGGGCCCCGGATTACTTGCCCGCGTGTTAACGGGAAAATACTGCGAACATCTGCCACTGTATCGTCAGAGTGAAATCTTTGCCCGCCAGGGTGTCGAACTGAGCCGTGCATTACTCTCCAACTGGGTTGACGCGTGCTGCCAGTTAATGACGCCGCTGAATGATGCCCTGTACCGTTATGTGATGAATACCCGCAAGCTTCACACTGACGACACACCGGTAAAGGTACTGGCACCGGGTCAGAAAAAGGCGAAAACAGGGCGTATCTGGACGTATGTCCGGGATGATCGCAATGCGGGTTCGTCATCTCCTCCGGCGGTCTGGTTCGCGTACTCATCGAACCGGCAGGGGAAACACCCGGAGCAACACCTCCGCCCCTTCCGGGGTATCCTGCAGGCGGATGCGTTCACAGGTTACGACAGGTTGTTCAGTGCAGAACGTGAAGGTGGTGCACTGACAGAAGTTGCGTGCTGGGCCCATGCCCGGCGAAAAATCCACGATGTATACATCAGCAGCAAAAGTGCGACGGCAGAAGAAGCCCTGAAGCGAATCAGTGAACTGTACGCCATCGAGGATGAAATACGGGGATTACCAGAGTCAGAGCGTCTTGCAGCCAGGCAGCAGCGAAGCAAAGCGTTACTGACGTCGCTGCATGAATGGATGGTGGAGAAGAATGGTACGCTGTCGAAAAAATCCAGACTGGGCGAAGCGTTCAGCTATGTACTGAATCAGTGGGATGCCCTCTGTTATTACAGTGATGACGGTCTGGCGGAGGCGGATAATAATGCTGCGGAAAGAGCGCTTCGTGCAGTCTGTCTCGGAAAGAAAAATTCTTATGACCTTTGTCAAATATTAAGCCCAAAAAGACCTTACGCAGCTCCGGGAGCTTCGTTATATCGCGGATTAAAGAACCTGAAACAGTCAGACTGTATCTTGGATTTTACAAACTCTTATTCGGGGATTTTAGCCCCATGACGATTTACGCAGTGAGCTGGCCTCTTTCTACGTGCAGGTATTAGCGCATTCTGGCTTCCCTGAATTCTTTTACGAGGATCACTCATTCCGTGTCTGACTGCTTCAGGGTTTAATTTTGCTTCTGCTGACTGAATGATGATTGGGCAGCAAGTGCAATATCCCACATAAATCCAGTCAACTCACGAGCCACCGCCGTAATGGCTACTTGTGATTTTTTCCCTTTTGCTGTCAGACTTCGGTAACGAGAACACAATCGTTGTTGAGCTTTCCATGCAATATCTTTGGAATATTGTGTTACAGAGTCCGGTCGGTAATATATAAGCCATGCCCCAACTTTTGCAGGTGTACGATAAGACCAGGCGGCTTCGTAAAGCAGACGTCTCAGTTCGCTGTTTCCAACTTTTGTTATTCCTCTGGGACGAATACTGTTTCCACTGGAATATTCACCTGGCACCAGTCCCAGAAAAGCCATGAGCTGTTTGGGATTGGAAAATCGCGAAAAATCACCCAGTTCAGCAACCAGAGTTATTGCAATTAGCTGACCAACACCTTTAAGAGCCTGCAACTGGCAGACCAGATTGCACAGAGACCACTCAGGTAACAGGCGAGATATTTCCTGGTCGAGTTGAAGTATGCGATCTTCAATCTGCTCCAGACTTTGACAATAGTGTTGAAAAGCAATCTGTTGAGATGGCTGACTAAATGATTGATTAGCTAACCAGGTTCGATGTTTTCCTGTCCAGTGCTTTCCTGCATAATGTTTGTCTGTTCGCAATAGCATGCTCAGAATTCGCTGTCGGGCAACTCTGCTGTCTCGTTTAGCTGCTGCACGGGCTCTGATTAGATCCCGCATAGCTTCATGAGTCAGGTCAGGGATCCAGACAGGGGTAAGTTCTCCAGCCCGCAGTAACCTGGCGAGAGAAATTGCGTCCCGATGATCATTTTTGATTCTGTCTGTCGGTGATTTTGGTATGCGGGAAGGGGCAATAACCTGGCATTTTATATTCATCGCTGTGAGTTGATGATATAGCCCAAAACCACAGGGGCCAGCCTCATAGCAGGAAAGAATGTTTCCGTAAAGTCCCTGCAATTTCTGAAATAATCGACGTACAGCCTGGGCTTCGTTGTTAATCGTACCATAATAACGAACTTCGCCAAGCCGTTCAGGTGCAGCAATAGCAACCGCCAACGTTTCTTTATGCACATCCAGCCCGACGTAAGCCGCAATATTTTCCGAATGCATGATGACCTCCTCTGGAATATCCCACCAATGCTATAGTGAGTATATAAAGGTCATATCATCTACGTGTTCTTCGGTAGCGATCACGGCGGCGAGCGTGGAGCACTGTTGTACGGGCTGATCGGCACCTGCCGTCTGAACGGTATCGATCCGGAAGCGTATCTGCGCCATATTCTGAGCGTACTGCCGGAATGGCCCTCCAACCGTGTTGACGAACTCCTGCCATGGAACGTAGTACTCACCAATAAATAAGCGTCAATACGGTGTTCCGTTGACGCTTACCATTTATATCATGCGACAGCATGATGTATTCAATTCTGCTTATTATGTTTCCTGTGGTGTTATCCGCAGGCATAAACATATTATGAAGAGCATCCTCAAGCAGGATTCGGGTTAAATCAGCGGTGGATATGGCTAATTGTTCGCTCATTATCCCCAGAACTTCTCTTACCCCTTGTGGGTAACGGACCTGCAGGGGGGTCGGGTTTATCTGACGACCGTTGATGAGTTTTTCGCCGATTGCTTTTTTGTCCAGCGAGAGCATCATTCGGGCCGCAATACCGGTCGTATTCAGTCTCATTGTTCCTCCGACTGAAAAAGTCTTTTTAGCTCATGTGGTTATTGTATCTTCGGTGTTTTTTCTGGTGAAACGAATAATTTCGATCATGCAGATCGAATGTGTTTGGCGAGTTGTTGCAACTCACCTTTCTGTATGTGTTTTGAATGATGTTTACAGCGGGGTGCTGCCCGGGTTCAGAGGGCAAATCATAATGTAGTCAGGGTCGTTAACAGGTAATGCTCCGGGAGATGAGACACGTTCGCCACAAAAGGCGCTCACCTGGTAAAACTCGGCCAGTGGTTTGCCAGTTCGAAAACGTGCCATTGTTGTGGTTACAAAATGCCGGAAATGCCACTTCATAAACGCATCTGGCGATGCCCTGAGTGTGGAGCAGAGCACGACCGCGATATCAATGCGGCACTCAACATCCGGCAAAAAGGAATACTGGAACTAAAGGCGGCGGGACTCGTCGTCTCTACCCATGGAGGCCAGCGTAAATCCGTCGCACAGACGGTTGCGGCCTGAGAAGTGGGAAGCCTCGCCCGACAGGGCGGGGAGCAGTCACTATTTGGATATCAAACTTAATTGAGCGTTACACACGACGCAATACAACCTGTCTTATGCTCGTATTTGTACCATTTGCGTGAACCTGCTGGGCTCTCAACTACCTGGCAGTAGTGGGCATCCTCTGCGTTGCCCATTCTGGCAATGGCACAGAAGTCGAATTGCCCCAGATAACCTGTGGTGGAAAGCTGAGTAACTTTGAGTTTTCCACCTATTGTCCGCCACGTACCGGATTGGCACGAAAGTATTGTCCCTTTGCTGTCGCGGCCTACAAGTCCATCTGGTGAACACTTTGTATTTGCTACAGCTGTTTTATCCAGCTGTAAATACTCACCTGTGGAAAGGCGACCGTCAGACCGGACTGTCCCCCCACTGACTTTTCCTCCTTTGATTTCCCCTGTGGTTATAATTCCTTTACCACCGACTGCGCGTATCCACTGGCTGTCTGTCATCGTAAAACCGCCACCATAGGTGATGTTCTTCCAGCCTTTATCATTTTTGGTGATTAACCAGCCGTTTTCGCTTGTAACATCACCTTTCAGTGTTGCACTTTGTCCATTGATGTTTCCTGCATTGTTCAGGTTGTTCCCTCCCATATTGATGGCCGTGTTCATCTGGTTCAGCTCCGGTCGTCCCGGTACCTGAAAGCGATACAGGCGATCGCTTTCCTGCAGGTCATCACCCATCATTACGATGGCGATGTGCCCGCCATTGCAGCTGAGTCCATAGTCGCCGGGTTTATCTGTCCATCCACCAAAAACACCGGTTGCTGTGCCATTTTTTCCTATAAATCCGCCCAGACCGGGGAGCAGGCTGGCGATACTGCGCAGGGCATCGTCTTTGATATTCTCCCCTCCGGTGGAGCAGGTCAGGGCCTCCAGACGACCGGTACTCGTATTACGACGGATGCCGGTGGTATAACTCTGCCCAAAGGGCGAGCGGTTAAGACCCTTCAGATATCCTTTCCGGATTAACTCATCCGCCGTGAAGGTGGCAGGAAGCGTTCCACTATGCAGGCGGGCATTGTTATCGGCGATGTAGGTCCTGGCTGCAGTATTGTAGGCATCTGCATGAAATGCGGCGCTCTGGTTGCGCATTTCATTCAGGTAGTCTTCAATGTAAGACCAGAACAGCGGCATGAGCAGGCTGATGACAACCAGTCCTCCCAGAATTTCAAGAAGTGCAAAACCTTTATCGTTGTCTTTTTGCATAGTCGTTCCCTCCGGTATTACCAAAGGCCACCGGGATAAAAAGTAAATGCGTACTGTGATGCGCAGAGAAACGGCCCAAAGGGAAGTTCTCTGGTAATGCGTTGTTGTCTGTTACACCGCAGATAAAGTAAGGCTCCGCCTGCTGCCGTCGCGACAATCCAGGGGATGTCTCCCGGCGGGGACCAGATGGCAATACCGGCAATCAGAAAAACATCGCCCAGGCCTATGGTTTCTGTTTTCCTGCGGTAAGAGGTGTATTGCCTGAACAGAAGCAACAGCAGGAACCAGAACCCTGCACTGCACAGGCCTGTCAGCCAGTCTCCCTGCCAGAGACGAAATGCGCTGCCGCTTATCAGATACATGACGGTGAAGGGCCGGGGAAGACGGCAGGATGCAGCATCCGTCAGGGTCATCAGTGTCATACATCCGGTCATTATCGTCATAAACAGCACCCCGACAGCGCTGTCATTCTGATAAAGACGCAGGATAATGGCGGCAGCTGCAAGCATCCCGCTCATCAGCGCCAGTCCATGGTGAGGGGGGCGGGCATTCATCCGGGAGAGTCGATAGCGACTCATCTGAACGGCCAGACACTGTATTACCACGGTTATGGCGACCAGCAGTGCCGGGATCATCTGGAGCATGGCAGTTCTCCCGGACTAACGTCCCTGCATGTAAGCGCTGTAAATCTGCCGGGCGTATTTCATCCGGCGGTGAGTGTTACTTTTACTGAAGCCGGCGTTATAACTGCCGAGGCATTCCCAGTTTACGCCGCATCGCTGAAAATGCCGGGCGAGGATCCATGCTCCGGTCTGAATATTCAGGCAGACATTATTCAACAGATCTTTCTCACTCCGGATAATGCCCATTTTTTTCAGCCCGGGAATATGTGTGGAGTTAATCTGCATTATCCCGTAATCGGTACTGATAATTTTTCCTCTGTCATTCCTGTTATGATTAATGGCCCGGGGATTCAGACTGCTTTCCCTGCGGGCAATAATTTTGAGTAATCCTGGATCAATGGAATAACGTTTTCCGGCGGTAATAAAACAACGATCATATTGTTTGTCCTGTGGGGATGCCTGTGCGGAAGGAAGTGAGCATAACAGTGAAAAAATCACTGTCAGGATAAATAACCTGTTCATACAGTGACCTTAAATAAAGCGCCCGGGCGGGCGCTGATGAATGATTAACTGTTGGTTTCCAGTTTGATAGTAGTTTTATCTGCGTTACATACTGTAGACGGGTCAACTTTATTCGTCACATTGCCGTTGATTTTTGTAAACATGGATGAACTGCGCAGGCTGGTGACCAGATCAATACAGTTTTTCTTCGGCACATTGCTGGATTCAATAACGTAGGAGTATTTATCTGAACTGACTTTGATGGTTACCGCACCACCCCAGGCATTTTTCGCCTTATTACCACCGGCGATCATATCGGCAGGCAGGCCACCACTTTCGGTCAGGATTTTGACGTAGTCAGTACCTGTATACTGCCCCTGGAATTTCTGGGCTTTCATTTTGGTGGCGATTGTCTGCAGGTTTTTGAGTTCCTTCTGGTTGTCTGAAGAGGACAGGGTATCGGACATAAGTCCCATCACGGCACCAATAACAATGGCAGCGACGACCAGAACACCGAGGACTTCCAGCAGGGTCATGCCTTTATCATCGTTCTGAAGGTGACGAATATTATGTTCTGAATACGAACAGGTTATGACGCTCATATTAGCTCCTGAGATTGGTAAAACAGAATTTGGATCGAGGGGAATATAAAGGATGCTGTGTTTACTGCTTCAGCATGTCACTGATGCCGTAAATGGCACTGACCATATTGATGATGAAGAGAAATACCAGCAGACCTGATATAGCAGTAATAATAATGCCGCTTTTTCTGACACTCTTTTTTGCTTCTTCCAGCCAGCGGTCTGCATAAAGCGCCATACTGGCAACACTGTCCTCCCTTTCTGAATTTAAAAGAAGATTATTCACACAGGATTTTGACGGAAAGTCATAACCACTGTTTTTCATGGCCAGTGCCAGTGACTGACCGGATAAGACATTTTTTCTGATAGCACTTATTCGTGATTTTAACCATCGGTTATGTTCTGCATGTTTTTCTATTCTGGTAAGGGCATGAGATAAAGGAATATTTATCTGCAGCATGGATGAAATATTAAAAAGGTAATTCACGCCATGGAATGTCTGATACAGGGACCACGGCGGGATGCGATCAAGATACCGTCGTCGGGGACCTTTATACAGACTGAATGACATCCTGATGAGAATTGCCAGCAGAAGCAGTCCAGCCAGCAGCCACAAACCATAACCGATAACCAGCTCGGAGGATTTGGCCAGAATGACCATCTGCACTGACCAGCGTTCTTCCGGTGCAAAGGCGCTGATCATCGGAATAACCCGGGTATGAACGTTATACATATTCACCACACAGAGCGTCAGCAGGATGAGCGGATAGAGGCAGACACTCACCAGACTGCTAATCATCTCCTGTCGTCCTTTTGCCGTTTTGACAACCTGAAACATGGCTTCAGCGATATCACCGCGCTCTTCACCGTTACGGATCAGGGCAATTTCATCTTTGGGTACCCAGTCCTTCAGGGCCGGAGAGAGCTGACCACTGCTGCGTATGCTGGCGATACAGTCTGTCGCCAGAAAATACAGGCCGGACTGCCCTTTCTTTTTACCAAAATCCGTTTCCACATCGCAGATGAACTCCAGTGCCCGCATAACCGGTGTGCCGTCCCGGATCATGCCTGCAAGGGACTCGTAAAACGTAGTCCGCCTGAACGTCTTTTTGCCCAGCCAGCGGTTAAGGCCGGACAGTTCCAGTTCCGTATTGTTGAGTCTTTCCAGAATTTTCATATCAGTGCAGCAGCGTATAGCTGTCCTCGTCTACAGGGGATATGTAATGCGCAGCCAGCGGATCGACCTGACCACTGTTGATTTTGCCCAGCAGGTGCTGATTTCGTGTCATACCGCCGAGCTCCCGGTGCCAGTAGGTTTTTGCCTCAATCCGGCCTTTTTCCCGGTAAATCTGGAAAAACTTCGCATCCGGGGAAATCACTTCTGCAATGACGGTCCGGCCGTTCACTCCACGCCAGCAGTGTGGGCAGCCGTTATGGTTACGAAGATACACGGCATCGGGCTGGCAGAAGTTTTCCACCAGGCGTCGTTCTTCATCCGTCCGGGAGCTCTCCACCTCATGCCAGGGGAGGCGGCAGTGGGGACATATCACCTGAACCAGACGCTGGCTGAGCAGGCCGATAAATAACTGCGGATCTGCAATCATCCTTGCCTGAACGCCCTCCATTTCCAGTCGCTCAAGAATATTTATCGGGTCGTTAGCATGAAGGGTGGTCAGCATCAGGTGACCGGTCATGGCGGCTTTTATCGCCGTGATGGCGGAGGCATGGTCACGTATCTCCCCGTTCAGGATAGCGTCAGGATCAAGGCGCAGGGCGGACTTAACAGAATCGACCCAGCCCTGAGCGGTATCCATAACGGCCGTCTGAATTGCACCGGGGATACGCCCCTCTGGTGGTGATTCTATTGTGAACAGACGTCGCCGGGGGAGCAGGATCCCTCCGGTATCGTTGAAGCCATACTGTTCCAGATAGGCGGCAGAAGCCGTCCTCAGCGTGGTGGATTTTCCGGAACCGGTGGGGCCAGAGAGGATCACGATGCCCTCCGGTCGCTGCAGCATCCTTCGGACAGCGCGCTCCTGCTCAGGGTGATACCCCAGCATACTGAATGTCGGTATATGCTGACTGTCATCCTTGATCAGACGCAGTACGGCATAGAGTCCGCCCACACACGGATAGTGGGAGTAGCGCGCACCAAACAGTCCGGCCAGTTTCAGGAATCTTTCAGCCAGACGGGCATCCTGGGGGACACCGGGATCAAACTGTGTTCCCTTTATGACGTCAGTCATTCCGGAATAGGTGGCCCCCAGTAATTCCAGCCCCTCATCTTTTCTGACGATATCGAGCAGCTCCAGCTCTCCGTGGACACGGGCCTCCAGATACGTGAAATCCGTACTGTCACGCCCCGGCGTGATGTGAAGATCTGAGGCGCTGAGGGTGGCCGCATGGCTGATATACCCGAGCATTTTTTGCTGTACGGGGTTAATTCCGTTTTCCACCCCGGAAATGACCGTCTCCTGCCTGAGTCGGGCGATCACATCAAGTGTGGTGAACTCAAACGGGGATACTTTACCCGGATAGCGGGAGCACAGGCGGGTCAGATAATCCTGGACGGCACGAAGGTGTTTTTTTCCTTCCACCACTCTGACACGAATTTGTCCTGTTTTATCTGTATCAACAACCACGTAATCCAGAATGTCATCAGGTGGCTGGTCTGCAGGTGCCAGCATAAAATCTCCTTACGGGCAGCGGTACCCGGAAACGATTTTTTTGTGATTAAGGGCCGGGGGAATAATCTGTTCCGACAGCCGCCTGTAAATGGCGGCACTGAGTCAGGGTTGTAGTGTTGTTCTGATACCATTTTGTTCAAGGACAACACTGTCAGTGGTGATCTTTTCCACGCGGAATGTGGTGCCGGGAATGTGTTGCCCTTCTTTTACATCAGCAGTTCGTCCGCCCGGCAGTTGTATCCTGGCGGTTATCTGGGGCTGAACTCCGGATATCTCTGTCAGCCGGGGAATACCGGTAATGGGGGCAGGGGTATCTGTCGTGACGGCTGAACTGCTTTCCTGTGAATGCACAGGCTCAGCTGGTTCTCCCTGCTCCAGGGTTCTGAGTTCATGTCGCACCTTTTCTCTTGCCAGCATGGCTTCATACAGTGCAGTTTCTTCCTGAATCTGTTCCACCTGGAGTTGCCGGTTATTCTGTTGCATGTTGCTGATGGTGCCGGCCGCGACCGTTGTCGGCAGGATCAGGACGGAAAGCAGAAGAGCTTTTGTTTTACTGGACATAATATTTACCTGTGAATTGATAACGGAAACGACCCTCTTCCAGTTGCCTTGTTACGGAGATAAAACGGACGGAGGGTTCACTGAAATGCTCTGCCACCTGGTGCGCCGGAAGTGTCGTCAGTATCTGCAGGTCATACTCCTTCCAGGGGGGCTGGATGGTATTTCCGTCTTCATCGGTGAAGCTGTTGCTGACTTCCTGCCAGTCCATTTTCAGCTGCATCGACCGGGCGAGTGTGGTCAGCCGTTCCTGCAGGAGGGTGTTTTCCGGTAATGCCTCAACGGCAACGGGAGTTTCAGGCATACTGAAGGTGACCGGCAGGGCAAAACCACCGCTATTCCCGTCCGGCATAACCATAAATGGCCGGATGCTGAAAATTTCCCTGACCCGCTGGCTGAATGCGGTCACTGTCGTCCCGGCGATGTTTGTATATGATGCACGCAGATTGCCGCTGTTCCCGGTGGCAGCACACTCGGCGAGTGAATATCGCCAGCCGGCGACTGACACCGGCAGGCGTGACCATACGTCACTGCATCCCCGGATAAAATCTCCGGTTTCCGGCATACTCAGCCACGGTGGTGTGATCCGTTCCTCTGCGGCTTTTTGTGCTGCTTCAGCAAGTGCTGCTTTTTCTGCCTTCAGGCGTTCATAGTACTGCCAGCCATACCATGCAGTACCCAGAAGGGTGAGTATGAGTAATACCGGAATAAGCTGTGGCCCACGGGATACGGGGTGAAGGCGTGCCTCTGCCGGATATTTCCCTGCACCTGTCAGGGTTTCCAGTGGCAGGGGACCTCTGCCGTCAGGCCCGTTAAACGAGGGCGGTTCATAACATGTCCAGCCGTGTTCAGGCGCGCTGTTAATGGTGAGGAATATTTCCCGGGCCTCCCTGATTTCCTCCCGGGTTCCCACCAGGTCACTGACCAGGATGCCGTCAACAGCAGAAACAAAACCATAAAGTTCTGTATCGTTTGCCTGTGACAGTTCAACGATAGCGTATCCTCCTGACTCGAGCAGGGGCAGGATAAGCATGGCGAGAGAGAAATACCTGCGGCTGCCTTTGGGGAGTGTATTCTGGCTGACGGCTGCAACCATGATGTGACGATCGGTATCTTCCGTACTGAGATACTCACAGGAAATATAGCGTACTGCCCCCAGACTGCGGGCAAACGTCCGGGGGTTTTTATGGCTTGCGGGCAGTGTTTTCCAGTCCATTCCGGCAAGAAATACATTCCGTCCTGCCGTCAGCGGAAACACCTGGCGCTCTGTCGGTGAAATATCCGTCACGATAGTCCTCCTTCTGCAAATCAGATGATATTGGGCGTGATCAGCACCACGAGAATGGTGTCGTCGTTTTCACTGTTGATCCCACCGCCAAGACCGAAGAATCCCGGCGTGCCTACCCCCTGTTTTCCGCTGCGACGTCCTGACTGCTGGAAGCCACTGATAATGACCGTCTGCCCGGATTTCAGGTCCACTGTCTGGTTGATGGTTTTCAGATCCACATTCGGCAGCTGGGCTTTGCTTCCACCACTCTCGTAATTCTCAATAACCGGTTTGTCGGAGAGACTCATTGAATAGAGTAACTGCAGTGTCTGTGAGTCCGGCAGAATGAACGGCAGAAGGGTCATGTTAAAACCGGTGGTGATGGTGGCCGCATTCAGGGAGGTGGATGAGCCGACATTGGCGGTGGTATCCGTCGTCACACTCTCAATGTAGCTCTGCTGATTGGCAATCTGCATCGGTACCGGGGTCAGGTTTTTGGTCACGGCGGAATTCCGGGTTACCACACTGACATCTCCCTGGGAAGAGAGTGCTTTCAGGAAGGCTTTTGAACCGGTGAGTTTCCCGTTCACAATGGAAACACCACCAGTGACGGTATCGCTGGCTGCACTGGTGAATGTGCTGCCGAGGCTCAGTCCCAGCGTTCTGTCGCTGAAGACTGCGTTCCAGTCGATACCTGCCTGCTCATTACGGGTTTTCCGGATACTCAGAATTTCCACATTCAGCACCACCTGGCGCTTCATTTCTTCATTGCGTTTTTCAATGAACGTCCGGACCGTTTCCAGTACCTGTGGGGTGTCCGTAACGGTGATAAAGCCCGTCGACATGAACATGCGACCAATCCCCGGCGTCAGCATTGATGAGACAGCATTTTTCACATCCTGATACAGCGCAGACTTCATATCCACGGTGGTGGTCTGGGTATTGCTGGCATCACCGGAAATGGCATCTGATGCATCTCCTCCCGATGAACCGTTTGAGGACATGGTGCCGCTGACCACAGTGGCGTTATAGGCCACCTGACTGTCCATATAGGTGATGGGGAAGGTCCGTGTCTCGAGATAATAGAAGGTGATATGCGAGCCGTCATAACGCCAGGATATACCGAGACGGGAAGAGACTGCATTCAGCAGGGACGTCAGGCCGGAGGCATTCAGTTCAGACAGTGATGAGGCATTTCCCGGCAAACGGGATTGTGGCGTGTCAGATGCGCCAATGGCGGCAAGGGGAACCATTCCGCTCGCATCCGGCGGTGGTAACGCGCCCTGGATTTGTTGTGTGCTGCCGGTTGTGGATGTATTCAGGTATGTCAGTACATCCGGTGTGATCCGTACCGGAATATGGCAGCTTTCCGTGATCCGCTGAACCACCTG
>ERZ857998.3229-NODE-3229-length-13613-cov-2.539313_pt1 | contig 13613 bp, 16 predicted proteins | sample MGYA00519954_ERZ857998 | MGnify/ENA primary metagenome ERZ857998 (study PRJEB31778, sample SAMEA3449424) | human gut metagenome | biome: human gut; feature: human-associated habitat; material: faeces | place: United Kingdom | collected 2010/2012 ...
ACATGGATGGCTATAGCGGATATGCGATGATCTACAATTTCTTTAACCGAAGCGAGGCTGTCATAAGATCAGATGGTACTCATGAGATCGAATCCATGTTTAACGGAAAACTTCCGGCAAGTACCTTAGATTCCGGTGCAGGAAATACCAGTATTGGAAAATGTGCAACACCGTCTAAGAAAACCGCTGCACCGGAGATTACCTGTAAAGCAGTACAAAATGGGGTACAGGTTACCATAAACAGTGCAACTCCAAATACGGAGATTTATTATACAGTGAATGGGCAGGACGCATTCTCTTCCTATACAAAGAGTCAGCGTTATAAACAACCGTTTATCATATCCAAAGAAACAAGTATTAAGGCAATTGCCGTAAAGGATACCTACTGGAACAGTGACCAGACCGAAAAAACAGTAGATGGAAGAATCTATACTGTAAACTTTAAGTCAAATGGTGGCAGCAGTGTTTCCAAACAATATGTGCAGCATAACAAGACCATCAAGAAGTCGTCAAATCCAAAGCGGAGCAAGTATACTTTCGTTGGTTGGTATTCAGATTCAAAACTGACCAAAGCATGGGATTTTAATACAAAGATCACATCCGGTAAAACATTGTATGCAAAGTGGAAAAAGATCAGCTTAAAGAAGGCAGTGATTTCAAAAGTGAAGAATGTTTCCGGTAAAAAGATAAAGGTTACCGTGAAAAAAGTAAGCGGGGCAGACGGATATCAGATCCAGTATTCTACAAAGTCCAACATGAAATCTGCAAAGACCGTGACCTCAAGTAAGACAACGACGACGATTTCAAAGCTTTCTAAGGGCAAAAAATATTACGTTCGTGTCAAAGCCTATAAGAAAGATTCTACCGGTAAAAAGGTAGCCGGAAAATGGAGTAAGGTAAAGAATCTTAAAGTAAGCAAATAAAAGCGATAAATTTTTAGAGATATTGTGCCGAAATAAATAGTAGGTAAAAGGATTTACCAAATCATAAGATCAGGGAGGAATCAATATGAACACAAACACAGTGGCACAATCTGACTATGCAGCAAATGCATATACGGAAAACGTGCAGCAGACAACGAAAAAGTCAGCCGTTACGAATGGAAAGACCATTGGAGATCCACAGTTGAGCGAAAAGGCTCAGAAGTATTATGAGCAGTTGAAAAAGAAATTTTCCAATATGGATTTTATTCTGGTCAGTGCTGACAAAAAAGAAGAGGCACAGGCAAACGCAGCACAGTATGCGAATGCAAATCACACTGTCGTACTGATCGACACGGACAAGATCGAGAAAATGGCAGAGGATGAAGCCTATCGTAAAAAATACGAAGGGATCATCAGTGGAGCGCAGACGCAGCTTGCACAGATCAAAAACGGACTTGGAAGTAATGCATCCCATGTGAAAGGATATGGGATCAAGATCAATGACAATGGAACCGCATCTTTGTTTGCCGTGATAGACAAATCCTTAGCTGCCCAGAAAGAGAGAATCGCCAAAAACGCAAAAACGCGTGCAGAGGAGAAGAAAGCAGCTGAGAAAAAGGCAGACAAAAAGAAAACGGAAGAAAAGCAGGAATTGAAAAATGACAAGAGCAAAAAGGCGGAGGAAAAAGAAGACTACGTTACCGTTACCGCTTCCAGTGTGGAGGAATTGCTCAAAAAGATCAATGATACCATTTATGACAGCATGAGTGATCATGTGAAGACACCGCAGGAACAGCTCTTGGGTCAGCATATCAATTTTTCTGCATAAAAAAACAGTTTTTCCATATGCTATCCGAAAAAGAAGGAAGGTTACAGAATGGCGAAACGAAAAGAGACAGAATGTGCTGTTGGAAACAGACAGGATGAAGAAGAAATATTAAAGACTTATCAGACTGAAGATTATGACTATCTTGCGAATTCGGCAACCGGAATGGATTGTACGGGACTGATGCACCGGACACCTTCCAATGAGAATGAGATGGAGTCTTATCAGGAGGTCTACCAGTATCTTCCACCGAACGTTCGGGTAGATGCAATGGATGGAAAAGACAGTCACAAATAGCAGGGAGGGCAGATTTGCCCTCTCTGTTTGTATTAGATGAAGTGCAATGCTTGCAAAGCCCTAAAAAAGAGTATAGAATGAATGAGGATTTGTGAAATGGAAACAGTATTACAGTGAGGAGAAAAAATTTATGTATGGTTTTGGTGAATTAATTAGTGTTTTGAAGAAAAATCCGAAGACGATCGTCTTTACAGAGGGAACCGATCCTCGTATCTTAGAGGCATCTTCCCGCTTACTGGCAAGTAACTTTCTTCATCCGATCCTGATAGGAAATGAGGACGAGATTTATAAAGGGGCAGAGGAAAGTGGATTTAATATCCGCGGAGCAGAGATCATTGACCCTGAAAAATTTGACCGTATGGATGAGATGGTAGACTTATTCTGCGAGCTTCGTAAAAGCAAAGGTGTTACAAAAGAGCAGGCACGTCAGACCCTGTCACATGCTAACTATTTTGGAACGATGTTAGTAAAAATGGGAGTGGCAGATTCACTCTTAGGTGGTGCAACCTATTCAACAGCAGATACCGTGCGTCCGGCATTACAGTTGATCAAGACAAAGCCGGAAAACAAGATCGTATCATCCTGCTTTATTTTAGTACGTCCGAGAGCTACCGGTGAAAACGAGCTGTTAGCAATGGGTGACTGTGCAATTAACATTACACCAAATGAAGAAGAGTTAGTAGAGATCGCACATGAGACAGCAAACTGTGCAAGAATCTTTGGTTTAGAGCCGGAAGTTGCATTCTTAAGCTACTCTACATTTGGTTCCGGTTCCGGCGAGACCGTAGACAAGATGCGTAACGCAGCCGAGATGACCAAGAAAGCATATCCGGAGCTTCCGATTGCAGGAGAGTTACAGTTCGATGCAGCAGTATCTCCAAGAGTGGCTCGCACAAAATGCCCGAATGACCCGGTTGCAGGACATGCCAATACCTTTATTTTCCCGGACATCAATGCCGGAAATATTGGTTACAAGATTGCACAGCGTCTTGGTAACTTTGAAGCATATGGACCGATCTTATTAGGTTTAAATGCACCGGTAAACGATTTATCCAGAGGATGTAATGCAGCTGAGGTATATTCCATGGCGATCATTACCGCAGCATTAGCATAAAACAACAGATATTCTACCCTTTGGGGTTATAAACGAAATGCTTTAGATTATTTTATGATTTTCAGTATAGTAAGGTGCCCACATATAAGCAGGAGATAAAGGTGCAATGAGAATTACTGACAGAGAAGCAAAGTTCAAAGAACTGAAAGAACAAAGTGATAGCAGAAAATATAAAGATGAGAAACAAAAGAATCTGTTAGCAAATAAAGTTGTTTTTATCGGCTTTTTGGTAACAGAAGTTGCTATGCTTGTGAATCTTGTTGCCTGTATTCAGGATTTTGGTAACTCGGTTTTGGCAATGAGCGGCCTGGTCATTGATATCATAGGAATTTTTGCGATTATCGTTACTTATCTTAAAGATAGGGAAAGTGGAGTGATGTTCCGGCTGGGAATGATCCAATTTGTGATTATGTATCTGATCGTGGTCATTGAAAATGGGAATGACTGTATGATGTTTATTCCAATGCCATTGTTAGTTACTGTGATGATGTATAGTCAGCCAAAAAGTACAAAGGTGTTCTGCTGCTTGCTGGCTGTAGTGGATGCGTTAAGATTTATGTTACTATTAACAGGAGTTATTCATTCGTCAAACACAATGAATGAGGAAAGAATGGTATCGGGCCTGGTTCTTGTAACATTACTCGCAATTTATCAGAGCACAAAAGTGTTATGGAGATTTAGCCGGGATAGTGTGGGAGCAGTACAGGATGAAGAGCAGATACAGAAGCTGATGATGGAGGATATCCTTGAAATTGTCAAAGGTGTTCAGAGTCAGACGAGAGAGGCAAATCATCTGTTAGATCATTTATATTCATCAGCTGAAAGCATAAGCGATAGTGTCAGTGGTATTACGATAGGAACACAAAGTACAGCAGAGAGTATTCAGAATCAGACAGAAATGACACACAGTATTCAGAATGCGATTGAGAGCGCAGCAGGAGCAACAAAAGAGGCAGTCGATAAGACAACAGATTCCATGAAAGCTGTGAGTCATAATTTAGAGGTGATGAAGCAGCTTGACATCCAGGCAAATAGCATTTCTAAAACAAATGAAGTAGTTGTTGCAGCTATGGAGAAGCTTAGTGATAAGACAAAAAATGTTAGAAATATTACAGATTTAATCTTAGGCATTTCCGGTCAGACAAATCTTTTGGCACTAAATGCATCCATTGAGGCTGCCAGAGCCGGGGAAGCAGGAAAAGGATTTGCTGTTGTTGCCGAAGAGATCCGCAACCTTGCCGAAACAAGTTCGCAGGCCGTGGACAAAATATCCTCTATTACGGCAGATATTAATACTCTCGTCAGCGATGCCGTGGACAAGACCCAGATAAGTGCCAAACACATCCATGACAGTGAGGAGCTGGTTTCTACCGCGCATCACACATTCCACGATATTTACCAGACGATCGGAGAGACAAGCGAGCTGTTACAGGAAATGATTACGAATGTCAACAAAGTGGATGAAGTTGCAACCTCTGTAGCTGCTATTACAGAAGAACAATCCGCCAGTGCCGAAGAAATCCTTGCAACCTCTGAAGGTCTTGCACAGGAAGCCTTAAGCGTAACCGACAACAGTGAAAATGTAGCACAAGCTGCACAGAATGTAGCCACACAGGCCGAGAAACTCGCAAATGAAATGCATTATTTCAAAATTTAATCCTGTTACAAAAGGGCAGAACCGTTTTCCGGTCTCTGCCCTTTACTTTTTACCTGTATTCGATTCTAAAGTTATTTATAACGGAAGAAGTTCATATTGCATTAACTCGTATTTCAGCTTACTTCCTTCCATGATTTCCGGTGGCAGTAATGCTCTTGCAACTAACTTTAAGTCATCCGATTCGATATCGGTACGTTTTAAATTTGCATAGTCTCCGTCAATGCTGACTACTTCATAAAACCATGTTTCCATTGGTGCTCCTCCTCTTCATGAAATCTGATACTCTTTATATAACAGCTTGCGATATTCTTGATCCTGTGTAGCACGCAGCAGGTCCTGTGTTCTCCCGGCTTCTAAGAGTCTTTCGGTCAGAAGGGCAAACTGTTTTTCGCCTTCTTGGATGCCTTTCTCATATTCATCTTTCCTGACAACTTCAAAGACCGCCTCTTTTCTGTTTTGAAGCAGAAACTCCCGCAGGATTCCTTCACTGATACATTCTGTCACTGCACGGTCTACCGCTTCTTCTACTTTCATGCTCTTTGCATAGGTTCGTACTTTCTTTACATAGATGGCATATTCTTTTAAGGTCTGGCACTGCTCTAATAGTTTTTTGTTTTTTCCAAGGTTGATGTTTACGCCCATTATAGCATGATAGATTTACGGTTACAACCGGATTTATTTTGTTTATTTTTCAGGAAGTGCCGTTATGATCAAATAAATGATCCCTAATACAACGATGGTTCCTACCATGAACGCCAGCATTTCTGCAATGCTTACAACATGTTCCCGAAATACCGGATTGCAGTCCAGCGAATCTGCAATGCCTGTCACTACATCGTCCGGAAATCCCTTGGATTTCATCTCTTCAAATACTCCGCGAAGCATATGGTTTTTAAGCATGGAGGTTCCATAAGTGCTTGGAACATAGGACAATCCTTTCTGAAGTCCTTTGCCAAAATTAGAGATTGGCATATAGGCTCCACAGATGAATCCATAGCCGGCACTGACGATCGTTCCTACCGCCGACATCTGTCCCTGTGTTTTTAACGGATAACACACGATGCTCGAAAGCACACTGCCAAACAGTACAAGTACCCTAAATAGATAACCGGTTTTCCTGTCGGTGATACATTAAAATCTTTTCTTGCTCCATTCGCTTTATCCTGGATCATGGTCAGATTGACACAAAAGGTAACGGTAACGCAGCTCACTGCGAGTAATGCTGCCGCTAACTGTGCGGCTACGGTTCCGTTGATCAGTTTATCTGAAACGCTTAGAAACTCCGGCAAGGAGGACTGAAAGGAATCCTTGTATACATTTGAGAGAAATGTTCCATACAACACGATCAAAATGACGGGTGTGATCAATGAGGAAAAAAACATTTTTTTCCATTCTTATCATATGCCTTCTCCTATCTGATCATCAGATCTCCATTCGTGCTTTGTATGGTCAGATTGGTTTTTCCATCACCAAATACATAGATGTTTCCGGTTTTTTTGTAGTCCAGATCTGTCTCCAGTTCTCCACCTGTCGTGGTGTATTTGATCTTAGCACCTTTTTCCGGTAAGGAGAGCTCTACATCTCCGCTTGCAGTCGTGATCGCTGCCTCTTGAACCTGCATATTGTCCAATGTAATATCTCCGGAACCGCTGCTGAGATCTCCTTCCTCTGCCACAAACTCTCCGATCTCTATATCACCCGACATGGTTGCCACTAATATTTGCTCCTGCTCTAAATGTTTTGCTTTCACATCCGCGGATGTACTGTGAATGGACAACTGCATGTTTTTTGGCACTTCTATCTGCAAGTGCTTCTCCTTCGGTTTTACTTGAATGGTTGCTCCTGATGCGCAAAAACGGACTTCTAACTGACCGTCTTTGAGATAATAATGCATTTTTGCATCCTCTGTCAGATTTTTTCCACTCTCACGGATCTCAATAGAATCGCCCTCTGATTCCGTGATCTTTATCTCTCCGGAGCGCCAGTATACGGCTAACGTTTGTACTTCATCTGCATTACCTGAAAAATCTCCGGTTTGGTAGGATTCTGCATTTTCGTATGTTTCGCTGTGATATAAGTCCCAGTTTGCAAACGGTACTCCTTCCATGCTGCATCCTGTCAGACACAGCATCAGAGAAAGCAGGCCCAGAGCTGTGACTGCCCGCGATTTCTTTTTTCCTATGTATGATGTGTGGAATGTCTTTAACATCAGTGTCCCTCCTCTATCCGTGTTTGTCTGTATTATATGGTTCTATTATACAGAATTTTAGGGGAATCGGATAGAGGGGTTTTTGGGGGGAATGTGTTTATTTTGTAGGTAGACTCTGCAACTCCTTTACCAATCTTCATCGTCATCATCCATTGCATCATCTACACCATCTGCATAGTCACTGTCATTGTCATATCTGTCATCATCATAATCACCATCCATATAGATGTCATCATACCCCTCATCATAAGAATCGTATGTACTGATTGTTGGGGAACTAGATGTTCCATATGTATTTTTTCTTGTATTATTGCTGTAAGATGAATCAGAATCACTGTTACGATCGTTGTTGATAGGATTATATGTTTTTTTGGATGAGCCACTATCATTGGAACTGTCCGTTGACGATTTGTCATCGGATGATGATTCGTCATCTGTAGAGGATTCCTCCCTATATAACTCGTGATCATAACAGTAATCGCTATCAGGTTCCTGATGTCTGTAGCAGCCTGTCTCGATACACCTTGGTCCACTGTCAAACATACTGGCAATCCACCCGGCAAAACAAAAAACTCCTATGATGATAAGCGCTGTTATAAAATTTTTACCTGCCGTATTCTTTTTCATATAAAACACCTTCCTTTTTTAAATATTCTAAGTGTTGCAATTTTTTGAATTCACTATCTAATAGGACTGCTCCAGTCTGAATCGTTTCATTTGCATGTTTATAATTGCGACGATAAAGTTTTGGTACTTTACACATTTCTAAATCAATCACGATGTAATTCATATGTACCTCCTGTAAAAACAAACCTGTCAATTAAATAGAGTCATCTAAAAAGCTATTGCTTTCTTAAGATGATTCTATTATGCCAGATTACAAGTCCATAAATCTTCCCTTGCACTTCGAATGTTTGTTCTTAATCTACATTAATCGCACATAATAAGTAGCTTTTCCAGAACCACCTCTCATCAATTCTCCTTCTTTTACAAGCGTTCTTAATGAACCCTCTATAGAACTAATACTAAGCGATGGACAAAGTTCTCTGATATCTTGTTTGGAGAACTTGCCAATTTTATTCTTAGTCGCTTTCCGCACCATTTCTAATGCTGGGAGCTTCTCCCCGATGATCTCAAAACGATCTTCAAAATCTTTATATGCTGCAAGTATTGTTCCTAAAAGATACTTTATAAAAGGAACTACATCCTTCTCTCCTTCATGCCAGCCATTCTGAGCTTTCCCCAGCACTTCATAATATAAATCTTTATTCTTAGCAATTTTAGCCTCAAGTGAAATATATTTTCCTACATAAAATCCACTTCTATATAGAAGAAGCGTTGTAAGCAATCTACTCATTCGTCCATTTCCATCATTAAAGGGATGAATGCAAAGAAAATCATGTATAAATACAGGAATAGCAATCAGTGGTTCAACCTCAAGATTACCAATAACTCTATTGTATTCCTCACAGATTTTTTCAAGTGCCTCTGGTATTTCAAACGGAGCCATGGGAGTAAAAAACACCTCTGTGTGACCATCCGGATATGTTGCACTGATATAATTCTGCATAGTTTTTGTTTGTCCGACGATCGGATTATTCATATGACTGTAAAGTATCTTATGGAGCTGAAGAATATAATTCTTTGTTATGGGAATTGCATCAAAACTTTCATGGATAATATTTAATACGTCTCTATATCCCGCTATCTCTTCTTCGTCTCTGTTTTTAGGAGTCGTGCTCTCTTCGACTAACTGCTTTATTCTTGTATTTGTTGTCACAATACCCTCAATCGCATTAGAACTTTCGGTACTCTGAATCTTAGCAATTTCTACAAGTTTCTCTAGTTCATCCGGTCTTTGTTTTAAATATAGTTCCTGCTTACCTGCATATTTATATATTGCAGCAATAAGACTTAGTACCTCAGAATCCCATTTTTGCTCTTTTATTTTACTATAATTGAAGTCTCTCATTCCCTTAATCACGCTCCTTTCCCTTAAATATTACCATGTTTTAAGGGAAAATCAATTGTATTATGTGTATTTCCCCTTAAAAGTTGTATACATTTAAGGGTAACCAATTTAATCTTGCTTATTCATGACTATTTCAATCTATCTTCCTTTTCTCTGGCGTTTCGATAAAATTAAAACGTTGCTTTTCTCTTAATCATTTTTATCTCCTCATTTTCCTGCATTTGTGGAAATTCAACTTCTATAAAAACCTTCTCCTCAGGCAAAAACCCCATTCCTCATTTGATAAAATATGTGTCCTACACACCTTACCGTCTGCTTCAATTATTTCTGGAATTTTATCACGTACTAATTTGTTATCAAATACATCACAAATCCGGATAAAACCAATGAAAAACTATTAGTATCTTCTATCGGATGCACAGAAAAAAATGCTCCTGGAGTTTTCCAATTAGCACTCATGGGGAATAGTCAAAAAGCACTGGATGAACAAGTCATAAAAGCCTACCATTTCATTCAATCCTTCGCTCCTACTGATGAGGTAACACCAGAAGAAGCGCATCAAATTGGAATGGATTTTATGAAAAAACATTTGATGACCGATACGCTTTTCTCTGTTCCACACACGTTGACAAAAACCATATTCACAACCATTTTGTTATGTGTTCTGCCTCACGTGATATGTCAGGAAGAAAGTTAGATGACAACTTATCCCTTCTTCACTCACTGCGAAAAAACAATGATATTCTTTGCAAGGAACATGGCCTTTCTGTCATCGAAAAGGAAAAGGGGAAATCACAAACCTACAAAGAATGGCTTGCTGAAAAAGAAAATCCTACTGGTTCTAACAAGACAAAGATTCGAAAAATCATTGATAGGACTGTGATGGAGGCAAATGATTTTGACCATTTTCTTTCTCTGATAAAAGCACAGGGAATTGAAACCGACACCGGCACATCCAAAAAATATGGTCCTGTTACCAAATACAAATTTCCGGAAGAAAAACATTTTCACCGGGGCTATTCCCTTGGTACTTTTTATGGGGATGAATCCATCAAGAAACGAATCGAAAGACACATTGCCTTTATGAAATCACAGGAAGAAAAAAAGCAGCTTAGAAAAGAACAGGCTGCTTTACGAAAAGCATTACTCTCTCCTGCAGAAAGGAAATTGGATAAATCAAAAGTGAAAATCAGATCTATTCGTGAGCAGTCCTTTGACAACATTTCCAAAGATTCCATCGGGAAACTTCGCTGGACAAACAAGCAAAATGCTATGCGCTTTGAACAGATTTCCTTAGAGGTTAAAGAAAAATACGGAATTGCATATAGTGACATTAAAGGGCACATTTCTTCACTACGAGCAGACAACAATCGCTTATCCACACAGATTACAAAATTCAAAAAAGACTTAGAAGAACTGCGTTCTTTTGTCGAAAATTGCGTCGCTTATAAGCGGTATAAAATCCATTCCATCAATGAAGAAAAAGCCTCTGACAAGGAAAAATATTATGAAGCACACGACAGTCAGCTAGATGCTTTCCATGATGCAGTCTTTGCTCTAGAACGCCGAAACATTGATCTTGATTCCATCACCTACGAAGGTATCAAAATCATGCAGCAAAAAGTTACAGAAGCAGAAACTGAAATCAAACGGCAGGAAGATATCAAGCGACAAAATGAACGGGATTTAAAAGAACTTTCCGATTATCAAAAGGAAATTGACCTTTATTTTGGACGGATGAATGATGAGATTTAGTTTTTTAAAGAGGTTGCACATAATCCTGATCATCCGGCAAATCTTGATGTATTGATCCAGAATTTTGACTGTGCATTGTCTCATCCTGATGCCAATGACCTGGAATATAAAAACCCTCTTGAACTGAATTTTTATCCAGTCCAAGAGGATTTTCTCTTTTTTACTTTTCTTGCAAATAGCCTAAAAGATTATAACTTTTCTAACTTTTCCAAAAACGCAACATAAAATTCCCGTTCTTTAATACAAGCTTGCTGAACCTCTATACTTTTGGGAGTGTATACTACCGGGTGATCCAAATTATAAAGTGCTTGTTTCGTTGCCTGGATTGCAGATTCTGTTGTATTACCCAAAATGTCCAGATTATCCACATCTCCTTCTCCCTTAAGCTGTTTGTTAAGTCTTTGCACCATCATTTGCGATATGTGGCTCAACATTCCGTTCCCCTTTATTCCTAAGCCATTCGCATTTACTTCTTTAGCCGCTTCCATCCATGCGTCTTTTACATCTTGCGGAGCATTCGGACCAATCATAGCAAATGCTTTTTCATCAAAGTCTGCTTCTGGCATATACCTATTTGTGTTTTCGCTTTCTTTGACAGCCTGTTCAGCATTAAATTGAGGAACATTACCATTCCTATGCTTAATATCATATGGCACACCACTCATGGAATAACTAGAACTAATCTGCATAGCGCAACTCCTCCTTAATACACATTAAACCTTACCGACGTAACATTTACTAATCAATATTTACTTGTAAACTCTTCATAGAAAATACTTTCTTCATCCGCTGTTGTATCCTTATCTATGAATTCCTGCAAGTCTTTTTTCATATTATCAAATACTTCCTGACTATGACTTTTATTACAAAAAGCTGTATGCATCATACATCCATATACTCCACATGTAATTGTATCATATCTTTCACATCTTGTTATATCGTTGCGAACAATCTTAAATGGCATTGTGGCACCTCCTTATTTTCTAATCCTCCTCCAATCTGCAATAACATTATCCTCCCCTCTTGTACTTGTACCCCAATACCCCAGATGTGCTACAGGGTATATATATGTTTCTCCATAAGTATAAGGTTCTCCAGTTCCTATAAGTTCAGATACTCTATTGCAGGAAAACTTTTTATCAAGCAGAGTTCGTATTACAACCACGGATGTATCAAGACCCAGACAGATTATGTTTTCCGGCTCTATAATGTCAATCAGTGATTTTATTTCGGCTGCATCATTTGCCAATATCTTTCTGGTCATATTTCCAGAATACTTATCTCTGCGATAGCCCAAATTACAATTCCAGAAAAACAAATCTGGATATTTTTTCTTGTCAATTTCATTTTTACCAAGCAGTTCAAAGTATCTGACAATATTTTTATCCGTCTGTGAATCCCTTGCTTCCAAATCTACATTTTTATGGAACATCACTTCTACGCCATCATTCATTTTACGGACATTTGCAATCGTACCCTTTAGTTCTTCCTTTTCAGGTGGTCCGAAATCCTGACCTATCAGCATATACTTAATATGTGGTGTCTTCTTGGCGTAATCTCTCCCTTGCCAATATGTCCATAGGTTAATTTCCTGACACAAATCTTCTCCCTGACGTAAATCGCACCAGCCAAGTGTCAGGTTCTTTGTGTATATAGGATTTTTACGATATTTGTTTTTTACATTTTCTATCAGCTTGCAATAAGCTGCGGATTTTTTTTCATTCATTTTATGTATATTCACCTCAAAAATTCACTGTTTTATTTTAACACTTTCCTTATCTGCTTATCCGTTGCCTCTGGATACATCTCATGCATATAATCTACAATCTGCTTCCATGAATCCTGCGGACTATCCTTATAACAGGAAGTCACATAATCGTATCCATAGATATGCTCAATAGATGAATAACTTTATATGCGCCTGGAATTCTTCCCTCGCTGCACAGAACTCTAATACGCCTTTGCTTAATATCCCATTTCTCTGCCACTTCTCCAATTAATGACACGATTCGTTCGTTTAGGATATAAATACTTATCTACTAAAACTTACGCCAACACTTCTCTTTCAAAAATGCCTTAATCTCATCTTCATTTCGACCTTCATAATAAGCTACAAGAATACTCTTGAATTCAGACACAATATTCTCCGGCACAACTAACAATCCAATACCTTTTCCAATCATAAAATGATTAGCAAAGATAATAGAAGCTCTCTTATTACCATCAATAAAAATCTGTGTCTTCATACAATAAAGCGTAAGCTCAATTGCAATATCAACGTCCTCAAGTCCTGAGTTTATAATTTCATCTATTTTCTCTTTTACATCCAACTCATTTGGAATTGGAGGCACATAGCTTGAACCACCAATCGTAACAGGAACAGCTCTAACGGAACCACCATTTTCGAAGAACCCTTCATTTACCAGGCGTGCTATATGACTTACCATATAATAATTGCAAGGAGAAGCCACTACATCCGGATCCACAATAAACTCCCACGCATGCTTCAAATTTAAGATTTTTTGAACATCAGTTGCTTTTACTCCGTTAACTTCGCCATTTTCCAAAATAGTTTCTGTCTGTGGAAATGTAGTGGAAACACCTTCCAATACAGCCTGATCATAAATCAGACTTTTGACATTAGCTCTAGCAAAGTCAATATTAAGCTTTACTCTTGGTGACAGTTCGCTTTCTGTATATCCAAGCTTTGCTAAGTCCTTTTCGATTTTTCTAAGTTGCTTTTTAACCGCTCTTATTTGCTGCGATTGATTAACTGCAAGTGCGTAGAGCTCCTCAGAATATTTATCTATATAATTTGATTTGTATTTTCCAGCTTCTCTTTTTCTAACATAAATATATT
>ERZ857998.3234-NODE-3234-length-13572-cov-7.633647_pt1 | contig 13572 bp, 9 predicted proteins | sample MGYA00519954_ERZ857998 | MGnify/ENA primary metagenome ERZ857998 (study PRJEB31778, sample SAMEA3449424) | human gut metagenome | biome: human gut; feature: human-associated habitat; material: faeces | place: United Kingdom | collected 2010/2012 ...
ACGCTCAGGCGCACAAGGCGCTTATCCGGCTCGGAAAAGATCTCGATAAGGTATTCCTGTTCGGTCGGGAAATCGCACGTCACGCGCAGGCAGCCGTCTTCGCCGGGCACCGCGGTAAATTTGCGGAAGCTCGCCCAATCCGGATAGAGCTTCGGCCTGCCCTCTTCCATCGCGCAGACCTGAACTTCATACGTTTTGTCCGGCGCAAACGCCGCATGCAGCCCCAGCGGCTGAATGGTAACGGTTCGCTCGCCGCCCGCAAGAAAAACCTTCGGATAAATATCATAATCGTACAGCTCGATTTTCACGCCCGCTCCGCCTCCTCCTTTATCGTACCCGCGCCCGGCGCTTTGCGGCAGAGCTCGCAGACCGCGCCCGCGACGATCATCATCGCAAACCACGAAATCACCGTCACGTTCCAGCCGTACGCGCTCGAAAGCACGCCGATCAGCCCGCTCGCCAGCGCCGAACCGGCGTATGCAATCGCGTTCAGCGCGCCCGAAACCGTCGCGGAGCGACCGGCTTTTTCAAACTGCAGCGGCAGGAGATTAATCAGAAGGATATTGACCGCCATCATCATACTGGTAATCACCGCGAAGCTCAGCACGGTCACAATCAGGCTTTCCGTGCCGGCCGTCAGCATCAGCGCCGCCATCATCACAATCGTCTTTTTCATAGCTTTAAAATTTAAATGGTTGAACTTCATTCTTTCGTTAGCGGGTCGTCTTACTCGCGTTCTGACTTCTGAAAGTTCAAGCGAAGTGCCACAACGGCGCAAAACACGCAACAAGCAGATTTCCAACGCAAACGCCATTGCGCTAAAAATCGGAGAAGGTGTGGAATAATGTGGAGACGGGACAGAAAGTGTGGAAAAATTCCACAGCCGGAGTGTGGAACGGCCGTCCGGAAACCGGAACGGGACAGGCGGGAAGCCTCCTATTCGATACCGTAAAGATGGAGTTTGTTGTAGAGCGTCTTGCGGTCGATGCCGAGCAGTTTGGCGGCCTGCGACTTGTTGCCGCCCGCCGTTGCGAGGGCGCGGCGAATCTGCTCCTCCTCGGAAGCGGGATCGCGCAGCGAAAGAGGCGCCTCCGCAGGTTCCGCCGGACCTCCGGTGACTTCGGCCGGCAGGTCGCGGCAGGTGATGTACTCGCCCGCGGCGAGCAGCGTCGCCGACATCACCGCGTTTTTCAGCTGCCGCAGGTTCCCCGGCCAGTCATAGGCGGCAAGGGCCGCGGCGGCCGCGGCGTCGAACCCGACGATCCGCTTGTCCAGCTCCCGGTTGGCCTGGTCGAGAAAGAAGTCGGCGAAGAGCGGAATATCCCCGCGCATCTGCCGCAGGCAGGGCATGCGCAGCGTGAAGGAGTTGATGCGGTGGTACAGGTCGGCGCGGAACGTCCCGCGCGCGATGGCCGCTTCGAGGTCCTCGTTGGTCGCGGCCACGAGACGGATGTCGACGGGAATCTCGCGGTTACTGCCGACGGGACGGATACGCCGCTCCTGCAGGGCGCGCAGCAACTGCACCTGCGTTTCGTAACCCAGATTCCCTACTTCGTCGAGAAACAGCGTGCCTCCGTCGGCCGCCTCGAAAGCGCCCGTCTTGTCGGCCAAAGCCCCCGTGAAGGCCCCCTTGACATGACCGAAAAACTCCGAAGCCGCCAGATCGCGGGGAATGGCCCCGCAGTCGACTGCCACGAAGGGCTTTCCGGCCCGCTTGCTTTCCCGGTGGATCAACTGCGCCACATGCTCCTTGCCCGTGCCGCTCGCGCCGTTGACCAGCACCGACATATTGGTCGGGGCCACCAGCCGGATGTGTTCGTACAACTGCCGGGCGGCGTCGCTGCGGCCCTCGATGTAGTTGAGCGGCTGCTCCGAAAAGCTCCCGGCCGCACGCGGCGCGGGCTTCGAAGCGGATTTCGCGGCCGGCGCCGCCGGAACATCCAACGCTTCACGGATCTTTTTCAGCAGTTCGTCGGGATTCACCGGTTTGGCCACATAGTCGCGTGCGCCGAGCTTCATGCACCGCACGGCGTTCTGGATTTCGGCGTAACTCGTCATCACGATCACCGGCGCCGCGACACCCGCTCCCGCCATCCATTGCAGCAGGGCGATGCCGTCCTCGTCCGGCAGGCGCATGTCGCTCAGCACGAGCGAGAAGCCACCCGCCTCAAGGGCCGTGCGCGCCGCCGCCACCGACGAGGCGGTCCCGACTCCGAAACCGCGTTTCGAGAGCCACGTGCGCAGCATCAGGGCAAAAGTAATATCGTCGTCGACAATCAGAATCCGCTCTTCCATAGGCTTCACAAAGATAGCGTTTTTTCAGCTTCCGCGACAATCGCGCGGATTTTTCCCGCCGCCGCACGCAGTTCGCCGCAAAGGGCCTCCGGCAACGGCCCTTCGCACGTCTCGCCCCGGCGCAGCGTCTCGGCGACCTCCGCCGCCCCGAGCATCGTGAAGATCGGCAGCATCTTGTGCGCCAGCGTCTTCACCGTCGCGGCATCCCCCTCGCCGAGCGCCCTTTCAAGCTCCGCGCAATTTCCCGCCGTCTGTTCGGCAAACGAGCGCAGGATGCTTCGCGCCGCCTCGGGATCGTCCCCGGCATAGGCCGTCAGAGCCGTAAAATCGGCCCCGTCCGCCGACGGGATCTCCGGGTCCCCGCCCTGCGGGACGATCTCCCCGCTGCCGCAGGCCGCCCGTATCGCCGCCACCAGTTCGCTGTAAGTGAACGGCTTGCGGAGGCACCCCGCAAACCCCCGGGCCGCGAAATCCGCAGCGCCCAGGTCCCCGCGCGCCGACACGGCGACCACTTTCAGCCCGGGATCGACCCCGCGCACCGCCTCCAGCACGCCGAACCCGTCGGCCAACGGCATCTGCAAATCGGTCAGCACCAAATCGAAACGGCTCTCGCCGACGAGTTTGGCGACATACTCGGGATATTGGCAGCTCTCGCATCCGACCCCGGCACGGCGGCACATCGCGGCGGTCATTTCGAGTTGCAGGGGATCGTCATCGACCAGCAGCACGCGCAGTCCCGCCTGGGGCGCAGACTCTTCGGCTCCGGCAGCCGCACTCCCGGCCGCCGCTTCACCGACGGGGACCGACACGATGAATTTGCTCCCCTCTCCGAGACGGCTTTCGAGCGAAATCGTACCGTCCAACAACTTCACGAGACGGTCGACGATCGACAGCCCCAACCCGAATCCGTCGACTCCCTGCGCCGAACTCAAACGCACGAACTCGGCGAAGATGCGTTCCCTCTCCTCGCGGCCGATGCCGCGGCCCGTGTCGCGCACCGAGAAGACCAGCCGCCCCCGCACCACGTCCACGCGGAGCGTCACCGACCCCTCGTCGGTGAATTTCAAGGCGTTGGAAATCAAGTTGTCGGCGATCTGACGGATGTGGAGCGCATCGCCCGACACCTCTCCCGCGGCGGCCGGTTCAGCCTCCAGACGCAGTTCCAACCCCTTTGCGGCGGCCGCGGCGGCAAATCCCGCACGGATGTTTTCGAACAGCTGCGCGGGACTGAACGCCACGCAGCAAACCTCGATCTTGTTAATATCCAGCCGGTAGAAATCCAGCAGACTGTTGACCAGCGCCAGCAGGTGTTCCGACGACCCTTTCATGTTGCGCAGGTAGAGTTCCTGCCGCTTGTCGCCCGTCAGCCGCGCAAGCAGGTCAATATAGCCCATCACCGATCCCAGCGGGGCCTTGATGTCGTGCGTGATGGCCAGCATCAGCTTCTCGCGCGCCTCCAGCAGCGACTCCTTGTCGCGGTTGGCGCGCTCCAGCTCGCGGCGGTAACGGTTGCTGCGATTGATGTCGCGCCAAAGCATCCCGACGAACAGGAGCATCAGCACCACGGCCCCGATGGCCACGCCGCCCAGGATGCGCGACGACCGTCTGCGGAAAGCCTCGTTGCGCTCGATACGCTGCATCAGGTAGGCCGTGTCCTCGGCCTCGAAGTCCATGATCAGGCGGTATATCTTCGTATTGACCAGTTCGTTGCTGTAACTCAACCGCAGCCCCTCCTGCCACGCATGGTCGTAGATGCCCTGCCGGTTGCTCGTGACGCTGTCCTGCAAGGCTTGCAGCACCAGCACGATGGTGTCCTTCACCGCGTCGACGGGGATGACCGGGGCGATGGTCTCGCGGCGCGAGATCACGAGGCTCGAATCGGCCTCCGGGGGACTGAACAGATCGCCCAGCCGCTGGAAAAAGCGGCGTTTGGCACGCGGCACGGCCGTCGTGTCCTGCCGCACGATGCTGCGGAACGGGATCGTATCGGCCACGACGGCCTCCCGGGGACCGATCAGACTGCGGATGTTCTTGTCCAGCAGGCCCGCCGTGGCCCCGGCGCGGATCGAACGGCGCAGGCTCACCGTGCGGCGCTCCTTGTCGGCGATCAGCCGCGTGATGCTGTCCAGACGCATCGTCTGCAACGAATCCCCGCCGACGGTCAGCGCCCGGAGCGAGTCGATCGAGGCCCGCACGGTACGCAGTTCCCGCCTGTAACGCGCCTCGTAAGAGGCGTATCCGGCGATCATCAGCTGCCCGTAGCTTTCGGCCTGGTAGAGGTGGTAGAGGGTCCGGTTGACGGCGCTGCGCTTGGTATGCAGCAGGGCGTAACTGCGGTCGGGCGCCGAGAAACGGACCGCCACCCGGTAGACGTAGCCCACCGAGAGAATACAGACCGCAATCAGCAGGAGATAGCCCGCCACGATCTTCGTTTTGACGAATTTCGACTCCTTCACAGGCCCAAATATACGAAAAAGCCCGGAAACCCGCGTGCGGAAAATGCACGGCGGCACGATTTAATGCTTATCTTTGCGACGAGGGCACGGACAAAACCGGCGCACGAAAACCATGAGAAAGCATTGGGTACTGATTACGATAACGATTGCCGCCGTGCTGGCGGCGGCTGCCTACTTCCGGTTCTTCTTCGTCTTCGGCGAGGGCGTCAAGAGCGGAGAACTGAACTACGTCGTCTACAAGGGCGTGCTTTTCAAGACCTACGAAGGCAAACTGATCCAGACCGGCATCCGCTCGAAAGCCGCCGGGGCGATCCAGTCCTACGAGTTCGAGTTCTCGGTCGAGAACGAAGCGCTGGCGCGCGAGCTGATGCTGCAAGGGGGAAAGACGCTCGAACTGCACTATAAGGAGTATTTCGGGGCGCTGCCCTGGCGGGGCTTCACGAAGTTCGTCGTCGACAGCATCATCACCGTCCGGCCTGCGGAGCAGGGAAAACAGGGCGTCGACCGATAAAGCGGCCCGCTCCGCACAAACGAAAAAACGTTGCAGGCAAAGGCCCTGCAACGTTTTTTTTCGAATCTGTTCCGGGTTTTCTAAAACTCCTTGACCTTGCCGCGGTTCAACAGCGGCAGCAGGAACGAGATGACCGCCGCCGCAAGCCAGAAGATCGCCACAGGGCCGAAATCGTAGTGTTTCACCCCGTCGGCGGCAACGGTGATGTTGGAGTCGATCAGCCAGCCGCTCGCCACGTCCTGAATGCCCGCAGCGATATAGGAAGTCATCCCCACGACGCCCAGCGCGGCGCCCGTAGCCTTCCGCGGCACGATGTCGACGGCCATCAGGCCCCCCAGGAAGCAGATCAGCACGCCGATGGCGATGCCGAACAGCACCATCGACAGCACGTTGACCCACATGGCGTTGCCTCCGTAAAAGAACAGCGCCAGCGCCGCGGCGTTCAGCACGCCGAAAATCAGCGCCGGAACCTTCCGGTCGCCCTTGAAGAGCTTGTCCGAGAACCACCCCGAGAGCACCGTGCCGAGAATGCCCAGCAGCGCGTTGATCGAGACCACCGAGATCGCCTCGACGTCCGAAAAACCCTTCGCCTCCTGCAGGAACAGCACGCCCCAGCCGTTGATCGCGTAGCGCGAGATATACATGAAGGCGCTCGCAGCGGCAAGAATCCATACCGCGGGGGTGCGCAGCACCTGCTTCTGAATCTCCTTCACCGACTTGTCGGCCGAGGCCGCCGGTTTCTCGTGCGCCAGCGCCTCCACCGGAGGCAGACCCTTCGATTCCGGGGTGTCGTGCAGCATCAGCAGGATCACGACCACGCCGATGGCCCCGGCTATCGCCGAGCCGAAGAAGCCCGCCTGCCAGCCTGCGAAGGTCACGATCGAACCCACGAACAGGAACGAGAAGAACTCCCCGAGGTTGTGGCTCGCCGAGAAGAAACCGTAGTAGGTCCCCCGCTCTTTCAGCGGATACCAGCGCGAGAGCGAGATGATCGCCGGGGCGGCGCCCATCGACTGCGACCAGCCGTTCAGGCCCCACATCACGGCGAACGCGATGAAGATCACGGCCGTGGGGATGACCGAGTGCATCAGCCCCAGCACGCCCATCAGCATGTTGGCCGCCGCAGAGACGATCAGGCCGGTGGCCATGAAGCGTTTGATGTTGCAGTAGTCGGCGATGAATCCGTTGACGAATTTGCCGATGGCATAGGCGAACAGCAGCGCCGAGCCGATAACGCCCAGCTGCGAGGCGTCCAGCGAGCCGCTGTCGAGAATCGGTTTCTTCATCACGTTGAGGCTCGTCCGGCAGACGTAGTAGAGGCTGTAACCGAGCGTGGCGGCGATGAAGGCCTGCATGCGCAGGCGGCGGTAGTATTTGTCGCGGGCGGCCTCATCCATCTCCCGGGCGGGAGCGGGGGCGCTGATGCGGTAGAAGCGGGAAATGCGGTTCATTGCAGCTCCTTAATTATGCAGCCCGCGCGAGCGGAGGTAGGATATCAGCAGTTCGGGACGGTCCGTCTGGATCATCGTGGCCCCCATGTCGACCAGCTTCCCGTAGACTTCCGCCGGGTCGCCGCCGAAGGCCGCATCGTCGTCCAGCCCGCCGCAGAGCGAGGCCCAGAGCGAGTTGACCCACAGTTTCGAGCCGCCCGCCACGACCTTGTCCATGCACTCCTTCACCTCGGGGGTGTATTTGTTCCAGCAGACCTCGTAGGCAAGCGGCGCGATGCCCTTTTCCTGATACTCGGCGAAAAGCGCCCTGCCCTGCGGCTTGAGGATGTCGATGATCGGCATGTACATCATGTTGCGCGGATGCTCGGCGAACTTCGCGGCCACGGCATCCGTGCTGCGCTTGCCCTTGATCAGAATCTGATCCGTGACGCCCAGCTCCTCCGTGACGGCCAGCACCAGGTCGTAGTACTCGTAACCCTGGTCGACATTGACCACGATCCGGTCCTTGCACACCTCCAGCGCCTCGCGGAGCGTCGGCATACGGTGCGTCGTCTTCACGCCGTGACCCGTCTTCAGCACGCACCGCCGGATCGAGTCGTAGGTGATGTCGCAGACGCGGCCCTTGCCCGAAGTCGTGCGGTCGATCGTCCGGTCGTGGCAAAGCACCAGCACACTGTCCTTCGTGAGTTTCAGGTCCAGCTCCATGATGTCCACGCCCATGCCGATCACCGATTCGATGGCGGCGATCGAGTTCTCGGGGTAGTTGCGCCAGTCGCCCCGGTGCGAAGCCACGACGACGTTTTTGGAGCGGGGGTTGTGGATTTCGGCGACGATCGCCGCAGCGCGGTTTCCGGAAACCGGTTCGGTTTGCGTGCAGGCCCCGAGCAGGGGAAGGCAGGCGAAAAGGATCAGCAGTTTTTTCATTTTTAGAAATTTAAATTGGGTTAAATAAGGTACATAAAACAGCGCTCCGCAAAACCATGCGGAACACCCACCCGGCCCTATCTCCGCGAACGAAAACCGAAATCGTCCGAAGGCCCGTACAAATGTAACGAATTTTCGCGCAAATGCAACACTCCCGGATAAAAAATCGCAACGTCCGTTACGTATGCCGGGGTCTTTTTTCGTACTATATACAGGCAAGGTCCCCGATTAACGGGCAAAACCGCCCGCCCGAACAAACCAAACCGACGAAACCCGAAGAACACCCCCCCCGGCCAAAACCGAAACCGAAACCGCCCGCACTCCGACACCGGAAATTTCCGCCTCCCGGCAGCTCCCCGGGATGAAATTCGTCATCTCCGAAACCCGCCCGACGCCTCTCCGGCCGATCCGAAAGCCCTGTCCGCCCCGTCGTCCTGCGAACCGGATCATAACCCCTGCATGGGGTCCCGCCCGCCATACGAATGTCCTGCAAAGAGACATTCGAAAAACTTTATCGAAAAACGATAAATATTTTTTGATATTCAAAATTTGTTCCTATATTTGTCGCCGTAACGATCCAAAAACAAAACATCAGCGACTATGGATTTACTCACAGTAGAACACGTCACCAAACGCTACGCTTCGCACACGGCGCTCGACGACGTATCGCTCGCCATCCCCAAAGGTTCGGTCTACGGACTGCTCGGACCCAACGGAGCCGGCAAGACGACCCTGATCCGCATCATCAACCGCATCACGGCGCCCGACGCGGGCCGCGTGCTGTTCGGCGACCGGGAGATCGCTCCCGACGACATCTACCGCATCGGCTATCTGCCCGAGGAACGGGGTCTCTACAAGAAGATGAAGGTCGGCGAACAGGCCGTCTTCTTCGCCCGCCTCAAGGGCCTTTCGCGCCGCGAAGCCGTCGCGCGGCTCAAACAGTGGTTCATCCGTTTCGGCATCCAGGAGTGGTGGGACAAGAAGGTGGAGGAACTTTCGAAAGGCATGGCCCAGAAGGTGCAGTTCATCGTCACGATCCTGCACGAACCCGAGCTGCTGATCTTCGACGAGCCGTTCTCGGGCTTCGACCCGATCAACGCCAATCTGCTGAAAGACGAAATCCTGGCGCTGCGCGACAAGGGCGCGACGATCATCTTCTCGACGCACAACATGTCTTCGGTGGAGGAGATCTGCGACCACATCACGCTGATCAACAAATCGCGCAACATCCTCTCGGGCGAGGTCGACGAAATCCGCCGCCGCCACGGCTCCAACATCTTCGAAGTGGCCTACCGCGGCGAGGAGCAGACCCTGCGGCAGGCCGTCGCGGGCCGCTGCGAAATCCTCGACGGCACGCAGGAGGAGTCGGTCTACCGGACGCTCAAGCTCCACGTCGAGAGCGACGCCGACGTGCGCGGGGTCATCAGCGCGGTCAACGACGCCGTCGAACTGCGTTCGTTCCGCGAGATCATCCCCTCGATGAACGACATTTTCATCAGAGCCGTGAACGGCTCGTTATGAAAAGCCGTTCCGGCCAGACGATAATCCCCCGTTGAAGAGGGGAGGAGTTTCGAAAACCAACGACAAACGACTTAATCACATCCTGTCATGTCCAACATATCCATCATCATCCAGCGCGAGTTCAACGAGCGCGTACGTAAAAAATCCTTCATCATCACCACCTTGCTGATGCCCGTGCTGATGATCGGGCTGATGGCCGCCCCGGCGCTCATCATGCAGTTCTCGCGGGGCGACGAGAAGGTCATCGCCGTCATCGACGACAGCGGGCAGGTGGCCCCGAAACTCGAAAACGACGAGGAGATCCGTTTCGAGACCACGGAACTCCCGACCGAGGAGGCCCGCAAGCAGTTGACCGACAAATTCGGCGTGCTCTACATCGGCGGCGACATCCTGAAAAACCCGAACAACGTCCGGCTCTACGCCAACTCGTCGTCGTCGCTCTCCCTCGAAAGCAACATCACGGGGCAGATCGAGCGCATCCTCGAAGCCGAGAAACTCAAGGCCTACAACATCGAAAACCTCTCGCAGATCCTCGACGAGGTGAAGACCTCGGTCAACATGCAGACCTTCCGCAACGACAAGTCGCAGGAGGAGGACACGCAGGCGCAGTCGTCGGCCGTGGCCACGGGCGTGGGTTACGTCCTGGGATTCATCCTCTACATGTTCCTGCTGATCTACGGCTCGATGGTCATGCAGTCGGTGATCGAGGAGAAGAACAACCGCGTGCTGGAGGTGATGGTCTCGTCGGTGCGCCCCTTCGACCTGATGATGGGCAAAATCCTCGGCGTGGCCTCGGTGGCTATCGTACAGGTGCTGCTCTGGGGCGTGCTGATCGCCGGCGTCGGAGCTTTGGTGATGCCCCATCTGATGCCCGAAGACGTGATGGCGAGCGCCCAGGCCATGCAGCAGGGCATGCCCGACGCGGCTTCGATGTCCGGCATGAACCCCGAGATGCTACAAGCCGTGGCCGCCATGACCGACCTGGGCTATATCGTCAAGATCTTCGTCAGTCTGCTGCTGTTCGTCTTCGGCGGCTACCTGCTCTACTCGGCGATGTTCGCCGCCGTGGGTTCGGCCGTGGACAACGTGCAGGACGCCTCGCAGCTGCAAATGCCCATCACGCTGCCGATCATCCTCGCGCTGTTGATGATGTTCGTCGTCATCAAGGACCCCAACTCGCAACTGGCCTTCTGGTTCTCGATCATTCCGTTCACCTCGCCGATCGTTATGATGGCACGCATCCCCTACGACATTCCGCTGTGGGAGGTAGCTCTCTCGCTCGTGGTGCTCTACGCCTCGTTCGTGGGCATGGTGTGGTTCGCGGCGAAGATCTACCGCGTGGGCATCTTCATGTACGGCAAGAAACCGTCGCTCAAGGAGCTGTTCAAGTGGATACGGTACAAGTACTGACGCCGGGCGTCAATTAAAAATGAAAAATTAAGAATTAAAAATTGGCACCTGTTTTTCTGTTATCAAAATAACAGATTCTTAAAATATTTTCATAAATTTGTCCCGAATTAGGACTTACCGAAAATCATTTCAACAAAATACTTAAAAATCAAATAGCTATGATCTCGATCGACAACTACGATTTCAAAGGCAAGCGCGCGATCATCCGCGTGGATTTCAACGTGCCCCTCAACGAGAAGGGCGAAGTGACGGACGACACGCGCATCCGCGCCGCCATCCCCACCATCAAGAAGGTGCTCGCCGAGGGCGGCTCGGTGATCCTGATGTCGCACATGGGACGTCCCAAGAAGAATCCCGATCCCAAATACTCGCTCGAGCAGATCGTTCCCGCCGTCGAGAAAAACCTCGGCACGAAGGTTGAGTTCGCCGGCGACTGCATCGGTGAGAAGGCCGCCGAAATGGCCAAAAACCTCAAGCCCGGACAGGTTATGCTGCTGGAAAACCTGCGTTTCTACGCCGAGGAGGAGGGCAAGCCCCGCGGCCTGGCCGAAGACGCCTCGAAGGAGGAGAAGGACGCCGCCAAGAAGGCCCTGAAAGAGGGTCCGCAGAAGGAGTTCGTCAAGAAACTCGCTTCGCTGGCCGACTGCTATATCAACGACGCGTTCGGCACGGCCCACCGCAAGCACGCTTCGACCTACCTGATCGCCAAACAGTTCCCCAACGACAAGATGTTCGGCTACCTGATGGAGAAAGAGGTGAAGGCCATCTCCTCGCTGATGGAGGCCCCGGCCCATCCGTTCTGCGCCATCGTGGGCGGATCGAAGGTTTCGTCGAAGATCGGCGTGATCAAGGCGCTGATCGAGAAGGTCGATTCGATCATCATCGGCGGCGGCATGACCTACACCTTCGCGGCTGCGCAGGGCGGTAAGGTCGGCGGCTCGATCTGCGAACCCGACATGTTCCCCGTAGCGCTCGAGATCCTCGAGCTGGCCAAGAAGAAGGGCGTGCAGCTGGTCATGTCGCCCGACGCGCTGATCGCCGACGCATTCTCGGCAGACGCCAACACCAAGGAGGCGCCGGCCAACGACATTCCCGACGGATGGGAGGGTCTGGACATCGGCTCGGAGGGCAAAAAGGTCTTCCGCGAGCACATCCTGGGCTGCAAGACCATCCTCTGGAACGGCCCCGTGGGCGTGTTCGAGATCGACAAGTTCGCAACCGGCTCCAAGGAGGTGGCCCAGGCCATCGCCGAGGCTACGAAGAACGGCGCCTACTCGCTCATCGGCGGCGGCGACTCGGTAGCCTGCATCAACAAGTTCGGCCTGGCCGACCAGGTGTCGTACATCTCGACGGGCGGCGGCGCGCTGCTCGAATACATCGAATTCGGCGACCTGCCGGGCGTTGCGGCCATCCGCGACTAACCGGGCATACCGTAACAATTACAACGGCGGGGATTTCCGGTTTTCACGGAAGTCCCCGTTTTATCAAACCCCGAACGACATGAAAAAAATCATTCTTTTCGCAACAACAATGGCTTGCATGACAGCCTGTCAGAATACCCCCAAGACCCCGGCCCTCGACATGGCGAACTTCGATCTGTCGGTAGCCCCCAACGCCGATTTCTACGAGTACGCCACGGGCGGCTGGCAGAAGAACAACCCCCTGAAGCCCGAATATGCGCGCTACGGCTCGTTCGACATCCTGCGCGACAACAACGAGAAGCGCATCAACGAGCTGTTCTCCGGCATGACGCAGCAGAAAGCCGAGCCGGGAAGCGTCAAGCAGAAGATTTCGGACCTCTACAAGATGGGGCTCGACTCGGTGCGCCTGAACGCCGAGGGCGCCGCTCCGATCAAGGCCGCCGTCGACGAAATTCTCGCCATCGGCGACCGCTCGCAGCTGACCGCCGCAGTGGCCAGGCTCCACTCCTCGATCGCCAATCCGTTCTTCGGCGTGGGCGTGCAGTCCGACCTGATGAACAGCGACATCAACGCGCTCTACGCCTCGCAGCCCGACCTGATCATGGGCGACCGCGACTACTACCTCGATCCCGAAAACGAGTCGATCCGCACCGCCTACAAGGAGTATCTGGGCAAAATCTTCCGGCTGTCGGGCGTTCCCGAGGCCGACATCGACAAGGCCGTCGCCGGCGTGCTGTCGATCGAAACGAAGCTGGCCGAGAAAAACTGGTCGAGCGTCGAACTGCGCAACATCCCCGCCATGTACAACCCCACGAAGAAGGCCGATTTCGAGAAGGCCTACGATGCCATCGACTGGGCCGAGTACTATAAGACAATGGGCATCGGCGATTTCGAGCAGATCATCGTGACGACCCCCTCGGCCCTGGCCAACGCCAACGAACTGATGAAAACCGCCCCGCTGGAGGACATCCGCTACTACCTCGCCGCACAGTACATCGGCGCAGCCGCCAGCTACTTGAGCGACGACTTCATCAACGCGTCGTTCGACTTCTTCGGCCGCGTGATGTCGGGCAAGCAGGAGCAGAAACCCCGCTGGAAGCGCGCCATGTCGGTGCCCAACGGAACCCTTTCGGAAGCCGTCGGCGAGATGTACGTGGCCAAGTACTTCCCCGAGAAGGACAAGGTCCGGATGCTCGACATGGTGAAGAACCTGCAAACGGCCCTCGGTCAGCACATCGCCGCCCTCGACTGGATGTCCGACGCCACAAAAGCCAAGGCGCAGGAGAAACTCGCGGCCTTCACCGTGAAGATCGGCTATCCCGACAAGTGGAAGGACTACACGACGCTGAAGATCGACCCTGCGAAGAGCTACTGGGAGAACATCGTCGAGGCCAACGCCTGGTATACGTCCGACAACATTTCGAAACTGGGCAAGCCCGTGGACAAGGACGAGTGGCACATGTCGCCCCAGACGGTGAACGCCTACTACAATCCCACGACCAACGAAATCTGCTTCCCGGCCGCCATTCTCCAGCCGCCGTTCTACAACCCCGACGCCGACGACGCGGTGAACTACGGCGCCA
>ERZ857998.3237-NODE-3237-length-13567-cov-6.703523_pt1 | contig 13567 bp, 9 predicted proteins | sample MGYA00519954_ERZ857998 | MGnify/ENA primary metagenome ERZ857998 (study PRJEB31778, sample SAMEA3449424) | human gut metagenome | biome: human gut; feature: human-associated habitat; material: faeces | place: United Kingdom | collected 2010/2012 ...
GTCTTCGAGTTCAGCTGACAAGCCAAAGCTCCTTCCAAAACCATGGAGACAAGGGATTCGCTACCGTTCAACCCTACCAACTGGAGGCTACAAGCGGCAGCTTCCGGGGAGTCCTCGGACTATGTATGAAAAAGGACGAGTAATCGAACAATTGTTCGAATGTTCTGGTATGATGTAATCGTTGGAACCGTGAATCGCGGATGCAGGCTTTGCTGCGGATTATTGCATGGAAGGAGCGTAATGTCCGAACGAACATATGTGGCGGTCGACTTGAAATCCTTTTATGCGTCTGCGGAATGCGTCGAGCATGGTTTTCCGCCACTGTCCACGCATCTGGTGGTGGCGGACCAGTCGCGTACCGACAAAACCATTTGTTTGGCGGTTTCTCCGTCGCTGAAAGAATACGGGTTGCCGGGTCGTGCCCGTCTATTCGAAGTCAAGGCGAAGCTCAAAGAGGTTAATGCGGCACGTCGGGCTGTTGCCCCGGGCAGAGTACTGACGGGAAAATCGTATGATGCGAAAGCGCTCGCTGATAATCCGAATCTGGCCGCGGACGTGTTTATAGCCAAGCCGCGCATGTCGCATTATCTGGCGATGAGTGCGAAAATCTACGGTATTTACTTGAAATACGTGTCGGCGGATGACATCCATGTCTATTCGGTGGACGAGGTGTTCATGGATGTCACTGGGTATCTACGCGCCTACGGCAAAGGCGTGGAGGAGATGACGCGCGACATTATCCATGACATTCATGCTCAGACTGGTATCACCGCTACAGCGGGTATTGGCACGAACATGTATCTGGCCAAGGTTGCCATGGACATTGTGGCCAAGCATATCCAGACAGGGGAGGACGGCATCCGCATTGCCAGGCTGGACGAGATGTCGTATCGGAAACTGTTGTGGGGGCATCGTCCGATTACTGATTTTTGGCGTGTTGGACGAGGATATGCGAAAAAGCTCGAGGCTCAGGGCTTGTTGACCATGGGGGATATCGCACGTTGCTCGATGGGACGCGCCGATGAGTATTACAACGAGGATCTGCTGTACCGCATGTTTGGCATGAACGCCGAACTGCTTATCGACCATGCGTGGGGTTGGGAACCATGCACTATCGCCGACATCAAAGCGTATAAGCCAGCTGGTCATAGTATGAGTTCGGGGCAGGTGCTTACGGGCGCGGTTGGTTTTGACTCGGCGCGGCTGATTGTGAGAGAAATGGCGGACACCTTGTCTTTGGACTTGGTTGCCAAAGGTGTGAAGGCCGGCCATATGGGGTTGATGGTCGGTTACGATACCGCCAGTCTTGATCCAAAGCGGCTAGGGGAGTGCGGCACTCCGGAATTGAAGGCGATAGCTGAGCGAGCCATTGCCGAATATAGCGGTCCCGTAACTCTTGATAGGTATGGTCGGCGTGTGCCCAAGCCGGCTACAGGGTCGATTGGTTTGGGCGACCATACGTCATCCACCACGCGTATCTGTGATGCGGTTGACGAATTGTTCTGCGAAATCGTCGATCATCGGCTGTTGATACGTCGATTGAATGTGGTTGCTTCTGATTTGCAAACGGTCGAACAGCTGGCTGAGCGAGATGCTGCGGCGAATTACGTTCAGCCCGATCTGTTTTCGGATATGCAGGAATCCTCAAATGGTGGCAATTGTAAAGGTAACGACGATAGCGGTACGCAATCTTTCCATGCTGAAGATGCGCATGGTATCAATGAGGTTTCCGAACAGCACGTTCAGCAGACGATTCTGAATATCAAACGCAAGTTCGGCAAAAACGCCGTCATTAAAGGGATGGATATGTTCGCTGATGCCACAGGTCAACAGCGCAACCGGCAGATTGGAGGTCATGCAGCATGAGCTTGCAGCAAACCGACCGTTATGATGACATCATCAACTTGCCTCATCATCGCTCGCGCATGCGCCCGCACATGAGCATGCACAACCGTGCCGCGCAATTCATGCCTTTCGCCGCTCTCACCGGCTACGATGACATCATAAAACAAACCTCCGCCCATTCCAACGAAGCAGTAGAACGCGCCAACGCTCCCGTCAATCTCACCGAAGGCTACCTCCCTGCCTAACATGCGGCGGAGACCAAAAAAGGCTGTTTGGTTTGGTTGGGATTGTTCCCGAATCAAACCAAACAGCCTCTGTATGTTCGAAGCTGCGTCAGAACGCTTTTATGGATGCAGGTCAGGCGGTGAAGTATTCCACGCCGGCTGCGAACAGCGGCTGATCCTTCTCGCCGGGCACGTTCACGAACGTGCCGTTGCTGTAACGTTCGGAGTGGCCCATCTTGCCGAACACACGGCCGTCCGGGCTGGTGATGCCTTCAATGGCCAGCAGCGAACCGTTCGGGTTCACGTCCAGATCCATGCCAGGCACGCCGGCCTCGTCCACATACTGCGTGGCGATCTGGCCGTTGGCCTTGAGCTGTGCAAGCACGTCATCGGAAGCCACGAAACGGCCTTCGCCGTGGGAGATGGCGATGGTGTGCATGTCGCCAACCTCGGTCTTCGCCAGCCACGGGGAGAGGTTCGACGCCACGCGGGTACGCACCAAGCGGCTCTGGTGGCGGCCGATGGTGTTGAACGTCAGCGTCGGGCATTCGGCGGTCATCGGCACGATGTCGCCGTACGGCACCAGGCCGAGCTTGATGAGCGCCTGGAAGCCGTTGCAGATGCCGAGCATCAGGCCGTCGCGGTTGTTCAGCAGGTCGCGCACGGCCTCGGTCACGGCCGGAGCGCGGAAGAACGCGGTGATGAACTTGGCGGAGCCGTCCGGTTCGTCGCCGCCGGAGAAGCCGCCGGGGATCATGATGATCTGGCTCTTCTTGATCTCCTCTACCAACGCGTTGGTGGATTCGGCCACGGCCGCCGGGGTGAGGTTGTTCACGATGAGCGTGCTCACGTCGGCGCCCGCACGCTCGAAAGCTGCGGCGGAATCGTATTCGCAGTTGTTGCCCGGGAACACGGGGATGATCACATGCGGCTTGGCCACGCCGGTGCCGGTGTACACGGTCTTCTTCGGAGCGTCGAAGGACATGGTTTCAACCGTCTTGCCCTTCTCCTCGCCCTTGGAACGGTACGGGAACACGGATTCGATGCTGCCCTCCCACGCGTCCTGCAGCTCGGCCAGATCAAGCGTCTCGCCGGCGGCCACGAACGAATACTCCTCGGTGGTTTCGCCGACCTCGCTGACTTCCACCAGGTTGGACACGGCCGGAACCTTCGCGTTGTCGGCAAGCTCGATGATGAAGGAGCCATAGGCCGGAGCAAACAGGTCATCCACGGCAATGCCGTCGTCCAGCTTCATGCCGATCTGGTTGCCGACCGTCATCTTGAAGATCGCCTCGGCGGTGGCGCCGTAGCCCGGCGTGGACACGGCCAGCGCATCGCCGAAATCGGTAAGCTCCTCGACCGCGGAGAACACCTCCAGCAACGCGTCCTTGTCTGGCGTGAGGCCATCGGCCTTATAGCGCGGGGCGATGCGGACCACACGGTGGCCGGCGCCCTTGAACTCGGGGGAGGTGGCGCGCTTCATATTGCCCACCGCCACGGCGAAGGAGATCAGGGTCGGTGGAACGTCAAGCTGCTCGAACGTGCCGGACATGGAGTCCTTGCCGCCGATCGCGCCCGCGCCCAGATCCACCTGGGCCATCAGGGCGCCCAGCACGGCGGCCATCGGCTTGCCCCACCGTTCCGGCTCGTCACGCAGCTTCTCGAAATACTCCTGGAAGCTTAGGTACGCCTTCTCATGTTCGAAGCCGGCGGCAACCAGCTTCGAAAGCGATTCGACCACGGACAGGTACGCGCCCGTGAACTGGTTCTGCTCCATGATGTACGGGTTGAATCCCCAGGCCATCGCGGAAGCGGTGGTGGTCTCGCCGAACACCGGAAGCTTGGCGACCATGGCCATGTTCGGGGTCAGCTGCTTCCTACCGCCGAACGGCATGAGCACGGTGCCCGCGCCGATGGTGGAGTCGAAACGCTCGGAAAGACCCTTGTTGGAAGCCACGTTCAGGTCGGTGAGCATGGTGTGCATGCGCTCGGAAAGCGTGCCGGAAGTCCACGGCGTCGTGTAGCCGTGCTGCGCCTCGACATGCACCACCTGATGCTTCGGAGCGCCGTTGGAGGCGAGGAATTCGCGGGAAAGGTCCACGATCGTGTCGCCGTTCCACACCATCGTCATGCGCGGATCCTCGGTCACGGTCGCAATGACCTCGGCCTCGAGGTTCTCTTCCTTGGCGTAGCCGAGGAACTCGTCCACATCTTCGGCGGCCACGTCCACGGCCATGCGCTCCTGGGATTCGGAGATCGCCAGTTCGGTGCCGTCAAGACCCTCGTACTTCTTGGACACCTTGTTGAGGTCCACGTACAGGCCGTCGGCCAGCTCGCCGACCGCCACGGACACGCCACCGGCGCCGAAATCGTTGCAACGCTTGATCAGACGGCACGCGTCACCACGGCGGAACAGACGCTGCAGCTTGCGCTCAACCGGCGCGTTGCCCTTCTGCACTTCGGCGCCGTCAAGCTCCAGCGATTCGACGTTATGCGCCTTGGAAGCGCCGGTGGCGCCGCCGATGCCGTCACGGCCGGTGCGACCGCCGAGCAGGATGACCTTGTCTCCCGGAGCCGGGGTCTCGCGGCGCACATGATCGGCCGGGGTCGCGGCCACAACCGCACCGACCTCCATGCGCTTGGCCACATAACCGGGGTGATAGATCTCATTCACCTGACCGGTGGCCAGACCGATCTGGTTGCCGTAGGAGGAATAGCCGGCCGCGGCGGTGGTGACGAGCTTGCGCTGAGGAAGCTTGCCTTCAAGCGTTTCGGACACCGGCACGGTCGGGTCGGCGGCACCGGTCACGCGCATGGCCTGGTACACGTAGGAGCGACCGGACAGCGGGTCGCGGATGCAGCCGCCGATGCAGGTGGCCGCGCCGCCGAACGGTTCGATTTCGGTGGGGTGGTTGTGGGTCTCGTTCTTGAACAGGAACAGCCAGTCCTCGTCGTGGCCGTTCACATCCACCTTCACCTTGACGGTGCAGGCGTTGATTTCCTCGGATTCGTCGAGGTTCTTCAGAATGCCGTTCTTCTTGAGCCACTTCGCGCCGATCGTGCCCATATCCATCAGGCATACCGGCTTGGCGTCGCGGCCCAGCTCGTGGCGCATCTCAAGATACTTGTCGAACGCGGCCTTGACGGTGGCATCGTCGATCGAAACCTCGTCAAGCTGCGTGCCGAACGTGGTGTGACGGCAGTGATCGGACCAATACGTATCGATCACCTTGATCTCGGTGATCGTCGGGTCGCGCTGCTCCTCGGTGAAATGTTCGCGGCAGAACTGCAGGTCGGCCAGATCCATGGCCAGACCGCGATCCTCGATGAACTGTTCGAGCTCGGCGTCGCTCATAGAACGGAAGCCGTCGATGACTTCCACCTTGCCTGGCACCGGCACCTGGGTCTTCAGCGTGGTCTTGACATCCAGAGAGGCTTCACGGGCTTCCACCGGATTGATCACGTAATGCTTGATGGCCTCGACATCGGCTTCGGAAAGTTCGCCTTCCAACGCATACACCTTGGCGGAACGAACCGTCGGACGCTCGCCTTGGGAGATCAGCTGGATGCACTCGCTGGCGGAATCCGCACGCTGGTCGAACTGGCCGGGCAGATACTCCACCGCGAACACGGTGTCGGAACCGAAATCAGGCAGGTCGGCGTAGACGTTGTCCACCTGCGGCTCGCTGAACACGGTCGGCGTGGCCTGGGCGAACAGCTCCTCGCTGATGCCTTCCACGTCGTAACGGTTGACGAGACGGACGTTCTTCAAAGCTTCGATGCCGAGAATGGTGCGCAACTCGTTGGCGAGCTGCTGGGCCGCGACGTCAAAGCCCGGCTTCTTTTCCACGTACACGCGAAAAACCATGGTCAACTCCTTGAAAAAAGAGGGGTTATTGGATTTGGATTGACAAAAGAATGAAGGATTGCGATATAACAAGGAAGCCCGCATCCGGCTTTCGCTTCAGATGCGGGCTTGCAAACGCATTACTCTGCGACTTCGATGCCCTCGGACTTGGCGAGTCCGGCCAGACGGCTTTCGATCTCCTCATAGGCGGGGATGATGTCGCCCAGGTCGCGGCGGAACAGATCCTTGTCGAGGTGTTCGACCTTGCCGGAGTGATCGCGCTGGTCCCACAGACGGCAGGAATCCGGGGTGATCTCGTCGGCGAGCAGCAGCGTGCCGTCGGAAGTGCGGCCCATTTCGATCTTGAAGTCCACGAGCTTGACGTCGATCTTGGCGAAGATCTCGATCAAGGCCTCGTTGATGCGGCGGGCGAGCGGGGCGATCTCGGCCAGATCCTCACGGGTGCACACGCCGAGCGCCACCAGATCGTCGTCGTTCACGAACGGATCGTGCAGATCGTCGTTCTTCAGGAAGTATTCGAGCACCGGCTCCTTGAGCTCGATGCCCTCTTCGACGCCCAGGCGGGAGCAGAAGTGGCCGGCCGCGGTGTTACGCAGCACGATCTCGAGCGGGAACATCGTGACCTTCTTGACCAGCTGGGAGGTCTCGCCCACGCGTGCCACCAGGTGGCTGTCGATGCCGCGCTTCTTGAGCAGATCGAAGATCAACGTGGTGATGAGGTTGTTCAGCCTGCCCTTGCCGGCGAAGTCTTCCTTCTTTTCGCCGTCACCTGCGGTAGCGGAGTTCTTGTATTCGACCCAGAGGACCTCCGGATCGTCAGTTGCGTACAGTTGCTTGGCTTTGCCCTCGTAGAGCTTTTCCAACTTCTCCATTACTCGCCTTTCCTGGTGTGTGGGAGGTAGATAGTTTGGTGAACTTGACGGTTAACAAGATACCAACGGGAGGCTACAATCGCGCGACTTTTGGGCGCGTTCCGGCAGCCTCGTCTCAGCATCCGGCGATAGCCGTCAAACGATTGCGATGTCGAGCGATTCGGCCACGTTCCCGGCTTTGGCGCGCGCATCCGCCTCGTTGCCGCCGATGGCCAGCGCGACTGCCATGCGTCGGTGCCCATGCACTTCCGGCTTCGCGAAGATACGCAGGTCGGTACCCGGTTCGGCGAGCGCGGCGGCGACGTTGCGGAATTCCGCTTCGCCATCGCCCTGGACGACGATCGCATGGCTTGCCGCGACGGTGCCTTGCGGAATCGACAGGGCGACATGTTCCTGTGCGATCGGCAGGCCGAGGATCGCGCGCGCGTGCAATGCGAATTCGCTCAATCGCTGGGAAGCCATGGTGACCATGCCGGTATCGTGCGGACGAGGGGAGACCTCGTTGAACAGCACGTTTCCGTCGGTCAGCACGAACAGTTCGACGCCGAACACGCCCCAGCCTTTTTCGCCGGATGCCTTGGCCTTCGCCACCAGACCTTCCACGGCGGTTCGTGCGATGTGCTGGGCCTGTTCGAGCACGTCCGGCGTGAAGGTGGCCGGCTGCCAGGATTCGCGGTAGTCGCCGCTTTCCTGACGTTGTCCGATTGGAGCGCAGGTCACGATGCCGGCGCTGGAGCTGACGGTCAGTACGGTCAGCTCGTAGTCGAGTGGAGCGAGCGCCTCCACGATCACGCGTGACACGTCGCCTTCGTCGTGTGCGCGGCGGCCTTCCTGCGCTTCGGTCCAAGCCGCGTCGATCGCTTCCGTGGAACGTACCACGGACTGTCCGTGGCCGGAGGAGCTCATGATCGGCTTGACCACGCATGGATAGCCGACGATTTGCGCGCCCTCACGTAGTTCTTCCAGAGAGCCGGCGAAACGGTACGGGGTGGTCGGCAGTCCCAGTTCCTCGTGTGCGAGCACGCGCAGGCGTTCGCGATCCATGCAGATCGCCGCGATTTCGGCGCTCGGCACCACCTGCGCGCCACGTGCTGCGGCGGCCGCAAGCTCGGAAGTGGCTATCGCTTCGACTTCCGGCACGATGATGTCCGGCTGGATTTCGTCGAACAGCGCGCGCAGCTGGTCCGCGTTGGCCATGTCGAGCACGCGGTATTCGTGCGCCACCTGTTGTGCCGGCGCGCCGGCGTAGGAATCGGCCGCGCACACCCATGCGCCGAGTCTCATCAGTTCGATGGTGACTTCCTTGCCCAGCTCGCCGGAGCCAAGGAACAGAACACGGGTCGGATGCTTGCCAAGCGGAGTGCCGAGGGCACGATTCTCTTCAGTCATGACTTCTATTGTGCCATCGGCGTAGGATGGAACGCATGTCCGAGAATGAGAAGAATGAAACGCAACCCCCCCTGACCATTGCCATGGTGGTCGACACGTCGGGGAATCGGGGCAATGGCACCTCGAATTCGGCGTTGCAGTGGGCGCAGGAGCTGGAGCGCCAGGGGCATCATGTCCGTTTGGTGGGCATCGGCGCGCCCGAATATCCCGCGCGCGTCAATCATGTGCCGTTGGTCAGCTGGGTGGCGAAGAAGCAGCAGATGCAGTTCGCCGAGCCGAGCGACACGCTGTTTCGCAAGGCGTTCGATGGTGTGGACGTGGTGCATATCTACACGCCGTTCCGTTTCGGCCAGCATGCCTGCAAGGTCGCCAAACAGATGGGCATCGCCGTTACGGCCGGCTACCACGTGCAGCCGGAGAACGTCACGTATTCCGCGTGGCCTTTGAAATATGTGCCCGGCATCGACTCGTTCATCTACTGGCTGTTCGACATATGGCTGTACCGCAAGATCGACCATGTGCATGTGCCGACCGAATTGGGTGCGAGCCTGCTGCGCTCGCATGGATACAAGTCGAAGCTGCATGTCATCTCCAACGGCTACGAATCGAGGTTCACGCCGAAGCGGCAGCGCAAGGCGGACGAGCCGTCGCCGGTGCCGTTCCGTATCGTCGCGTCGGGACGACTGACCAATGAGAAGAACCATGTCGCGTTGATCCGGGCGATCGCCCGCTGCCGTCACGCGCAGGACATCGAATTGGTGATCGCCGGCACCGGGCCGCTTAAGAAGAGGTTGCAGCGTATGGCCGGACGGCTGTTGTCTCGTCCGGCTTCGATCGGATTCCACCGGAATGCCGACATGCCGGCGTTGCTGCGTTCCGGCGATCTGCTGGTGCATCCGTCGATCGCCGATCTCGAATCGGTGAGTGTCATCGAAGGCATGGCCGCCGGTCTGGTGCCGGTGATTGCCTCGTCGTCGCTGAGCGCGGCCGGCCAGTTCGCGCTGCTGGACGAATCGTTGTTCCCCGTGGACGATGTGGACGCGCTGGCCCGTCGTATCGACTGGTGGATCGACCATCCGGCGCAGCTCGCCAAGTGGGGCGGCACCTACGCCAAACATACGAAAACCAATTATTCGGTGGAATCGTCCGTACGTAAGTTCGTCGCGATGGAACGTGAGGCGATCGCCGATAACCGTCGCTGAATGGCGCCTGCCGCAATCGCAATACAATCGTTATACATAAGCGAAAAGCCGGGAGCGATTTCCCGGCTTTCCTTGTTTTGCGGACTGTCTTTTACAGCAGTGCGACCAGCTCGTCCACCTGCTTGTCGGTCGTGGCCCAGCTGGTGCAGATGCGCATCACGGTATGCGTGTCGTCCGCCTTTTCCGTGAAGCCGAGACGGACGTCGCGTTGCAGACGTTCGGAGGTCTCGTTGTCGAGCGTGACGAAGATCTGGTTGGTCGGCGCATCGAAAGTCAGCGTGTAGCCACGTTCCACCAGCACCTTGCGGATACGGTCCGCGGCATCGTTGGCGTGGCGGGCGATGCGCAGGTACAGGCCGTCGGTGAACAACGTGTCGAACTGCAGTCCCAGCAGCCATCCCTTGGCCAGCAGCGCGCCATGCTGCTTGACGATCGTCACGAAATGCTTCGGCATGTTGCCGTGCGTGAACACCACGGCCTCTCCGAACATCGCGCCCACCTTGGTGCCGCCGATATAGAACACGTCGGCGAGACGCGCGATGTCCTCGATCGTCACGTCGTTGCCGGAGGCGGTCAGCGCGTAGCCGAGACGCGCGCCGTCGATGAACAACGGCATGTCGTACTTCGTGCAGATCTTGCGGATCGCCTCGAGCTCGGCCAGCGTGTACAGCGTGCCGTATTCGGTGGCCTGCGAAATGTACACGCAGCCGGGGAACACCATATGCGTGTAGTTGCCGTCCGCGTAGAACGTGGCGCAGTATTCGTCGAGTTCATCCGCGTCGATTTTGCCGTCATGGTGGGGGAGCGTGAGCACTTTGTGGCCGGTGAATTCGATAGCGCCCGCCTCATGCACGTTCACATGTCCGGTGGTGGCCGCCACCACGCCCGCATACGGTGGGGTGATGGCGTCGATGACGACCTGGTTGGTCTGAGTGCCGCCGACGAGGAAGAAGATTTCGGCGTCCGGGCATGCGCAGGCCTCGCGGATTTTGGCTTTGGCGCTTTCGCAGACGTCGTCGGTGCCGTAGCCGGGATACTGGTTGGTCGCGGTTTCGGCGAGACGGGCGATGATTTCCGGCGTCGCGGCGCAGGAGTAGTCGTTTTCGAAAGACAGCATGGTCGTTCCTTTTGTTGTGGGTTGCTTGCGATCGGGAAAGTCTGGTTCCGCGCGTTCGGCCGCCGCGGATAGCAAAAAACCTCGGAATTTCTTCCGAGGTTTCACCGGGGTGGCTAACGCGGCTCGAACGCGCGACCTTCTGAACCACAATCAGATGCTCTACCAACTGAGCTATAGCCACCATGTTCTCGCTTCATGTAGAAGCGCAACAGGTGAAAACTATACACGATTTTCCAGCTATGTCTACATCGGCGTGTTGCGTGTGCCTGTCGTCGGCTTGCGCTGTGGACTGTTCATTATGTGAACGGCATATTACGCAAGGCCGAAACTCATGCCTACTTTGTAGTCGCTGCATGCGTAAGGGTGTGCTGTAATGACGGTGTGGGCCGTCTCGGAGTGTTTTCGGCGTATGCGGATCATCAGCCGAAAAGCTGTGAAGTGTGAAGGAAGAGAGATTCATGCAGAAGGTCAAAGCGTTTGGTGATTGGCTCACCAAGTGGTTCACCGCGATTGTGATTGTGTGGGCCGTGTTCAACTATTTCGTGCCGCAGGCAAGCTTGTGGGGCAAATCCTATACCGGTTATTTCCTAGGTATCGTGCTGTTCGGCATGGGTCTTACCTTGACTCTTGACGATTTCAAGCGCATTCTCACCCAGCCTCTGATGGTCATCGTCGGTACCGTGGCCCACTTCGTCATCATGCCGTTGGTGGCTGTGCTGCTGTGCTGGATTTTCCGTCTTGATGGTGCGCTCGCCGTCGGTGTGATTCTGGTCGGCTGCTGCCCGTCCGGAACCTCGTCCAACGTGATGAGTTATCTGAGCCGTGGCGATGTGGCGCTGGACGTGTCCATCGGCATTTTGTCCACGCTGTGCGCGCCGTTCATGATTCCGCTGTTGATGCAGTGGCTGGCCTCCCAGTATGTGTCGGTTCCGGTGGAATCCCTGTTCCTCAATGCGGTCAAGGTGGTGCTGTTCCCGATCGCTCTTGGCGTGATCTGCCATGCTATTTTCGGCGAGAAGATCGAGAAGATTACGGTCGCTCTGCCGATCGTGTCCCAAGTCGCCATCCTGCTTATCATCGGCGTGGTCGTCGCAGCTAACGGTCCGAAGCTGTTCGTGACTTCCTCGCTGCTTGCCATCCCGGTGGTCATTTTGCACAACCTGTGCGGATACGCTCTGGGCTTCGGCTTCTCCAAACTTATGTACAAGGTGTATCCGAAGGGCTTCCGTTATGCGCAGCAGAAAGCCATCACCTTCGAGGTCGGCATGCAGGATTCCGCGTTGGGGGCGACTTTGGCGCTGACGTCGTTCGCTTCCAATCCGTTGGCCGCGGTGCCGTCCACGTTCTTCAGCGTCTGGCACAACATTTCTGGCTCCGTGCTGTCCAGCTGGTGGCGTGAGCATGATGACAGACATCAGATCCATCCTGATTCCGACAATGGAGAGAAGGGCTCGGCTGCGAAGGCCCGCGAAGACGCCGTCGAAACAGCTAACAGCTGACATTCGTCAGTAGATTTCGTCGGTATATCGCGCATTCCCTGAATCTTTCAAAATGATTCAGGGAATGTTTTGTTTTGAGTGGTGCAAACGTGTCATTGTGATGTTTTGTTGCTTTGCGTTGATGTAGACAAAATGATTGAAATTATTGGGATTTAAGGGTGTTTTCACCCGTGTTTTTTGTTCGTTTTGGGGTATACTGTAGTTGAAGGCCGGAGTTGTGGATCAGTCGAGAATTCGTCAGGTCGCAACGAAGCGTCTATGGCCGCAAGGTCCATGCGCAACGCCTTTAAGATATAACTGAACAATAGCGATTCGAGACGGCGGCGATGGGGTAGTACGGCGCAGGCGCCGGGCCGCAAATGCAAAACAGACAACGAGACTGAAAAGTGCGCGTAAGGTAGCGCGTAGCAAAGAAGTGGGAATCTCCTTCCCGAGTGGGTGGCCCCGGATTCAAAAGGATTCGGGGCCACTCCTTTTGCGATTTGCGACACGGCATGTCGGAATGTCTTGGGAATCCGTATACTAGTAATTCGTGTGTGCCAACGGCATGCCTTATGTGACAGGCGTGCGGGTTGGGATATCCCGGAACTCGATTGCATCACGCGCAGCAATGCGGCGGTGAGAGAGGGATGGGCCATCGGGCCGGTGGACTGTGGCTATCTTCATGATTCAGATGCGTGGAGTGTGGGTGCAGTGCGGCGGTCACACAAAAGCAAGAGAAACCACTGAATCGGAGAATTCAAGTTGCCTACTATTGAACAGCTCGTCCGTAAGGGACGTCAGGCAAAGCCGAAGAAGTCCAAGACTTTGGCCCTGAAGGGCAGCCCGCTGCGTCGCGGCGTGTGCACCCGTGTCTACACCACCACCCCGAAGAAGCCGAACTCGGCTCTGCGTAAGGTCGCTCGTGTGCGCCTGTCCTCGGGCATCGAAGTCACCGCCTACATTCCGGGCGAAGGCCACAATCTGCAGGAGCACTCCATCGTGCTCGTGCGCGGCGGCCGTGTGAAGGATCTCCCGGGTGTGCGTTACCACATCGTGCGTGGCGCGCTCGATACCCAGGGTGTCAAGGACCGTAAGCAGGGTCGTTCCCTGTATGGAGCAAAGAAGGCGAAGTAAGAGATATGTCACGTAAGGGACCTTCCAAGAAGCACGTCGTGCTGCCCGATCCGATCTACGGTTCCACCGTGGTGGCGCAGCTCATCAACAAGATTCTGCTTGACGGCAAGAAGTCGATCGCCGAAGACATCGTCTACTCCGCGCTCGATATGGTCAAGGAGAAGTCCGACCAGGAGCCGGTGGCTGTGCTCAAGCGCGCCCTGGACAACATCCGTCCGTCCCTCGAGGTTCGCTCCCGCCGTGTCGGTGGCGCCACCTACCAGGTGCCGGTCGAGGTCAAGCCGAACCGCGCCAACACCCTGTCGCTGCGCTGGCTGACCGACTTCTCCCGCGCCCGTCGTGAGAAGACCATGGCTGAGCGTCTCGCCAATGAGATCCTGGATGCCTCCAACGGCCTCGGTGCTTCTGTCAAGCGCCGCGAGGATACTCATAAGA
>ERZ857998.3241-NODE-3241-length-13545-cov-5.723128_pt1 | contig 13545 bp, 10 predicted proteins | sample MGYA00519954_ERZ857998 | MGnify/ENA primary metagenome ERZ857998 (study PRJEB31778, sample SAMEA3449424) | human gut metagenome | biome: human gut; feature: human-associated habitat; material: faeces | place: United Kingdom | collected 2010/2012 ...
GCATTACCGGACGCGATTGGATTATTAAAGCGTTTAATTAGGTTTTAGTATCAGAAGCGCCGTTGTCCTTGCATTGACACCCATCAGCTCCTGCTGGGTCTGCCGGTTCGACTGGCACATGGGCATCAGAAAATTCACAGCCTTTCGGATCTGCTGAAGGTCAGAGAAAGTAAGGGCATTCTGATGCAGATGCTCCAAAACACGGCTACCTTTGAGGAAACCTTTGAGCGGGTCTTATCCAACAGGAAAGCCAACGGTTTAAGTGACAAAACCTTACAAACCTGCAACAACCGCTGAATCAAGGCAAAGCGAACGGGCTTGCCGCCTGTGATTCACAGACAGCAAGCCCGTTCGGCTGCTTGAACACTAGCTTTTTGGGATCTCTTCAAAATTGTCCTGCCGGGGAAATTTTGTTCAGCCGGCGTCCTCTGAGACGCTGGGGGTTTCGTAGGTTTCGATGCGGCGGATATGCGCGCCGAGCGCGGTGAGCTTGCCGACGATGTCCTCGTAGCCGCGCTCGATGAAGTGCGCATCCTCGATGAGCGTCATGCCCTCGGCGCACATGGCGGCGATGACCATCGCAGCGCCCGCGCGCAGGTCGCAGGCGCGGACCTCGCAGCCGCGCAGCGTCTGCACGCCGTCGATGATAGCGGTCTTGCCCTCGACCTGGATATTTGCGCCCATGCGGCCAAGCTCGGCCGTGTAGCGGAAGCGGTTGTCATAGACGCCCTCGGTCACGAGGCTGGTGCCGACGGCGGTGGCCAGACAGACGGTGATCTGCGGCTGCATATCGGTCGGGAAGCCGGGGTACGGCATGGTCTTGACGTTCGCGCGGTGCAGGCGGTAGGCGGATTCGACGCGGATGGCGTCGTCATATTCCGTGATGTCCGCGCCGATCTCGCGCAGCTTGGCGGTGATGCAGTCGAGGTGCTTCGGGATGACGTTTTCGATCAGCACGTCGCCGCCGACTGCGGCGGCAGCGGCCATATACGTGCCCGCCTCGATCTGGTCGGGGATGATGGAATAGCAGCCGCCGTGCAGCGCCTTGACGCCGCGCACCTTGATGACGTCGGTGCCCGCGCCGGAGATCTGCGCGCCCATGGCGTTCAGGAAGTTCGCGAGGTCGACGATGTGCGGCTCCTTGGCGCAGTTTTCGATGATCGTCATGCCGCTGCACAAAACTGCCGCAAGCAGGATGTTCATCGTCGCGCCGACGGAGACGATATCAAGATAGACATGGCCGCCGCGCAGCCCGCCCTTCGGGGCGTCGGCGCAGACATAGCCGCCGGCCTGCTCGACCATGGCGCCCATGGCCTCGAAGCCCTTGATGTGCTGGTCGATGGGGCGGACGCCGAAGTTGCAGCCGCCCGGCATGGCGACATGGGCATGGCCGAAGCGGCCAAGCTCTGCGCCGATGAGATAATACGACGCGCGGATACGGCGGACAAGCTCGATGGGCGCGGTCGCGTTGCGGGCGCGGGTGCAGTCGATCTCGAGCGTGTTGCGGCCGTAGCGCCGGATCTCCGCGCCCATATCGCGCAGGATCTCCAGCAGCAGACGAACGTCTGAAATATCCGGTACGTTTTCGATCCGGCAGGAGCCGCTGACGAGCAGTGTGGCCGGCAGGATTGCGACCGCCGCGTTCTTGGCTCCGGAAATGGTCACGGAGCCGGAAAGCTTTGTGCCGCCTTGAACGATGTATTTGATCAAAATGTAGTCCCTCTTTGGTAGCGTCAGTTGACACTAAGAGTGTTTGCAGAAACGCGTTATGTTAACAGAGCCAAATTCGGCCGCTATTAGAATAGCACACCACGGCAGGAATGTAAAGGAAAATGACAATGCAGCAGCAGGAAATCTTCAGATTTTCTTCATAATTCGACAGGCGCAGACGGCGGACGCTATGTTTCCGCCGTGATTTCGCGCGTAATGCCGTTGATAAAAAAGCTTCCCGCGTCCGTTTCGACCAGCCAGACCGGCACGAAGCGGATGCCCGTACCGGCCTGATCGGACGGCAGATACGCCTGCGTAAGACCCGTCACCGCGCTTCCGACCCAGCCGAGCGCGTCACGCCGGGCCAGCAGCTGCGCCAGCGCGTCAGCAGCGGAGATGGCCTCCTGCTCCGACACGCGCGTAATGGAGCTTCCGCCGGTATAAAACGTGCCATCGACCGCCGTGAGGCAATCGTCCGTGTAGGTCAGCGCCAGCTGGCTGCCGAGCACCGGCACGCCGAGCAACGTCTGCGAGGTGCGGATCTGCACGGCGCCCGTCTCCGTCTGCTCCCGCGTGAGGGTCTGATATTGAAAATCCATGGCGCGCAGCAGCTTTTCTGCGGCCTTTTCAGAACTCCGCACCCGGCTGCCGCCGGTCATCACGGCGGAGAAGCCGCCCGTGCGCGTGATATGGAGCGTCCCAAGCTCGGATTCGTAGGTGCTCTCAAAGCCGGATTCGCCTGCGGGCGCGGCCTTCGCGCCGAGCAGCGCCTGCGCGGCGGTCTGCGCGCCGTCCTCAGAAAGCTCGACACTGTAGAGCACGGGACTGCGCGGAAGCTCGTCGAGCAAAACGGAAAGGCCGTAGCTCTCGTAGAGTGTCTTCAGCTCCTGCAGCATCTGCCGCTGCTCATGCGTCTGCGCAAGCCGGTTCGGAACGACGATGCACAGAAGCCCCAGCGCACAGAGCGTCAGAATGAGAAGGATCAGATTTTTCATGCGCGAAGCGCTCATGGCGGCTCCTCCTGATGGAAAATTTGGGTCAGTGGTGCGATGGATACGGCGGAAAGCAGCTGTTCTAAAGAGGTCTTCGGCGAATCTGTATGGATTTACCCACTTGTTTGTAGGGGCCGATGCCCACATCGGCCCGCTGGGAAATTGCGAATTCGCCTAGGGTGTATCTGAAAACTCATGATGTGACCGGCAGCGAGGGATTTTTGCGTTGCGCAAGACATTTTTTCGCAGGAATACTGACGTATTTCAAGGAAAAATGACGCGGCGCACCGCAAAAAGGCCCGCTGTCCGGGTGCGTTGGGAGTTTTCAGATACACCCTAAGATTCCCGCAGAAACGGTGCGTTCTGCCGGGTCGATGTGGGCATCGACCCCTACGATTAACAGCGAAAAGCCTGCGGATTCGCATCGGACTATCGCTTTTCGCAATTACCTGCTGCGACCTCTCAGGCGCTCCCGCGCCAGTGCATCGCGGGCGGGTGCATATCACGCTTACTCCGTCTCCCACCCGGCGGCGAGTTCGCCGCCGGTGCCTTCGGCGTACAGAAGGCGGAGCGTGCCGCCCTTCGGCAGGCAGGCGGCTGCCTGCGCGGCGGGCAGGAGCGCTGCGGGCGTTGACGAGGCCGTGTAGCTGCGGTACAGGACGGAGGCGTTCGTGATCTGCGTGCCGTCGAAGCGGAGCTCGATCGCGCCGCGCGGTGCGATCTCGATGCCGGACAGATAATAGCCGAAGGTGCACACGGCGCTCTGGCCGTCGGCCCGATAGCTTTGCAGATAGACCCGCGCCTCGCCGTAGCTGTCACCGGTCAGGCGGCTGAGGAGACTGCGCGCAGCCTCGATGCGGTCAAGCGCGCCTGCCGACGCGCTCTGGAAGCGGTCGTCCGGCTGGAGGATCTGCAGTTCAATTCTGCCCTGCGCGCTCACGCGCAGGCGCAGGCCGGTTTCGGTAAAGGACGTCGTGCCGTCGTTTCCGACGAAGCGTGCGTCGCCGTAAGGGTTGATGCCGATCTGGGTCGCGAGGGCGGAAATAAATCGCGCGTCGCACGGGTTCGTGCCGAGGCCGGTGCAGACGGCGGCGCTTGACGCGCTGATGAGCGAGAGCGGATCGAGCGCGCTGTAGGGCGCGTCGTCCGATTCAAACGCGAAGAAGCTGCCGTCCGGGACGGCGGCGGAAAGCTCGGCCGCAAGCGTCTCGGCGGAAAGCGCCGTCTGCGCGCGATAGCAGCCGTCGCCCAGCAGATACAGCTGAACCGTCTCTCCGTCCAGCGCCAGCACGTACCACTGCGCGTCCGCGCCCTCCGGCGCGCGCACGTTCAGCCATGCGCCAAGCACGGCGGGGGAAATTTGTCCCGGGAAGCAGAAGGCCGCGCCGGGCTTCCGCAAAGCGGCATAAAACGCCGATTCGGCGCACGCCTGCGGCGTCTCGGCGCTTTCGAGCGCCTGCGCAAGCAGCCCTCCGTACTGCCCGTAGAGCGTATCGAGGGCGGCAAAGTCATACTGTGCGCTCTGCCTGCCCGCCTCGGTGCTCAGCGTGACGGCGACGGGCTGCGCTGCGCCGATGAATGCGCTGCCGGTGGCGGGCGCGGTATAGGTCAGCTCCGCTTCATTGAGGCCGAACAGCCCCGCAAACGGGCGCAGCGCGCTTGCCAGCCATTTGGTCTGCGTGAGCGTCTTTGTAGGCAGGCACATGATCGCAAGCGTCACGTTGACCAGCACGAGAAACACGATCAGAATATCCTTTCCGATCTCCAGCAGCCTCCGGCCATGGCCATGTCTTCGTTTCTGCTTCATGCCTGCGCCTCCGCGGCGGGCATGGTGATGAGGACTGAGGTACCCTTGCCGTATTCGGACGAAATTTCAATGCTGCCCTTGTGCTGGTTCAAAATCTCCTGCGCGATGGAAAGGCCGAGGCCCGTGCCGCCGGATTCGCGCGAACGCGCCTTGTCCACGCGGTAGAACCGGTCAAACAGACGCGGCAGATCCTTTTCCGGGATGCCGATGCCGTTGTCGGTCACGCGGACAAAGACGTTTTTGCCGCTCGTGCCGACGGTCATGTCGATTTTGCCGCCGTCGGGCGTATACTTGACAGCGTTGGAGACGATGTTGGTAATGACCTGCTCGATGCGCTCCCGGTCGCCGTTGACGTCGGGAATGTCCCCCTCGCAGGTGAGCGTCATAGTGTGGTGGTGGTTCTGCTCGGCGTTGAGCTTTGCCGCGTCATACACATTCTGCACGGCTTTTAAGAACGGGAACCGGGAGATGTTCATCTCCATCTTGCCGTAATCGATCTTGCTGAGCGTGAGCAGATCCTGCACGATGCGGGTCATGCGGTCGGCCTCGCTGATGATGACGTTCATGAAGTTCGAGCGCAGCTCCGGCGGCAGCTCGTCGCCGGTGTCGACGATCGTTTCGGCGTAGGATTTGATATTGGTCAGCGGCGTTCGCAGCTCGTGCGAGACGTTGGCGACGAATTCGCGCTTGAGCTGCTCGCTCCTGCGCTGCTCGGTGACGTCGTGGATGACGACGAGCACACCGCCCTGCGCGTGGTCGGACGAGAACGGGGCCATGAACAGCTCCAGCTCCCGTTCGCCGACGGTCTTCTGCGCCTCGATATACTGCGGTCTGCGCAGCGTCAGGAGCGTGTCAAGCTCGGCTTCCTTCGAGAAAATTTCGTCGAAGGTCGTCTGGCTTGACAGGTTCTGCGCGAGCATCTGCGTGGCGGCGGGGTTATAGTGGATGACGCTGCCCGCCGTATTGAACGCGACGACGCCGTCGGTCATGTGCAGAAACAGCGTGGAAAGCTTGTTGCGCTCGTTCTCCGCCTCGGAGATCGTGTCCTGCAGGACCTTTGCCATGTGGTTGAAGTTCCGGGTCAGATCGCCGATCTCGTCGCGGCTGTCGACCGTGACGCGGTTCGCGAAATCTCCCGCCGCGACGCGCTTTGTGCCGACGGTCAGCGCGCGGATGGGTGTGATCAGAATCTGCGACAGCAGGAACGACAAGATCACGCAGATCACCAGACCCAGCGCCAGCGCGCGCAGGATGATGATCAGCAGCTCGCTCGTCAGCGCGTCGACCGTGGCGCGGTTGTCGCGGATGTAGGCGATATACTGCGCGCCGTCCGACTCGACGGGGACGGCCAGATCCATATAATCGTTTGTGACCGAGCTGCTCTGCCCAACCGAGCCGTTCATGGCGGACAGAATGTTCTGCGTCATCACGACCGTGGTGCGCTGGTTCGAGCTGTCGAGCACGGAGCCGGTCTGGTCAAGAATGTAGACGTTGCGGCCCGTGATATCGATGCCAAGCCCGGCCTGCGCCATGAGAAGTTCCTTCATCTGCGCGGGGGCGTTGTCCTCCGCCGAGAGCCTTTGCAGCTGGGCGATGAATTCCGGGGTAAACGTGCCCTCCATCTGCTCATAGAACTGGGACACATAGAAATTGCCGACGCCGCTCATCAAAAACGCGCCTGTCGTCAGCATCAGGGCCAGGATCAGGATCACCATGATCATGACCATCTTCATGCGCAGGGACCGCATGGCCGCCCCTCCTTTCTCGCGCGGGAAGCTGCGTTATCCCGCGAAATAATAGCCGACGCCGCGCCGGGTCAGGATATACTGGGGCTTGCCGGGGTCGTCCTCGATCTTCTCGCGCAGCCGCCGCACGGTCACGTCGACCGTGCGCATATCCCCGTAATAGTCATAGTTCCATACCCGCTGCATCAGATCCTCGCGGGAGAAGACCTTTCCGCGTTCGCGGATGAGGTAGGACAGCAGGTCATATTCCTTCTGCGTCAGATCGACCGGCGTGCCGTTTTTCGTGACCTGATATGTCTCCGGGTTCAGGCACAGGCCGTCCGCTTCGATCTGGCCCGCAGTGCTCTGCGCCGGGGCGTATTCCATGCTGCGGCGGCGGATATTCGCCTTGACGCGGGCCATCAGCTCCTTCATGGAAAAGGGCTTGGTCATATAGTCGTCCGCGCCGGTCTCAAGGCCGAAGACCTTGTCCATCTCTTCCTCACGGGCGGTAAGCATGATGATGGGCGTGGTGCGGTTTTCGCCGCGGAGCGTCTTGCAGATGTCAAAGCCGTTCATTTTCGGCAGCATGACATCCAATAAGATCAGATCCGGGTCCTCCGTCTGCGCAAGCTGCAGGCCCGTCTGGCCGTCAAGCGCCTCAAGCGTTTCATAGCCCTCGCGCTTGAGATTGAATTTCAGGATCTCCACGATCGCGCGTTCATCCTCTACGATCAGGACTGTCTTTGCCATAGTGTATCCTCCTGTTTCTTAAACCGGGCGGCGAAGCGCCTTCGGATAGTGATTTTTGAGTTGGCTTCCGTCGCCCTTTGCCCAGCCGAGCGAAAGCCCGTCCGCCTGCACGAGCGTCCAGCCGTGCTTGTCGGACGGCAGCACGTCGCCGGACAGATACCGGGCAAGCAGCGGGTCGGATTCTTCAAGCGAGACGCTGCTTTCCAGCGTTTCCAGCCACAGCGCCCACGCGTGCGCGGGTGCAAAGCGGTTTTTCAGGACTGCGCCAAGCTCCAGCCCCGCGCGCAGCACCCGCAGCCCCTTTACCTCCGGCAGCGCCTGCGGGACGAGATAGCACACGTCCCCGAACCGCAGCAGCTTCCCCTCCGGCAAGGCCGCGCCGGTCCGGGCGCAAAACTCCGTCAGCTCCTGCGGGCATCTGGCCGCAGGCTCCGGCGGAAGCACTGCGGGCGCTTCGTCCCCCGCCCGGCGGAGGACGGCGGCATAGTGCCCCTCGCCCAAAAGCTTATGCGGCCAGAGGCGGAACGTTTTTTCCAATCCCGGCGCGGGATTCGCCACCCAATCGGGTCTGCCGGGAGAAAAGAATGGCACATCCGGCTTTTCTACAGAAAAATCGGGATTTTTCCACAAAAAGTCCGAGATCACGCCCTCGTTTTCCACAGGAGAGAACGTGCACGTGGAGTAAACCAGCCGCCCGCCGGGGCGGAGCATGGCTGCGGCGGAGGTCAGAATCTCCAGCTGGCGGTTGGCGCAGATGGCGTTCGTGTCCTCCGTCCAGTCGGTGACGGCGGCCTCCTCCTTGCGGAACATCCCCTCACCGGAGCAGGGGGCGTCGACGAGAATTTTATCAAAATACCCCGCGAAGCGCTCTTCCAGCCGCTTCGGGTGCTCGTTCAGGACCAGCGCGTTGGAAATGCCCAGCCGCTCGATATTCCCGGAAAGAATTTTCGCGCGCTTGGCGTTGATCTCGTTGCAGACCAGAAGCCCCTTTCCCCGGAGTTTGCCCGCCAGCTGCGTCGATTTCCCGCCGGGGGCCGCGCACAGGTCGAGCACGCGCTCGCCCGACTGCGGGTCCAAAAGCTCCGCCGGGGCCATGGCGCTCGGCTCCTGCAGATAATAAAGCCCCGCCGCGTGATACGGCGATAAGCCGGGCCGGGAGACCGCGTCATAATAAAACCCCGTCGGGCACCACGGCACGGGAGAGAGCGAAAACCGCGACAGATCGCCCGTAAAGCCGGTTTTGAGCGGATTTCTCCGCAGACCGGTGCAGAGCGGCCGGTCAAAGGACGCGAGAAAGTCCTCATATTCGCTTCCCAAAAGCGCACGCATCCGCGCCTCAAAACCCTCCGGCAGCACCGCAGCCGCCTCCTTCCCAATTTACATAGTTATAAACATTATAGTGCATTTCCCCGAAAAAGGCAATGGCATATCCGCACAGTCTCCTCATGTGTCTGCCTGTCCCTCTTGGCGGCTTCCCGTTTTTGTGCTATAATCCTCCCAGATCATAACGAACGGAGAACGGCAATGAACGCACAGGGAACGGAACGGACGGAAAAACGGCTTTGCGTGGGGCTGCTTGCCCATGTGGACGCGGGCAAGACGACGCTGTCGGAGGCCATGCTTTACCGGGCAGGCGTCATCCGTACGCTTGGCCGCGTCGACCACGGCGACACGTTTCTCGACACCGACGCGCAGGAGCGCAGCCGGGGCATCACGATCTTTTCCAAGCAGGCCGTTCTTCCGCTGCCCGGCTGCACGCTGACGCTGCTCGACACGCCGGGCCATGTGGATTTTTCTGCCGAGATGGAGCGGACGCTGCAGGTGCTCGACTGCGCCGTGCTCATTATCAGCGGCCCGTCGGGCATCCAGAGTCACACCGTCACGCTCTGGCGGCTGCTGCGGCGCTATCAGGTGCCGGTCATTCTGTTCTTCAACAAAATGGACATGGAGACGGCGGATCGGGACGCGCTGCTTGCCGCTGTCCGCGCGGAGCTGGACGAGGGCTGCATTGATTTTTCGCAGCCGCAGGCGCAGCTCTACGAGGAGCTTTCCCTGTCCGACGAGGCGCTGATGGAAAGCTATCTCGCCTCCGGAACGCTTTCCGACGCGCAGATCGCGCCGCTCGTCTCGCACAGGCGGGTGTTCCCGTGCCTGTTCGGCTCCGCGCTGCGGCAGACGGGCGTGGACGCGCTTCTGGACGCGCTGGGCCGGTTCGTGGACGAGCCTGCGCGGGGCGCGGAGTTCGGCGCGCACGTATTCAAGATCGCACGCGATGAAAAGGGTGCGCGGCTGACGTTTCTGAAGGTCACGGGCGGAACGCTCACGGTCAAGCAGACGCTCTCGGGCGAGGGCTGGGAGGAAAAGGCCGACCAGCTCCGGCTCTATTCCGGCAGCAAATTTACGCTTTTGCAGCAGGCCGCCGCCGGGACGGTCTGCGCCGTGACGGGTCTGAGCAAAACGATGCCGGGCGATGTGCTGGGCCGGGAGACGGCGGCACAGGCCCCGGTTTTGCAGCCGGTTCTGGAATACCGCCTGCTCTTAGAGGACGGCACGGACGCGGCGCTGGCGTATGGACAGCTGCGCGTGCTCGAAGAAGAGGATCCCGCGCTGCATCTGGTCTGGAACGCGCTGCTGCGCGAGATCCGCGTGCAGCTGATGGGGCCGGTGCAGATGGAGATTTTGCAGAAGCTGATTGAAGACCGCTTCGGGCTGAAGGTTTCATTTGACGCGGGGAACATCGTTTATCTTGAGACGATCGCCGCGCCGGTCGAGGGCGTGGGGCATTATGAGCCGCTGCGGCACTATGCCGAGGTGCATCTGCTGATGGAGCCGGCAGAGCCGGGCTCCGGCCTGCAATTTGACACCATGTGTCCGACGGACACGCTGGCGCTGCACTGGCAGCGGCTGATCCTGGCGCATCTGGCGGAAAAGGCACACCGGGGCGTGCTGACCGGCGCGCCGATCACCGATATCCGCTTTACGCTCGTCTCCGGCAAGGCGCATCTGAAGCACACGGAGGGCGGCGACTTCCGGCAGGCGACCTACCGCGCCGTGCGGCAGGGCCTCATGAAGGCGCAGTCTGTGCTGCTCGAACCGTGGTATGCGTTCCGCATGGAGCTGCCCGCGCCGAGCGTGGGCCGGGCGATCACGGATATCCAGCGGATGCAGGGCGAATATGAGCCGCCGGAGCAGGAAGGGGAACAGACCATTCTGCGCGGAAGCGCGCCTGTGCGGCTGCTGCGGGAGTATCAGACGGAGCTTACGGCCTATACAAGGGGCCGCGGACGCATCCAGCTGCGCGTCAGCGGCTACCGGCCCTGCCGGGAGCAGGAGCAGATCGTAAAAGAGCTGGGCTACGACCCAGCGCGCGATCTGGAAAATCCGGCAAGCTCCGTGTTCTGCGCGCACGGCGCGGGTTACGAGGTCAAGTGGCAGGACGTGGACGCGGCGGCGCACCTGCCGCTGCTTCGGCTCGGAGGCCCCGCGCGGCAGGAGCCGCAGCGGATCGTAAAATCCGTTGCGCCCGGCGGTGCGCCGGAGCTGGAAAAGGAGCTGCTGGCGATCTTTGAGCGCACCTACGGTGCGATTCGCCGCCGCGATGTGCTGCCGCAGATGATGCTGCGCAGCGAGGACAAGCGCGAATTTCTGCAAAGCCTCGGCCCGGCGGATGATTTCCTGCTGGTCGACGGCTATAACATCCTGTTTGCGTGGGACGAGCTGAAGGAGCTGGCCCGCACGAGCCTTGACACGGCACGGCATGTGCTTATGAATCTGCTGTGCAATTATCAGGGCTACCGCGGCTGCACACTCATTCTGGTCTTTGACGCGTACAAGGTGCCGCAGGGGCTGGGGTCTGTGGAAAAATACCACAACATCCACATCGTCTATACCCGGCAGGCGGAGACGGCGGATCAGTATATCGAGCGCCTGAGCTTTGAGCTTCGCGGCCGCCGCCGCGTCCGCGTGGCGACGAGCGACAATCTTGAGCAGCTCATCATCCTTGGCCACGGGGCCGAGCGTATCTCCGCCCAGCACTTCCACGACGAGGTCTACACTGCTCAGGCCGAGATCGAGCGCATTCTGGCGCAGAACAATCAGAAGAACGCGAAATAAACCCCGGCCCGCAGGCTGTGACCTGCGGGCCGGTTCGTCATTCGCCCAGCGGCATGACGCCAAGCTGGACCTCGGCGATGGAGGCGAAGCCGTACAGATCGCCTGCGCGGACGGTGTACCAGCCATTGAAGTCTCCGAGCACCGTAACGGCTGTTCCGTTCGGGATCTGTGCCAGAACCTCCGCGTCCGTCTGCGGAAAGGAGCGCAGCGCCATATACCCGTTTTCGCCTGCGGCCTCGGCATCAAATTCGCTGCCCGGCGTCAGGAACGGAACGCCGAAATACTCCGTCACGCCGAGGGCCAGCGCCCGCGCAATCGCGTCCAGATTGCCCGTCAGCCAGTTCGCGTCCTCTGTGTTGTCGTGGTATCCCAGCTCGGTCAGAACCGCCGGAGCCCGTGTGCGGCGCAGCTCGCCGATGATCGTGGACGAGCGCGCCTGCACCCGGTCGGGAAGCGGATAGATGGGCTTGATGTTATCAACCAGAATGTTCGCCATGCGAAGCCCGGCCTCGCTCGTCGGATAATAGTAAATGTCCACGCCGCGCAGACGGCCTGACAGCGCCTGCGGCGCGGCGTTCGAGTGCAGCGCCAGATGGAAATCCTGCCGGGACGCGTTGGAATCGCGGATGGACTGCGCGGCGCTGCCGTCCGGGTCGTTGCGCGTGACGGTGATGCCGCTTGCGTGCAGATACGGCGTCATCTCATCGGCCAGCGCGTTCATCCAATAGCGCTCATCGCCGGTCGTGATGTAGGGATTGAAATACTGCGTGGACGGACTCAAGAATAAAAATGGCATATGCCGGTTCCTGCCTTCCCTGATTTACTGGCATATTCTATGCAGACGCGGTTTTATTGTTTACAGTCTGCCGAGTTTGTGATACCATAGCTGTTAGACATGAAGGAGTTTGACGCTATGCAGTATATTATTCTGGATATGGAGTGGAACCAGCCGTGGCCGGGGTCATACAGCGCGAAAAAGGCGCTGCCGTCGCCGATGCGCGGCGAGATCGTGCAGATCGGCGCTGTGCGCATGACGCAGGAGCAGCAGGTCGCGGACGAGTTCCAGATCCTCATCCGGCCCAAATATTTTAAGAAAATGAACCGCAAGGTCGCTTCGCTGACCGGTATCCGCGACAGTCTGCTGCGCGAAAAGGGCGTGAGCTTCCCGGAGGCCGCCGCGCAGTTTGCCGCGTGGTGCGGCGAGGACTGCGTGTTTTTGACGTGGGGCTTTGACGATATCACGATCCTGCGGGAAAATCTCGCGGTGTTCGGTCTGGAGAGCGGATGGACGGCGCGCTGGTACAACGCGCAGCTGATCTTCAACGCGCAGACCGACGGCTCCGGCGCGCAGAAGGCGCTGTCGACGGCCATGCAGATGATGGACATCGCGCCCACCCGTGCCGCGCACGACGCGCTGGGCGACGCGTATCATACGGCGCTCGTCTGCCAGAAGCTGCGTCTCGCGGAGGGCATCGCCGCGTATGAGGCTGCCGTGCAGGCGCACGAAAACGGCTTCCACGGCGCGGAGCTGCCCGGCTGCGTGCAGCGGGCCGTGTTCCACGGCTACGCTGACAAGACCGCCGCGCTCGGCGCGATGAGCGGGCAGGAGAACCTTTGCCCTGTCTGCGGCGGGCAGATGACGGCGGGAAAATGGTATCCGCAGCAGGGACGGCGGTATCTGTCCCGCGCCAGATGCGAGGCGGACGGTGAATTTTACATCCGTATCCGGCTGGTGCAGGAGGACGGTGCGCTGCGCGTCAGCCGGCTGGTCTACGAGCCGACCGAGCAGGTCGCAAAGAGCTATGCCGCGCTCAGCCAGAAGCCCCGCCCACACCGCACCCGCCGCCGCAGGCCCGCCCGCGTCAAAGCGAAGCACGCAGACCCGAAAAACGGATAAAACGAGGGAAGGCCGTGCGGCCTTCCCTTGCTGCAATATACGCGTATATCCGAAATTCTGCTATGATCCTTGATCTGTCAAGCGCACGGAAACGGGGACGGATTGACATTTTTTGACTGGTCTGATAAAATAAAGGCGGTTCTTATCGAACCCCAAGGCTCCCGACGCAGACGGGCGGTTTGGCCTCCTCCGAAAGGAGGGATGTTTATGCCGATTACGATCACGTTCCATATTTTTGGACTCACGGTCACCATCCGCATAAATGGCCGAAACCGCCACTCGGCAAAGTGACGGTTTCGAGATTTCTTGAAACGCTAACTTGATCCGAGGCCAAACCGTTCTTGTGGAAGGGGCCTTGGTTATTTTCATTATATCAGACTCTTCCGATTTGTCAAGCGCGCTGAATCGGGCCTGTGCGCGGATTTATAAACCAAAGCGCCCTTCGGAAGAAGGGCGCTTTGCGGGGATCTTACAGATGGATCGCGGTGCCGGTCTTGCCTTCGATGCCGTCCTTGGCTTTTTCCAGGAGGGTGATGAGGGCGGTGCGGC
>ERZ857998.3248-NODE-3248-length-13511-cov-6.098543_pt1 | contig 13511 bp, 7 predicted proteins | sample MGYA00519954_ERZ857998 | MGnify/ENA primary metagenome ERZ857998 (study PRJEB31778, sample SAMEA3449424) | human gut metagenome | biome: human gut; feature: human-associated habitat; material: faeces | place: United Kingdom | collected 2010/2012 ...
GTTAGAGCTAGCGGTAAGTATAAACTTTATGATGGAAATTATGAGGATATCTTGACCTACAAGGCTGAGTATAATTGTGAAAGTATGCTCGAAAGTAACCGTATTTTTGATGCAAGTAATTCCATGGATGAGTTCAGTTTCTTTGAGGTGATGAATCATTGGCGCACTGATAAGTTGGATATGTCTGGCTCTAACAATCAGTTTAATGGTACCGGATGGGGATTTATGGTTCCTCAGAAAAAGTTGTATGATGCATTTGTTCAGGAAGAGGGTGTAGATGGTTATCGGTTGAATCAGACAATGAAAACCTATGACCAAATTTCTCAATTAGGTGTCAAGGTTGCCAAAGGGCAGAGTTTGATTAATGAAGGTTATTTCATGTGGAAGCGTCGCTTCTCGAATGTAGAATCTCCTGCTGGGTTCTGGTGTTCATATAATAACTATCGTTGGATGCGTTATGCTGAAGTCTTGTTACTGGCGGCTGAAGCAAACCTGAAGGATGGCAATCAATCTGAAGCTGATGCTTGCTTGAATGAGGTGCGTCAGCGTGCAAGATTGGATGCAAAGACGGCTACCTTGGATGCCATTAAATTGGAAAAGAGACTGGAACTCTGTTCTGAATATACCCGTTATCAGGATATTATCCGTTGGAAAGATGCGGAGGCTTTGCTTAAGGATCAGGGTGAAAGAACACCTATCTTGTCAAATAAGGCAGGAAAAGATGAGCCGGATAATGTAGCGGTAGAATACATTCAGTATAACAAGGATAAAACGCGTTATGGTTTCAAGGAAAGACATTATTTGTTGCCTATTCCGGCAAAGGAAATCCGCTTGAATCCGAATATGGAACAAAATGCAGGTTGGTAAAGCGCATAAAGAATCAAAATCTAACTTCGTCATCTGATGCAGATAGACAAAATTAGATTTTTCTAACTGATTAATTGTTTGTAGAAGAAGTCCCCCGTGGAAATCATCTAATTGTACGGGGGCTTCTTTTGTGGCTTTTTAAATATAATATATATGAGAAGATTGTCAATTACTTTATTTTCACTCTGTCTGGCATCTGCCTTGACTGCACAGACGACCGGTTCGAATCAGTCAGTCAGACTGCGTGCCGATAATATCGACGAAGTAGTCAGTGCCATGACCCTCGAAGAGAAGGTACACCTCGTTATCGGTTGTGGAATGTCGATGGGAAGTGATACCAAGTTTCCCGGAACAGCGGGACGTACTTACGACATTCCCCGACTGGGTATCCCTTCCGCCTATCTTGCCGACGGACCGCACCGGTTGGCGATGGCTGCCAAGCGGGAATTCGACAGCCGTACTTATCATGCTACGGAATTTCCTTCCAGCACCACGGTGGCAGCAACTTTCAATCCGGATGCAGCCCACAAGGTGGGACGTACTTTGGGTACGGAGGTGAAGGATTATGGTTTGGATGTGTTGCTGGCACCGGGTGTCAACCTGATGCGAAATGTGCTCTGCGGACGTAACCATGAATATTATTCGGAAGATCCGGTGCTGACCGGCAAAATGGCTGCTGCTTATATCAACGGAATCCAGAGCCGGGGGACAGGTACCTGCCTGAAACACTTTGCCGTAAACAACCAGGAGACCAACCGCAATAACAACGACTCTCGCCTGACACAGCGCCCCTTGCGCGAGCTGTATTTGAAGTGCTTTGAGATTGCTGTCAAAGAGTCTCAGCCCTGGAGCGTGATGACCGCCTACAATAAGGTGAACGGCAAATATACCTGCGAGGACCGCGAACTGACAGAGGACATCCTCCGCGACGAATGGGGATTCAAGGGACTGGTGATGTCCGACTGGAATGCCGGAAAAGATGCCGTGACCTCCATCGTAGCAGGAAACGATATGCTTCAACCGGGGCAGGACCGCCAGTATAAAGCTATTTTGAAAGCCGTAGAGAGTGGTACACTGGATTTGGCACTCCTCGACCGCAGCGTGAAGCGTGTGCTGGAGTTTGTGGTCAAGAGCCATACCTTTGCCGGCTACGAGTATCCCAATAAAACCGACTTGGAGGCTCATGCGCAAGTAGACCGTGAGATAGGTGCGGAAGGTATCGTGCTGCTGGATAACAAGCAGGCGCTACCCATGGCTGCCGGCATCAAAAAAGTGGCCCTTTATGGAACTACTTCCTATGACATGGTTCCTGCCGGCATGGGCTTTGGCAGTACGGGCATCGGTTATTACACGGTTTCTATGGTAGAAGGTTTGCGCAATGCGGGCTACACCGTGGACAAAGAATTGCTGAACCGCTACAAGAAGCATATGGCCGACGAGCAGAAACGGCTCTTTCCTCACGGAAAACCGCCTTTCGCCTTTACTCCGCTGCCCCGTGCCGAGGAGTTCCTGCCCACTGCCGAGGAACTGGCTGCACAAGTGAAGGCCAACGACATTGCCGTGCTTACGCTGGGGCGTGTCAGTGGCGAGGGCTGTGACCGCCGTGTGGAAGATTTCCTCCTGAAGGAGAACGAATTGGCTCTGATTAAGCAAGTGTCTGCCGCTTATCGTGCTGCAGGCAAGAAACTGGTGGTGGTTCTCAACATCTGCAGCCCGGTGGAGACTGCTTCTTGGAAGGGACTGGCAGATGCAGTGGTTTGTGCCTTCCAGCCGGGACAAGAGGTGGGTAATTGTATCACGGACATCCTGACCGGAAAGGTGAATCCTTCGGGCAAGTTACCCATGACGTTTGCCGTGAAATATGGCGATGCGCCGTCGGATGCTAACTTCCCTTTTGATTACGAGTTCAAGATGCCGTCGTTTGCTATGGGTACCGGCATGAACTTCAAGTCCGAAAAGAAAGAGGAGAAACCGAAGGAACCGGAGAAAAATGTGGATTTCACCAACTATGAAGAGGGAATCTATGTGGGTTATCGCTATTTCGACACTTTCGGTAAAGAGGTTTCCTATCCGTTCGGTCATGGTTTGAGCTATACTGCTTTTGACTATGCGGTAGAGAACGCCAAAATGGATGCCGACCGCTGTGAGTTGAAAGTGAGCGTGAAGAACATCGGCAAGGTGGCAGGGCGTGAAGCTGTACAACTCTATGTGAAAGCTCCGAATGGGGGACTTGACAAGCCTGCCAAGGAGTTGAAGGCCTTCGGCAAAACTGCCTTGCTCCAGCCGGGCGAGAGCCAGACACTGATTCTGACTTGGAACGTGATGGACATGGCTTCCTTTAATGAGAAAAACAGCTCTTGGGAGTTGGCTAAGGGTGAATATCAGTGGATGGTTGCCGCATCTTCGGCCGATGTGCGTTGCACAGCGGTACAGAGGGTGACAAAGGCACGCAAGCAGAAAGTGCATGATGCCATGCGGGCGCAAGTGCCTGTGGCTGTGTATCCGATGGTGAAGAGATGAGGGGGATATGCGTGAAAAAACTGATATATATCAATTAGTTTTAGAATGGAAAACGCTTATTTTGTAGTACATTTTTAAATCGATACCATGAAAAGATTGATACTCTCTCTTTTAGCCGTCTGCTTGCTGTGGATGGCAAATGCACAAAATCCTGCATGGGGACCGCAAAGCAAGGTAGTGACCGACAGCATCTACAGCCAGGTATTGAAAGCACACCGTGCCTACACCATCTATCTGCCGCAAAGCTATAGCAATGAAACGGATAGGAAATATCCTATCCTCTATTTGCTGCACGGCATGTCGGGGGTGAATACCAGTTGGTTTACAGACCAACGTGTGAAGGACGTGATGGACCAGTTGGTGGCATCGGGCGAGGCTTGCGAGATGATTATCGTCAGCCCTAATGCCGGAGGCAATCCGGCTACTTGCTGGAACGGCTACTTCAACATGCCGGGCTGGGCTTACGAAGATTTCTTCTATAAGGAGTTCCTTCCTTATATAGAGAAGACTTACCGGGTGAAAGGTGATAAGCGGCATCGTGCCATTGCCGGACTTTCTATGGGCGGAGGTGGAACGGCAAGCTATGCACAGCGCTATCCGGATATGTATTGTGCTGCTTATGCTATGAGTGCTTTGATGAACATCCCCGTTAGTGGTGAGGAGGTGGGAAGAGACCCCGACCCCACAAACAAGATGGCTGTACTGACGCGTTCTGTGCAGGAGCATAGTTGCATCAGGTATGTGGTTGAGGCAGATGATGCGCGTAAGGCACAGCTTCGTACAGTACAGTGGTTTGTGGATTGCGGAGATGATGACTTTCTGCTGGACCGTAATATAGAGTTTTTCCAGGCGATGCGTAATGCCGGTATCCCTTGCCAGTTCCGTGTGCGGGATGGCGGACATACCAGCGAATATTGGCATTCGGCACTTTATATGTGCCTGCCTTTTGTAAGTCGCTGCTTTGCTAAATAACAAGAAGCTAATTCATTTAATATAAGAAATTATGAAAAGATTATTAAGTTCGGCAGCGATGCTGCTGGTCTGCTGTGTCACCCTTTTTGCACAGCAAGCTCTTTGGGGAGGTGCGGCAGTTGTCTCTCCTGATATTCATGACGACAACACGGTTATTTTTCGCTTGAAAGCTCCTAAGGCTGTAAGGGTGCAGATTACCGGTGATTTTCTGCCTCCACAAACTATTAAGACTCCTCGTGGCGATTATGATGCACCGGGCATTGCCGATTTGACAGAGGGGAAGGATGGCGTTTGGGAATTTACTACTCCCGAACCATTGAAGCCGGAACTTTATGGATACTCCTTTATTGTGGACGGATTGAGAATGATGGACCCGAGCAATGTTTACATGATTCGGGATGTGGCTACCGTGACCAATGTATTTATCATCGGTGGTGACCGTGCCGATTTGTATAAAGTGAATAAGGTACCCCATGGAACGGTAAGTCGCATGTGGTACAATAGTCCTTCGCTGGGAATGGACCGCCGTCTGACGATTTACACTCCGGCTGGTTATGAAACCAGCGGCAAGCGTTATCCGGTATTTTATCTGCTTCATGGTGCAGGTGGTGATGAGGAAGCTTGGATTGCTCTTGGCCGTACTTCGCAGATATTGGATAATCTCATTGCACAAGGCAAGGCTAAACCTATGATTGTGGTGATGACTAACGGCAATGCTTGGCAAGATGCTGCTGCAGGTGAATCTCCCAAGGGTTTTGTTGCCCCCTCCATGCGTCCCGACGAAAGAGCGAAGGTGGCGGAAGGTGCTTTTGAACTCTCGTTTCCCGAAATTGTGAAGTTCGTGGAGAAGAATTTCCGCACTCTTGCCAATAAGAAGAACCGTGCCATTGCCGGGCTTTCTATGGGTAGTTTCCACTCTTGCAATATTTCCAAGTATTACCCGGACATGTTCGACTATGTAGGTCTTTTCTCCGGTGCAAGTACCGGAAACGATAAATCGACTTGTCCGGTCTATACCGACTTCGAAGGTAAGCTGAAGACTCAGTTTGCCAAGAAACCGGCTCTTTACTTCATCGCATGCGGCAAGACGGACTTTGTTTATAAAGGTGTGGCCGATTTTCGCAAGTTGCTTGACGACAATGGTTATAAGTACGAGTATCTTGAAACGGGCGAGGGACATATCTGGAGGAACTGGCGAATCTATCTGACGGAGTTCGCGCCGAAGTTGTTCAAATAAGAGGATTTGGTATAACTAATTTAATAACAAAATAACATACGTATCATGAAAAGAATTTCTATTTTGTCAGCTCTGTTGCTGATGTGTGCGATGACTTTCGCGCAACAAGCTCTCTGGGGAGGCGCTCCCGTGGTCTCACCTGAGATACACGACAACAATACAGTAACTTTCCGCTTGAAGGCGCCGAAAGCCGTAAAGGTGCAAGTAACCGGCGACTTCCTGCCTACGCAGAAAATCAAGACTCCTTTTGGTGAGTTTGATGGTCCGGGTGTGGCAGATTTGAAAGAGAACAAGGACGGTGTGTGGGAATTCACTACTCCCGAACCGCTGAAACCGGAACTCTACAGCTACACTTTCCTGGTAGACGGACTGAAGATTAACGACCCTGCCAACGTCTATATGATTCGAGACGTGGCAAGCGTGACGAATGTATTCATCATCGGTGGTGACGAGCGCATCGATCTCTACAAAGTGAATAAGGTTCCTCATGGAACGGTATCTAAGGTATGGTACAACAGCCCTACGCTGGGTATGGACCGCCGTCTGACTGTCTATACGCCTGCCGGATATGAGACAAGCGGCAAGCGCTATCCCGTCTTCTACCTGCTACACGGCATGGGTGGCGACGAGAACGCATGGAGCGAACTGGGACGTACGGCACAGATTCTGGATAACCTCATCGCCCAAGGCAAGGCCAAGCCGATGATTGTAGTAATGACCAACGGTAACGCTGCGTTGGAGGCTGCTCCGGGTGAATCGTCACTGGGTTTTGCCGCTCCCAGCATGAATCTGCCCAAGACGATGGAAGGCTCTTTCGAGACTGCTTTCCCCGACGTGGTGAAGTTCATTGATAAGACTTACCGTACGCAGGCCAACAAGCAGGGTCGTGCCATTGCCGGATTGTCTATGGGCGGTTACCACTCCATGCACATCTCCAAGCAATATCCGGATATGTTCGACTATGTAGGTCTGTTCTCGGCAGCCATCATGCCCAACAAAGATGTGAAGTCTCCGATTTATGACAACCTTGAAGTCAAACTGAAAACCCAGTTTGCCAAGAAACCGGCACTCTATTACATTGCTATCGGTAATAAAGACTTCTTGTTCCAAGCCAACAGCGACTACCGCAAGATGTTGGACGAGAAGGGTTACAAATATGAATATTATGAAACCGGAGAAGGTCATATCTGGAAGAACTGGCGTATTTACCTGACAGAATTCGCACCGAAGATATTTAAATAAGATTATGAAGAAGAATATCATATCCATGGCAGCAGCAATGGCTGTTTTGTCAGCTTGCGGACCGGGTGTGCCGCAGCTTGGAAAGTCCTCTCTGGATGAGGTGATTGGCGCCATGACCTTGGAAGAAAAGGCGCATCTGGTAGTGGGTACCGGTATGGCAGGTTTCTCGGGTGACAGTGCCGTAATCGGTGCAACGAGAAAGCTAGTGCCGGGTGCGGCAGGAACCACATACCCGATTGAACGCCTCGGCATTCCCGCTGTGGTGCTGGCTGATGGTCCCGCCGGACTGCGTATCGACCCCAAGCGTGAGGGGGATTCGGCTACGTACTATTGTACTCATTTCCCTATCGGAACTTTGCTCGCCTCTACCTGGGACCAGGAACTGGTGGAAAGTGTAGGTCAGTCCATCGGTAACGAAGTGCTGGAATACGGTGCGGACGTGCTGTTGGCTCCGGCGCTGAACATTCACCGTAACCCGCTTTGCGGACGTAACTTCGAGTATTATTCTGAAGACCCGTTGGTGTCGGGTAAGATTGCCGCCGCCTACGTACGTGGTGTGCAGAGCAACGGTGTGGGTACCAGTATCAAGCACTTTGCTGTGAACAACCAGGAAACCAACCGTATGGCTACGGATGCGCATGTATCTCCACGCGCCTTGCGCGAAATCTACTTGAAAGGGTTCGAGATTGCCGTGAAGGAATCCGCTCCTTGGACTGTGATGTCCTCATACAACTACCTGAACGGTGTCTATACTTCGGAAAACAAGGAGTTGCAGACAACGATGCTGCGTGACGAATGGGGCTTCAAGGGTATGGTGATGACCGACTGGTTCGGTGGTAAAGATGCTGTGGCACAGATGGTGGCGGGCAACGACATGTTGCAGCCCGGTCTGCCCAAGCAGTACGAAGCCATCGTGAAGGGTGTGCAGGACGGAGCGTTAGATGAAGCCATCCTCAATCAGAATGTGAAGCGTATTCTGGAGATGATTCTCCAGACTCCCCACTTCAAGGGATATAAATACTCCAACAAGCCTGATTTGAAGGCGCATGCTGCCGTTACTCGCCAGTCGGCAACGGAAGGTATGGTATTGCTGAAGAACGATAACGGTGCTCTGCCGCTGGCTGCCGACGTGAAGAACGTGGCACTCTTCGGTTGCACTTCCTACGATTTCATTGCAGGCGGTACAGGTTCGGGCAACGTGAACCGCGCTTATACCGTTTCGCTATTGGACGGCTTGAAGAATGCCGGCTATGTGGTGGATGAAGCGCTGAAGAATAGCTATGAAGCTTACCTGAAAACCGAGAAAGAACGTCTGTCCAAAGATAAGAAAGAGTGGTTCATGCCCGATACCCGTCCGGCTGAGATGGCTGTTTCCGCACAAGTCATCCGCGAGCAGGCTGCCAAGGCCGATGTGGCACTGGTGACGCTGGGACGTACCTCCGGTGAGTTCCTTGACCGTATGGTAGCCGACTTCAACCTCACCAAAGAGGAACAGAACATGTTGAAAGCTGTGTCCGATGCTTTCCACGCTGCCGGAAAGAAGGTAGTGGTAGTGCTCAATATCGGTGGTGTGATTGAAACTGCTTCTTGGAAATCTGCTCCCGATGCCATTCTTTGTGCATGGCAGGCAGGCCAGGAGGGAGGAAACAGTGTGGCTGACGTGCTGAGTGGCAAGGCTTCTCCTTCGGGCAAGCTGACAATGACTTTCCCGGTGAAGTTTGAAGATGCCGCTTCTTCCGACAACTTCCCGATAGACATGCGTGTGAGCACCGACCTCATGAACAAAGGCGGGAAGAAGAACGACGTGAAGAACGTGGACTATACCAATTACGAAGAGGACATTTACGTGGGTTACCGTTACTTCGACACCTTTGGCAAGCAGGTTTCCTATCCTTTCGGTTACGGTCTTTCCTATACCACTTTTGCTTACGACAAGGCTGCTGTCAAGGCAGACAACGGTGTCTATACCGTGTCTGTAGAAGTGAAGAACACCGGTAAGGTAGCAGGCAAGGAAGTGGTTCAGCTTTATGTATCCGCTCCCGATGTTGCTGCCAACAAGCCCGAAAAGGAACTGAAGGCTTTTGCCAAGACCAAGGAGCTGAAACCGGGCGAAGCGGTTGTGGTGACGCTGAAAGTGAATGCTGATGACCTGGCTTCCTACGATGAGGCTGCATCGGCATGGGTGGTAACTCCCGGAAACTACAAGTTCCTCGTCGGGGCTTCCTCACGCGACATCAAGGCTACGCTGGAGGCTGAAGTAGCTGCCGCAACGCAGAAGACGAACAACATCCTGAAACTTCAGGAACCGATGAGCCTCTTGAAGAGATGAGAGTAGGATTGTCTGAAAAAATAACAAATCATACCCTAAAAAACATCCTGTTGTACCCTTTGGTATGGCAGGATGTTCTTATCTTTGTGCCTCGTATAAACAGATAGTGCAACTATTATAAACCAATATCACAACCATGAGTAAAAAGTTAATCTTATCTTTAGCCCTATCAGGGTTAGTACTTACTTCTACGGCGCAGACCACTGTTGCGCCTGCCATTCCAAGAGACGAGAAAATAGAACAGCAGATTGAGACTTTGCTGAAGAAGATGACGCTTGACGAGAAAGTCGGTCAGATGTGCGAACTCACCATAGACCTCCTGCAGAAACGCGCCAATCCTTTTGCCGGTCTCAATCCGAAAGATATAACTGTAGATGATTTGAAGAAAATCGTCAAGAGGTATAAGTTAGAGAAAGAGTTCAAGCTGGGTAAGGAGATGCCTTCGCAAGAAGTGATGATGCAGCTCTATATGCGTATCCAGGGTATTGAGAATGCCAAGGGCTTCCAGTTGGACGAGGCGATGCTCGACTCTGTCATCGGAAAATACAAAGTAGGCTCCATCTTGAACGTGCCTAACGGTGTGGCACAAAGCGTGGAGAAGTGGCAGGAAATCATCAAACGCATTCAGGAGAAATCCATGGAGGTGATGGGTATTCCTTGTGTGTACGGTGTAGACCAGATACACGGAACTACCTATACGCTGGGTGGTACTTTCTTCCCGCAAGGCGTCAATATGGGAGCTACCTTCAACCGTGAACTGACACGTGAAGGTGCACGCATCTCCGCTTATGAAACAAAGGCGGGAAGCATTCCCTGGACGTATGCCCCGGTGACCGACCTCGGACGTGACCCGCGCTGGCCTCGTATGTGGGAAAATTATGGTGAAGACGCCTACGTCAATGCCGAAATGGGACGTGAAGCAGTTATCGGTTTCCAGGGCGAGAACCCCAACCTGATTGGCGAGAACAACGTTGCCGCTTGTATGAAGCACTATATGGGTTATGGTGTTCCCGTTTCCGGTAAGGACCGTACGCCGTCTTCCATCACCGAGCAGGATATGCGTGAGAAGCATTTCGCTCCTTATCTGGAAATGGTGAAAGCAGGTGCCCTCTCCGTGATGGTGAACTCCGCCATGAACAACGGTCTGCCTTTCCATGCCAACTATGAGCTGCTGACCAAGTGGCTGAAAGAAGACCTCAACTGGGACGGTATGATTGTGACTGACTGGGCGGACATCAACAACCTTTATAGCCGCGACCACATAGCCAAGGATAAGAAGGAAGCCATCAAGCTCGCCATCAATGCCGGCATCGACATGTCGATGGACCCGTACGACTGGAAGTTCTGCACACTCCTGAAGGAGCTGGTGGAAGAAGGCGAAGTCCCCATGAGCCGCATTGACGATGCGGTGCGCCGCGTATTGCGCCTGAAGTACCGCCTCAATCTGTTTGAGAAACCCTATTATGATTTGAAAGACTTCCCGCTGTTCGGCAGTGCGGAACATGCCGCCGCCGCACTCCAGGCTGCCGAAGAGTCTTTGGTACTCCTGAAGAACACAGACGGCATACTGCCGCTGGCAAAAGGCAAGAAACTGCTGGTTACCGGTCCGAATGCCAACTCCATGCGTTGCCTCAACGGCGGCTGGTCCTACTCTTGGCAGGGTGACAAGGCAGACGAGCATGCAGGCCAATATAATACCATCCTCGAGGCTTTCACCAATAAATTCGGTGCGGACAACATCATCTACGAAGCCGGTGTCACTTATAAGCAAGGTGGCAACTGGTGGGAAGAGAATGCTCCTGAGATAGAGAAAGCCGTAGCTGCCGCTGCCGGTGCCGACTACATCGTTGCCTGCATCGGTGAGAACTCTTACTGCGAGACTCCGGGTAACCTGACGAACCTCTTCCTCTCACAGAACCAGCTCGACCTGGTGAAGGCTCTTGCCAAGACCGGCAAGCCCGTCATTCTGGTGCTGAACGAGGGCCGTCCACGCCTGATAGCCGACATCGAGCCTTTGGCAAAGGCTGTGGTCAACACCATGCTTCCGGGCGACTACGGCGGCGATGCGTTGGCAAACCTCATTGCCGGCGACGCCAACTTCAGCGGAAAGATGCCTTTCACTTATCCGAAGGAAATCAACTCGCTGATTACGTACGACTACAAACCGTGCGAACACATCGGCAAGCAGATGGAAGGCGCTTATAACTACGACGCGCAGGTGTCCGTACAGTGGGCGTTCGGCTACGGTTTGAGCTATACCACCTTTGCGTACAGCAACCTCAAGGTGGATAAGTCGGACTTTACCGCTGATGATGTGCTTACTTTCACCGTTGATGTGAAGAATACCGGTGACCGTGTCGGCAAGGAGAGCGTGTTGCTCTTCAGCAGTGACCTCGTTGCCTCCCTTACTCCCGATACCCGCCGTCTTCGCGCTTTCGAGAAAGTGGAACTGAAACCGGGCGAGACAAAGACCGTGACTCTGAAACTGAAAGGCTCCGACCTTGCTTTCGTAGGCTATGATGGCAAGTGGATTCTGGAGAAAGGTGACTTCCGCATCCAGACGGGTGACCAGACTGTGAACGTGGTTTGTACGGATACCAAGAAGTGGGAGACTCCGAATAAGTGATACGACAAGGTCTTTTAGACCTTTAGAACCATAGTAAAAGGGCCGATAGCATGAAACAAGCTATCGGCCTTTTATTTTTCCGCGTTGTCTTTCAACAGTATCTTTTTTCCGCTTGTACCTCCTTACTTCTTTTCCTGAAACAATAGAGATTGTACGCATGAGATGTATATCTCATGTTGTTCGAGATGTGCATCTCGTTGTGCTTGACATGTGCATCTCATGCAGTATGGAACGTGATAATTCATTTCATAAAGTATAAGCTTCTGTCTCATAAGATTATATGTTTTACACTTTTTCTTGAAGTGTTGAAAGGGCGTGTCTGTAATATAATTCTCGTTTGAACCGTTAAATCAATCTTTTTTTCTCTAATATTTTGTAGTCGAACAGATTATTTATATCTTTGCAACCGAAAACGGATGAAAGGTGGAGGGGCGATTAAGCTCCTCTTTTTTGTTCCTAATGGTTAATCTATGATAGAAAAGAAAACTGTTTGTCAGATTGTTGACGAGTGGCTGGCAGGAAAGGACTACTTCCTTGTGGAGGTGACAATCAGCCCGGATGACAAGATTTTGGTAGAAATAGACCACAAAGAAGGTGTTTGGATTGAGGACTGTGTAGAGCTGAGCCGCTACATCGAGTCCAAGTTGAACCGTGAGGATGAGGATTATGAGTTGGAAGTCGGTTCGGCCGGCATCGGACAGCCCTTCAAGGTACTGCAGCAGTACATTAACCACATCGGCAAGGAAGTGGAAGTGCTGGCAAAGGACGGCCGCAAGCTCAGCGGCGTGTTGAAGGAAGCCGACGAACAGCATTTCGTCGTGACCATTCAGAAGAAAGTGAAAGAGGAAGGTGCCAAGCGTCCCAAGCTGGTGGACGAGGACTTGACCTTTACGTATGAAGAGATAAAATACACTAAATACTTAATCAGTTTTAAATAAGACTATGGCCAAAAAAGTAGAAACTGTCAGCTTGATAGATACATTTTCGGAATTTAAGGAACTGAAGAATATCGACAGAACCACGATGGTAAGCGTACTCGAGGAGTCGTTCCGTAGTGTGATTGCGAAAATGTTCGGTACCGATGAGAATTACGACGTAATTGTAAACCCGGACAAGGGTGACTTCGAAATATGGCGTAACCGTGAGGTAGTGGCAGACGAGGATTTGGAAAACCCGAACCTGCAGATCGCATTGTCCGAAGCACAAAAGATTGATGCTTCTTATGAAGTGGGCGAGGAAGTGACGGATGAAGTTATCTTCGCGAACTTCGGTCGCCGTGCCATCTTGAACTTGCGCCAGACGCTGGCCTCCAAGATATTGGAACTGGAGAAAGATAGTATTTACAACAAATACATTGATAAAGTGGGTACCATCATCAATGCGGAAGTCTACCAGATTTGGAAGAAAGAGATGCTGCTGCTCGATGATGAAGGCAACGAATTGTTGCTGCCCAAGACCGAACAGATACCGAGTGACTTCTACCGCAAGGGCGAGACCGCCCGCGCCGTAGTTGCACGTGTGGACAACAAGAATAATAATCCGAAGATTATCCTGAGCCGTACGTCGCCCGTCTTCCTGCAACGTCTGTTCGAAATGGAAGTACCCGAAATCAATGACGGACTGATTACCATCAAGAAGATTGCCCGCATCCCCGGCGAGCGTGCCAAGATTGCCGTTGAGAGCTACGATGACCGTATCGACCCGGTAGGTGCCTGCGT
>ERZ857998.3253-NODE-3253-length-13497-cov-6.680479_pt1 | contig 13497 bp, 10 predicted proteins | sample MGYA00519954_ERZ857998 | MGnify/ENA primary metagenome ERZ857998 (study PRJEB31778, sample SAMEA3449424) | human gut metagenome | biome: human gut; feature: human-associated habitat; material: faeces | place: United Kingdom | collected 2010/2012 ...
TGACTGCCATGAAATTGCAGAGACCGCCAAAGCAGTTTATGCAGAGTACTTCCCTTATGCTGAGAGAAACGAACGCAAAAAGCAGCTCCATATCAAAGAAATGACATTCCATATTCAGGATGAATTATGGGATGAATATGGAGATCCCTTTGACGCACAAATCACATTTACGCTTGACCGCAAATCACGGCAAATTTCCTGTATCCAGGCTGAAACCACCGATACGGTGGAACTGCCGGAGAAGGAAATGAAAAAACTGCTGAACCGGATCGGTGAGGATGATTCCCTGCGGAGCCTTTTTCAGAAGGACCCGGTTGCGGCCGCAGAGAAGGTGCTGGGAATCGATCTGCCCGATGATCTGATGGAAAAGATCATCGATGGAGTCAAAGCGAAGCTGTCGCTGGATCAGGCGGCCGGACTTTTTTCCGCCGCAAAAGGGAGCGTCCCGAATTCTGTGTAAACGGACAGATGCAGTGCAAATAGAGCAAATTATCTCAAGGGAGCCGTTCACTTTCTGGGGCCGCTCCCTTGGCGTCATATTAGCGGCAGAGATGCCGCGTGTCAAGGATCAACCGCTCAATCCGGCATCCTGTCGGAAAAGAAAACTGCGAGTTGAGCGTGGATCACGCTCCAGTCCTGGCGTCTGCCGGTCCATTTCTTTGTAATGTCCATCAGCGCCAGATACAGCATTTTCAGCAGGCTGTCATCTGTCGGGGAAACAGATTTGGCCCTGGTTACTTTGCGAAGCTGGCGGTTAAAACCCTCAATGGCATCGGTGGTATCAATCAGCCGCCGGATTTCCTGAGGAACCTTGAAACAGGTGCTCAGATTAGGCCAGTTGTCCTGCCAGGAGGCCGAAATCTTCGGGTATTTCTTGTCCCATCGCTGGGCAAATACCTCCAGTGCATCCAATGCAGTAGCCTCGTCCACAGCTGCATATACTGCTTTCAAGTCTGCCATCAATGCTTTCAGATCCTTGTAGGAAACATATCTGGTGGAATTGCGAATCTGGTGAATGATACAGTTCTGGATTTCTGTTTTTGGAAAGACTGCCTCAATGGCAGCAGAAAATCCAGTCAGATTGTCCGTGCAGGCAATGAAGATATCTTCCACACCGCGATTGCGCAGACCATTTAGCACAGTTGCCCAGAACTTGGCACTTTCGTTTTCACCAACCCACATTCCCAGAACATTTTTTCGCCCGTCAAGGTTGATACCAATGGCAATGTAAACAGCCTTCTTGACGATCTGCCCTTCGCTTCTGACATGGAAGTGGATGGCATCCAAAAATACTACCGCATAGACGGTCTCCAGTGGCCGTTGCTGCCATTCTTTTGCCACAGGCAGAATCTTGTCTGTCACCCGGCTTACCGTCGTATCCGAAACCTCTATGCCGTAAATGTCACGGATATGGGTTTCAATGTCGCTGGTTGTCATGCCCTTTGCATACATGGATAGGATCTTTTCTTCGATATCCTGACTGATGCAGGTCTGGTTCTTCTTCAGAAGCTGTGGCTCATATTCGCCTTTGCGATCTCGCGGAACGGAAACCTCCACATCACCGAAGCTGGTGCGTAATGTCTTGCTGCTATGCCCATTCCGGCTGTTGTCAGTATCCTTGTTCTTGTAATCGTACTTTCTGTAACCGAGTTCATCATCCAGTTCTGCATCAAGTCCATTTTCCATGAATTCGGCAATGGTTTCCTTGAACAGATTCTGGATGTCATCCATGCTGCTGATATTACTTGCCTGCAGCAGTTCACGGATTTTTGCTCTGCGCTCGTTTTCTTCTGGACTCCGATTCTTTCTTCCCATAGTAAAAACCTCCGATGTGGTGCTTCTATTCTACACCACATCGAAGGTTTACACAAAACTTGGGATTGTCCCATTCTGGCTGACAGGCGTTGCTTGCTGGCTTGATTCAGTTTGCCCATGCAACGAAAATATGCTGATCCTCCGCCGCAGTTTGCCGATATTGGCAGATGGTGCGGTTTTTTCATGTCATTGCGCGGTGTTGCCTTAGGTGTATCCGCCGTACAGCATGATATGAAACGAGAAGAAACTGTAGAGGAAGTAGAGAAGAACACAGAATGGGAACGCCATACTCCTAAGCGGAATGTAGTGAGTTCGAGTCTCGCTGGGGGTGCCAAAACAACCGCTGTAAGCCGTTTTTTCGTGGTTTACAGCGGTTTTTGTTGTCGTTTCTTTTGGGCGGCTACGTTGCGCCGCCGAAATGGTCTTTACATGTTCCGCTGCATACCTGCTAATTGGCCTCAAACTGTTTTCCGGACGGGGCTGACGCCAGCTCAGAAAAACCCGGCTTGGTAGCAACTGCCGCCCGGAGAAAGTCGCTGCCAAACAGGGTTTTTCTTCGGCCTGTGATTCTGAAAGATACGGGGCGGTGCTGATAGACCGGATGGGGAATGGGCATACTAGGCCCATCGAAAAGGAAGGTGTACTGCAGGATGATGGAACAGGATACCGTAAAATTGCTGCGAGAATGCGACGCGGGCATCAAGATGGGCGTGGCGTCCATCGACGATGTGCTGGAGCATGTGCAGGCGAAGAACTTCAGAGACCGGCTGAGTGTCTGCCGGTCGGAGCACAAGAAGCTGGAGGACGAGGTCCAGAGCCTCCTGCGGCAATACCACGACGACGGAAAAGAGCCCAATCCCATTGCAAAGGGTATGTCTTGGATGAAGACCAACATGAAGCTGGCGATGGATACCTCGGACGCCGCCATTGCCGATCTGATGACGGATGGCTGCAACATGGGCGTGAAGTCGCTGCACAAGTATCTAAACCAATATCAGGCGGCCAATGAGAAGTCCAAGGAGATTACCCGAAAGCTGAGTACCCTGGAGGAGCAACTGGCGAGTGACATTCGGGGATTCCTGTGATCCGGCGCCCCGCCGGGGAAAACGAAACCAGCCGCCGCAGGCGCGAGAGCGCCTGCGGCGGCTGGTTGGTTTTTATTCCGCCTCATCCCCGGCCTTCAGGGCCCGGGCGGCGTTGAGAATGGAAATTACGGATACCCCCACGTCGGCAAACACGGCCTCCCACATATTGGCCATGCCCAGAGCACCCAGTGCCAGCACCAGCAGCTTTACACCCAGGGCAAACACGATGTTCTGCCGGACGATGGTCAGGGTCTTGCGGGCGATGCGGATGGCCACGGCAATTTTGGAGGGCTTGTCATCCATCAGCACCACGTCGGCGGCCTCGATGGCGGCGTCGGAGCCCAGCGCGCCCATGGCGATGCCGATGTCGGCCCGGGAGAGGACGGGGGCGTCATTGATGCCGTCGCCTACGAAGGCCAGCGCGCCCTTGGGGGACTTCTCCTTCAGCAGGGCTTCCACCCGGTCCACCTTGTCCCCGGGCAGGAGCTGGGCGTGAACCTCGTCCAGGCCCAGCTCCCGGGCCACTGCCTCGCCCACCGCCTTGGCGTCGCCGGTGAGCATAACGGTCTTGCGGACCCCTGCCGCCTTCAGGGCGGCGACGCCCTGGGCGGCGTCGGGCTTCACCTTGTCCGAGATGACGATGTGGCCCAGATAGACCCCCTGGGAGGCCACGTGGACGGTGGTGCCCACCCGGTGGCAGGGGTGCCAGGCCACGCCTGCGGCGTCCATCAGCTTGTCGTTTCCGACACAGACCTCCACGCCATCCACCGTGGCCTTCACGCCCTGACCGGCGACCTCCTCCACGCCGGTCACCCGGCGGGGGTCCAGCTCGGCGCCGTAGGCCTCCCGCAGGGACTTGGAGATGGGGTGTTCGGACCAGCTTTCCGCCAGCGTGGCCAGCTCCAGCAGCTTGGCCTCCGAGCACTCGTCCGGGTGGATGGCGGTGACGTTGAACACCCCCTTGGTCAGGGTGCCGGTCTTATCGAATACCAGAATCTCGGTGTTTGCCAGGACCTCCAGGTAATTGCCGCCCTTGACCAGGATGCCGGCCTTGGAGGCCCCGCCGATGCCGCCGAAAAAGCTGAGGGGCACCGAGATGACCAGGGCGCAGGGGCAGGAGATCACCAGAAAGATGAGGGCGCGGTGGAGACTGTCGGTCCAGGGCATCAGGCCCAGCAGCGGAGGCAGCGCGGCCAGGAGGACGGCGGCGATGACCACCACAGGGGTGTAGTACCGGGCGAATTTGGTGATAAAATGCTCGGCCTTGGCCTTCTTGCTGCTGGCGTTTTCCACCAGGTCCAGGATCTTGGCCACCGTGGACGCGCCAAACTCCTTGGTCACCCGCACCCGCAGCAGGCCCGACAGGTTGACACAGCCCGAGATTACGTCGTCGCCGGGCTCTACCTCCCGGGGCAGGGCCTCGCCGGTGAGGGCGGCGGTGTTCACCGTGGAGCTGCCCTCCAGCACCACGCCGTCCAGGGGGATGCGCTCCCCGGCCTTGATGACGATGGTGTCCCCCACCGCCACGGCCTCCGGGTCCACCTGCTCCAGAGCCCCGCCCCGCTCCAGATTGGCATAGTCGGGCCGAATGTCCATCAGCGCGGCGATGGACTTGCGGGAGCGGTCCACGGCGTAGCTCTGGAAGAGCTCGCCCACCTGATAGAACAGCATGACGAAGACCGCCTCGGGGTACTCCCCGGTGAAGAGAGCACCGATGGTGGCCAGCGCCATCAGAAAATTCTCGTCAAAGACCTGGCCGTGGGCGATGTTGCGCGCCGCCCGCCACAGCACGTCGTAGCCGATGACGGCGTATGGGAGAAGGAAGGCGCACAGGCGGACAGGACCCTCCAGGTCCAGCAGCGCGGCTGCCGCCAGCAGCGCGGCGCTGACCAGGATGCGCCAGAGCATTTTTTTCTGCTTTTTGGTCATAGGAAAACCTCCATTGGGCACAGTTGCGGCGCAGGCCCGCTCTGCAGCGGGCTCAGACGTGGATGACACAGTCGGGCTCCACCTTTTTGCACACCTTCACGACCTCCTGCACGATGGCGTCGAAGCGGGCGTCGTCGGCGTCCAGGGTGAGCTTCTGGGTCAGAAAGCTGACGCTGGCGTCCCGGACGCCGGGCAGCTTTTTAATGGCCTGCTCCATCTTGGCAGCGCAACTGGCGCAGTCCAGGTCGGTGAGGTTAAAACGTTTTTTCATACGATCCAATCCTTTCTTAACAATTCAAAAGATGGCTGGGGCGGGGTGTGTCACTCCGAGATGTGCTCCATGCCCTGGTCCAGAATGGTGCGCACATGGCCGTCGGCCAGGGAGTAAAACACCGTCTTGCCCTCCCGGCGGTACTTGACCAGCTTGCTCTGCTTCAGGGAGCGGAGCTGATGAGAGATGGCCGACTGGGTCATGCCCAGAAGCTGGGCGATGTCGCAGACGCACATCTCCGACTCAAAGAGGACGTACAGGATCTTGATACGGGTGGAGTCCCCAAAGATTTTGAAGAGCTCCGCCAGATCATACAGGATCTCCTCGTCGGGCATGTTCTGGTTGACCTGTTCTACGATGTCCTCGTGGATGTGGATGTATTCACAGCGCTCCACCTCGCTGTCGCGGTTCTCCGGCATAGCGGTCTCCTTTCGCAAATATATGAGTTATTGTTCATATGTTATTATATACACCCGAGCGCAAAAGTCAAGAGGGGGACGCAGAAAATGTTCTCTTTTTGCCGCGGGACAGGAGATGTGCTATACTGGACCGGAGAAAGGGAGGACTGCGGCATGGTGGAACGGCACATCTCCTGCCTGGACCTGGATCAGATCGCCGCCTCCGGCCAGTGCTTCACCTGGCAGCGGCTGGGGGAGGGACACTACGGTATCCCGGCCCGGGGCAGCTATGTGGAGGCTGAGCAGCGGGGGGAACGGCTGGTTTTTTCCTGCGGGGAGACGGAATTTGAGGCCCTCTGGGCCGACTATTTTGATTTGAGCACCGATTATGAGGCCATCCAGGCCGCCATTGACCCGGCGGACGGCTACCTCCGGGCCGCGGCCCGGTACGGCCGGGGCATCCGGGTGCTGCGTCAGGATCTGTGGGAGGTGCTGGTGAGCTTCCTGATCTCCCAGAACAACAACATCGGCCGCATTACCCGGAGCGTGCAAGGTCTGTGCCGCCGCTGGGGAGAGGAGCGGCGGGCGGGGAGCCGGACCTACTGGAGCTTCCCCTCCCCCGCCGCCCTGGCCGGGGCCTCGGAGTCCGATTTTGCCGCCCTGGGGCTGGGCTACCGGGCCCGGTACCTGGTCCGCCTGACGGCGGAGGTGGAGGCGGCCGGCTATGAGGACTGGGCCCGGCGGCTGCGGGCCGCCGGATCGGAGGAGGCCATGGAGCGGCTCACCGGGCTTTACGGCGTGGGGAAAAAGGTGGCCCAGTGCGTCTGTCTGTTCGGTCTGCACCAGGTGGACGCCTTCCCGGTGGACACCCACATCCGCCGGGTGCTGGAGGCCCACTACCCCGCCGGGTTTGACCTGGAGCGGTACAAAGGGTATGGTGGCATCCTCCAGCAGTATCTGTTCTATTACGATCTGGCTGTGAAAAGTAGATAAAAGAGATGCGGATTTAAGCGGGAACTTAAGGTAAACTTGACAACGAAAAACGGAGGTGATACCATAAAATATCGGAAATGTGGTCCGCGTTTTCGGGACAACATCGGAAAGGGGCGAGGAGCGCATGTCCAGTCTCAAAGACGTCAGTGCCCTGGCGGGCGTCAATGTTTCCACCGTGTCCCGCTATCTTTCCGGCAAGCTCACCGTGCGGAAAGAGACGGAGGATCGGATCAAGGAGGCCATCCGGGCACTGGATTACCGGCCCAACTCGGTGGCCCGGGCGCTCAAGCTGCGGCGGACGGGCACTGTGGGCATCATTGTACCCAACAGCGCCAATCCGGTCTTTGCCGAGATTGTGTCGGGGGTGTACCGCGTCCTCAGCGACTACGGCTACGCCTACATCCAGACGGCCTCGGAAAACGACAAGGACCGGGAACTGACCTGCTTTCAGCAGCTCCAGGAGCGGCAGGTGGACGGCATTCTGGCCATCGGCAGCGCCCGGCCGGGGGACCGCTATGAGCAGTGGGTGGCGGAGGGGGCCATCCGAAAAACTCCCACCGTGTTCATCAACCGTTTTTACGACCAGCCCCAATACCTGCGGGTGCTCACCGACTTTGCCGGGGGAACCTGCCGGGCGGCGGAATACTGCCTGCAGCGGGGCCGGAGAAGGGTCGCCATGGTCACGGGCGTTCCCGGACTGGAGGAGACGGCGGTTAAGGAACGGGGCTACCGCAGGTGCCTGGCCGGCCACGGCCTGGAGATGGAGCCCGGCCAGGTGCAGCCGGGTTTTTACCGCTATGAGGAGAGCTACCGGGCGGCGGGCTATCTCCTGAAGCTGTTCCAGCCCGACGCCATACTGGCGGTCAACGACCTGGCCGCCATCGCGGCGCTGAACTGCGCCCTGGATATGGGACTGCGGGTGCCGGAGGACCTGGCTGTCATCGGCTTCGGCAACTCCGAGACGGCGGCCTTTACCAGCCCCGGCCTCACCACGGTGGAGCAGCACAAGGCCTACTGCGGCCAGCGGGGGGCCCAGAAGCTGATCGACCTGCTGGAGGGGAAGCGTCCGGTCTCGGAGATGGTGGAGACGGAACTGGTCCTGCGGGGCAGCGTCTGAAAAGCACAAGAGCGGCAGAGGACCGGGCGGTACGCCCGGTCTTTTTTGTGGGGAAGAGACCGCGGACCATTGCCTTTCTCCTGTAAAACGGGTATGATATACGGGAATAACATCAAGATGAAAAAGGAGCTTTCCCCTATGGAGATTGAATGCTGCAAGGAATTTTTGATGGATACGGCCCGGACCTTGCTTACCACCGACAGCCCCAGCGGCTTCACCGCCAACGCCGTGGCGGCGGCGGAAAAGATCGCCGCGGATCTGGGCTGCGCCGCCCGCCGCACCAACAAGGGCGGGCTGATCATCGACGTGCCCGGCCGGGAGCACACCAAAAAGCTGGGCCTGTGCGCCCATGTGGACACCCTGGGGCTCATGTGCCGGGCGGTCACCGACCAGGGGGAGCTGATGATCACCAAGATCGGCGGCCCCATCCTCCCCACGCTGGACGGAGAATACTGCAGGATCTACACCCGGGACGGCCGGGTCTACACCGGCACCATCCTCTCCCTTTCCCCCGCGGCCCACGTCTTTGACGATGCGCTCACCCGGCCACGGGACGAGCAGAACATGGCAGTGCGCATCGACGAGAAGGTGCGCTCCGCTGCCGACGTGGCCGCCCTGGGCATCGAGGTGGGGAACTACGTCTGCTTGGACCCCAAGACCACCGTCACCCCCAGCGGCTTCCTCAAATCCCGGTTCATCGACGATAAGGGCTCGGCGGCCTGCCTGCTGACCCTCTTAAAGCTGATGAAGGATGCCGGGACCCGGCCCCGGTACGACACCGAGATCCACTTCACCGTCTACGAGGAGGTGGGCCACGGCGGGGCCACCATCCCGGCCGGGCTGGACGAGCTGCTGGCGGTGGATATGGGCTGCGTGGGCAGCGATCTGACCTGCACCGAGTACCAGGTGTCCATCTGCGCCAAGGACTCCGCCGGGCCCTACGACTACGAGATGGTGTGCCGCCTGGTGGAGCTGGCCAAGAAAAACGGCGTGGATTACGCCGTGGACGTCTACCCGCACTACTCCTCCGACGTGGCGGTGGCCTGGAAGGCGGGCGGCGACATGAAGGCCGCCCTCATCGGGCCCGGCGTCCACGCCTCCCACGGCATGGAGCGGACCCACTTCGACGGCATGCGGGAGACCATCAAGCTCATCGCACTGTATCTGGAGTGCGCCTGAAATACCCCGGCGGCCTCCCGGCAACTCCCGCCGGGAGGTCATACCAATCCATGCTTGTAACCATGGGGTGGATTTGATATAATAAAGGGTGATTTTCAAGAATCTTGAGGGTAGACCATGAAATATAAAAAGTGGAATTTTACCGCCCCCGCCCGGCCTGAGGTGATGGCCATGGCGGAGGCGGGACTGCCGGTTCTGGCCGCCCTGGTCCTGTGTGCCAGAGGGGTGGATACCCTGGAGAAGGCCCGGGCCTTTTTGGCGGTGGACGGCCTTCCCCTGCCCGACCCCTTCCTGCTCTGCGACATGGACAAGGCGGCCGCACGCATCGAACGGGCGCTGGCTGGAAATGAATACATAGCGGTATACGGCGATTACGATGTGGACGGCATCACCTCCACCTGCCTGCTGACCCGCTATCTGCGCAGCCGGGGCGGCCGGGTGGTCCCCTATATCCCCGACCGCCTGGAGGAGGGCTACGGCCTCAACCGGGAGGCGGTGGACGCCCTCCACGCCGCCGGCGTCACCCTGATTGTCACCGTGGACTGCGGCATCACCGCCGTGGAGGAGACGGACTACGCCGCCGGCCTGGGGGTGGATGTGATCGTCACCGACCACCACGAGTGCAAGGAGCGGCTCCCCGCCGCCGTGGCGGTGGTGGACCCCCACCGGAAAGACTGCCCCTACCCCTTCAAAGACCTGGCCGGGGTGGGCGTGGCCCTGAAACTGGTGATGGCCCTGGGAGGCGAGAAGCGCTACCACGCCCTCTTCCAGGAGTACGCCGACCTGGCCGCCGTGGGCACGGTGGCCGACGTGATGAAGCTTTTGGGGGAGAACCGTACCATCGTCCGGGTGGGGCTCAACCACCTGAAAAAGACCCGCCGCCGGGGGCTGTACGCCCTGATGGTGGAGGCGGGCACCCTGAACCGGGCCATCAACTCCACCACCGTGGGGTACTGCCTCTCCCCTCGGATCAACGCCGCCGGCCGCATGGGCCAGGCGGCCATGGCCGTGGAGCTCATCCTCACCGAGAACACCCACCAGGCCGAGACCATGGCCCACGCCCTGTGCGAGCTCAACCGCCAGCGCCAGGCCGTGGAGCTGGAGGTCTTTAACCAGTGCCTGGCCATGCTGGCCGGGCGGAAGCAGTACGACTGCCTGGTGCTGGCGGACAAGGCCTGGCACCAGGGGGTGGTGGGCATTGTGGCCTCCCGCCTGGCCGAGCAGTACGCCTGCCCGGTGTTTATGATCTGCCTGCAGGAGGACGGCCGGGGCAAGGGCTCCTGCCGGTCCTGCAAGAACTTTAACCTCTTCTCTGCCCTGGAGCAGTGCGCCGACCTGTTGGAGGACTACGGCGGCCACGCCCTGGCGGCAGGGTTCACCATTCGGGAGGAGAACATCCCCGCCTTCCGCACCCGGATGCGGGAGATCGTCCGCACCGACATGGGTGGGGAGGAGCTGGTCTCCACCCTCCAGATCGACGGGGAGATCCCCAACACCGCCCTCCTCACCGTGGAGGAGGTGGAGGGGCTGTCCATGCTGGAGCCCTACGGCGCCGGCAACCCCAAGCCCGTCTTTTCCCTGTCCGGGGTGACGGTGACCTGCATGTCCGACGTAGGCGGCGGCCGCCACCTGAAGATGCGGGCCAGCCGGGATGGACGCACGGTGGACATGATCTTCTTCTCCATGACCCGGGCCAAGTCCGGGCTGAACGTGGGGGACCGGGCCGACGTGGCCTTCTACCCCCAGATCAACGACTACCGGGGGTCCCGGACGGTGCAGCTCCACCTGGTGGACCTGCGCCCCTCCTACACCGCCCAGCAGGTGAGCGAGCAGGCCCTGTACCGGAAGTTCGCCCGGGGGGAGGCCATCTCCCCCTACGAGGCCCGGCAGATGATCCCCCAGCGGGAGGAGTTTGCCGCCGTGTGGCGGTACCTGGCCAGCCACAGCGGGGACGTGACGGAGATCCCCGTGAGCCTGGCCCGGAAGATCGCCAAGGAAAACGACCTGTGGGAGTCCACCCTGCGCACCATGGTCTGCCTGGAAGTGCTGGAGAGTTTCGGCCTGGTGACCATCCAGAAAGGGGAGGGGGGCACCCTGCACATCCGCCTGCGGAAGCGGCGGGAGGGGGGAAAGCTGGCCTTTTACCAGTCCCCCATCATCCAGCGCCTGCAGACCATTGCCTGGGGCGAGGGAGGAAGAAGCAGTCCCCGTTCCTGACCACGGGCCAGGAGAGAGGGCCCGGGAGCGGGGAAAACCGGAGAGAGACGCGGAAAAGAAAGGGAGCTGCGTATGGAGGACAAGTTAGATAAGTTAGAACAGAACCGCTCATTCACGCCGGCAGAGGCCCAGGAGACGCCGGAGGAAACGCCGGACCCCTTCGTCAAGCTGGAGGCCCGGTACCAAGAGCTGGACGAGAAGATCCAAAAGTACTGCTCCCCCGAGGAGCGGGCACGGATCCGGACGGCCTTTGAATTCGCCCGGGACAGCCACCAGGGGCAGCTGCGGAAAGACGGCTCCCCCTACATCACCCACCCCCTGGAGGTGGCCCACCTGGTGGCCGAACTGGGGCTGGACAGCGACTCCATCATGGCGGCCCTCCTCCACGACACCATCGAGGACACCGAGGCCACCCATGAGGAGGTGGCCAAACGCTTCAGCCCCACCGTGGCCGACCTGGTGGAGGGGGTCACCAAGCTCACCAAAATGAACTTCGCCTCCACCGAGGAGAAGCAGATGGAGAACCTGCGCAAGATGCTTATGGCCATGGCCAAGGATGTGCGGGTGATCCTCATTAAGATCTGCGACCGGGTGCACAACATCCGCACCCTGGAGTACCAGAGCGAACGCAAGCAGCGGGAAAAGGCCCTGGAGACCTTGGAGATCTACGCCCCCATCGCCCACCGCCTGGGCATGCAGCGGATGAAGTGGGAGATGGAGGACAAGTCCCTCATGTACCTGGACCCCGTGGCCTATCGGGATATCTCCGACGAGCTGGCCCGCCAGGCCGCTGCCCACGCCACCTTCATGGAAAACATCCAGGAGGAGATCACCGCCCGCCTGGAACAGGAGGGCATCAAGGGCACCGTCTATGGCCGGGTGAAGCACGTCTACTCCATCTACCGGAAGATGTACGCCCAGAACAAGGAGCTCAGCGAGATCTTTGACCTTTACGCCTTCCGGGTCATCGTGGACGACATCCCCACCTGCTACAGCGTCCTGGGGTGCATCCACGACATGTATAAAATGGTCCTGGGCCGGTTTAAGGATTACATCGGAACCCCCAAGCCCAACATGTACCAGTCCCTCCACACCACCGTCATCGGTAAGGAGGGCATCCCCTTCGAGGTGCAGATCCGCACCTGGGAGATGCACCACATGGCCGAGTACGGCGTGGCGGCCCACTGGAAGTACAAGCAGGGCCTGAAGAACAAGAAACTGGGCACCGAGGACACCTTCGCCTGGATCCGCCGCCTGCTGGAGAACCAGCAGGACACCGAGTCCGGGGAGTTCATCCGCAGTTTGAAGGTGGACCTCTTCGCCGACGAGGTTTTCGTCTTTACCCCCAACGCGGAGGTCATCAACCTCCCCGCCGGGGCCACCCCCATCGACTTTGCCTACGCCATCCACTCCGCCGTGGGCAACTCCATGACCGGGGCCAAGGTCAACGGCCGCATCGTGGGCTTTGACTACCAGCTTAAGTCCGGGGAGATTGTGGAGATCATCACCTCCAAGAACGCCAAAGGCCCCAGCCGGGACTGGATGAAGCTGGCCAAGAGCAACCAGGCCCGGTCCAAGATCCGCCAATGGTTCAAGCGGGAGAAGCGGGAGGAGAACGTGGCCCACGGCCGGGCCATGTTCGAGAGCGAACTGAAGCACCTAGGTCTCACCATCGGGATGCTCACCACCGAGGAGATGCTCCCCCACATCCTGGAGAAGGTCCGCTTCAACTCCCTGGAGGAGATGTACGCCGCCATCGGCTACGGCGGGGCCTCCGCCCAGAAGTGCGCCAACCGCGCCCGGGATGAGCTGGTCCACCAGGACCGGCAGCAGGCGGAGAAGCTGGCCGCCCAGCGGGCCGCCGCCCAGCAGGCCGCGGCAGAGCGGGAGGCCTCTACCGCCCTGGACTCCGGCGTGGCCAAGGCGGGGAACAAGAAGCACTCGGTCTCCGGGGTCATCGTCTCCGGGATGACGGAGTGCATGGTGAAGTTTGCCAAGTGCTGCACCCCCGTGCCTGGGGACCCCATTGTGGGCTTCATCACCCGGGGGTACGGGGTGTCCGTCCACCGGGCGGACTGTCCCAACGCCGTGACGGGGATGCAGCATCCCCAGGAGAAGGACCGGTGGATCAAGGTCAGCTGGGACCCCGACAGCCTGAACACCTACAAGACCTCCCTGGACCTCATCGCCAAGGACCGCCCCGGCCTGGCCATGGACATCACCACGGTGATGGCCTCCTCCAAGATCAACATCCTGGGGATGAATGTCAACGTCCTGCCGGACGGGTATGCCAAGATGAACCTGGTGGTGGAGGTCCGCGCCCAGAGCGAGGTGACCACCATTATGAACAAGCTCAACCAGGTGCGGGGGGTTTACCAAGTCTCCCGCGTCAGTGGGTGAGGGGATACAGACCCTTTGGGGGCTGCTGCCGAATCGGCAGGTGGTTCCTTCTGGACCGGCGCAGGTCCAGACCTGCAACGTGGTTCCCCGCCC
>ERZ857998.3258-NODE-3258-length-13468-cov-4.177067_pt1 | contig 13468 bp, 12 predicted proteins | sample MGYA00519954_ERZ857998 | MGnify/ENA primary metagenome ERZ857998 (study PRJEB31778, sample SAMEA3449424) | human gut metagenome | biome: human gut; feature: human-associated habitat; material: faeces | place: United Kingdom | collected 2010/2012 ...
AATATAATTAAGCACGATTTGAGAGCCAACAAAGTGCTTCACAAATATCGATGCGTGGCTCAGCTTGGTAGAGCGCTGCGTTCGGGACGCAGAGGTCGCAGGTTCGAATCCTGTCATCCCGACCATTACAACCACTGAGGGGTATCCTGAAAAGGGTACCGTTCTTTTTTGTTAGAGTGCTTTTATATGTACTCGCAGTAAGAAGTTGGGGCTCTCGCAGGGCGCCAACTCACCACCACGGAGGTGCTTCATGAAGATTGGACCTTTCGGTCCCCTTGAGATCGTCATCATCCTCGTTGTAATTCTCGTTCTTTTCGGACCCAAGAACCTTCCCAAGCTCGGTACCGCAATTGGCAAGGCAGTTAAGAATCTGCGCGAAGGCCTAGGCGGCGGCAAGAAGGTTGAAGAGGCTGAAGAGCCCGCTCCTAAGGCGGCAGACGCCAAGGAAGAAATCGAAGTTGAGGTTATCGACAAGCCCGCGCCTGGCAAGAAGGCAGAGGCTGCCGAAGAGGCTAAAAAAGAAGAAGCATAGAGCTAACCGCTTCGCTTCATCACTGGTATGCAAAGGGCACGCTTCTTATGGAGGCGCGCCCTTTTCGCGAGTATAGGAAAGGAAGACTGGCCAGCATATGCATGGCCGAGGGGTGTAAACCATGGAAAACAACTACGTTCTTACTCAGGAAGGCAAGGAAAAGCTGGAGCAGGAGCTCCATTTCTTGGAAACCGAAAAGCGCGCAGAGATCGGCGACCGTATCCGCGTTGCTCGCGAATTCGGCGATATTTCCGAGAACTCTGAGTACGACGACGCAAAGAATGAGCAGGCTGCAAACGAGGTCCGCATCGCAGAGATCACTCGTATCCTCGGCGAGGCAACCATCGTGGAGGCTCCCACCGAATCTGGTCGCGTTAACATCGGCAGCCGCGTAACGGTAGATATGGGTGGCCGCGAGCGCGTATTCACTATTGTTGGCGGCGCAGAGGCAAACTCCGCCGAGGGCAAGATTTCCAACGAATCTCCCGTAGGCGCTGCCCTTTTGGGTCATAAGCAGGGCGAAGCCGTAGAGGCTCAGGGCCCCACCGGCCGCGTTATCAAGATGACCATTCAGGCAATCGAGCGCTAAGCAAGCTTTAAGGAATTCACATGGCAGAAGAAAACAACGAGCAAATAATCGAAGACGATCCGATTGAGGTGCGCCGCGCCAAGCGCGAGGCTCTATTGGCAGAGGGCAAGAACCCTTATGGTCACGCTGCATTCGAGTACTCCCATCACATTGTCGACTTGGATGAAAAGTACGCCGAGCTGGCCGATGGCGAAAACACCGAAGATGCCGTTTCCATTGCGGGCCGTGTTATGGCCAAGCGCGTTCAGGGTAAAATCATCTTCTTCGAGCTCCAGGATGCCACCGGTCGCATTCAGCTCTTCTGCCGCATCAACGCTTTGGGCGAAGATGCCTTTGCCGAGATGAAAGACCTCGACCTGGGTGACTGGATTGGCGCACATGGCCTTATGATGCGCACGCGTCGCGGCCAGCTCTCTGTTGCCGTTGATTCGTTCCAGTTGCTCTCCAAAGCGTTGCGTCCGCTGCCTGAAAAGTTTCATGGCCTGAACGACAAAGAAATCCGCTACCGCCAGCGCTATGTCGACCTTATCGTTAACGACGAAGTGCGCGATACCTTCCAGAAGCGCTCGAAGATCCTCTCGGCTTTTCGCCGCTACATGGAGGCGGACGGTTATTACGAGGTGGAAACGCCCATCCTGCAAACCGTGCAGGGCGGCGCAACCGCTAAGCCGTTTATTACGCATTTCAATGCGCTGAATCAGGAAAACTATCTGCGTATTGCCACCGAGCTTCACTTGAAGCGTTTGCTGGTTGGCGGTTTCGAGCGTGTGTTCGAAATCGGTCGCATCTTCCGCAACGAAGGCATGGATCCCACTCACAACCCTGAGTTCACTTCGATGGAAGCCTACTGCGCTTTCAACGACTTGCAGGGCATGAAGAAGCTGGCCCAGGGTGTTATCAAGGCAGCCAACGCTGCGGTAAACGACTCCGAACAGCTTGAGTACCAGGGTCAGACCATCGACATTTCGGGCGAGTGGCCTTCTGTTCCCATGACGGAAATCGTTTCCAAAGCACTCGGCGAAGAGGTTGCGCTCGACACGCCTGTTAGTCATCTGTCCGAGCTCGCCAAGAAGAACGGCATCGAGGTGAAGCCCGAGTGGACTGCCGGCAAGCTTATTGCCGAGCTGTACGACGAAATCGGTGAGCCTACCATCGTGAACCCCACCTTTGTTGTGGATTACCCGGTTGAGGTAAGCCCACTAGCCAAGCGCTTCGAGGACGACCCTCGTCTGACCGATCGTTTTGAGCTTGTTATTGCAGGCCATGAGTACGCCAATGCCTTTAGCGAGTTAAATGACCCAGTTGACCAGGCAGAGCGCTTCCAGAAGCAGATGGAGGAAAAGGCTTCTGGCGATGACGAGGCCATGGAGTATGACACCGACTACATCCGTGCTCTTGAGTACGGCATGCCTCCTGCGGGCGGCATCGGTATCGGCATTGACCGCGTAGTTATGCTCCTTACGAACCAGCCGAGCATTCGCGATGTGCTGCTGTTCCCCCACATGCGTCCTGAGACCAAATAGAGGAACCCTTGTTTTGTCCGAACAGGGATGATCTTGTGTGAAATAGCGGGTGAGAATTTCGGGACTGTCCCCAAAATTCTCACCCGCTTCTGTATTCTAGTCACAGATTGTTAACGGGTTAGCACTCGCTGTTTTTGAGTGCTAGCATTATTCCGAATTAAACTTACTTGCCGAGAGAATCGAGGCTTACATGTCCTTCGACAAGTTTACCGACAAGGCCAGAAAGGTACTGGTGCTTGCCCAGGAAGAGGCTCGTGCGCTGCATCAGCCTTATGTGGGTACCGAGCACGTCCTTTTGGCTTTGTTGAAGGAAAAAGAAGGCTTAGCCGCCCAGGCGCTTGACCATCTGGGCGTTACGTACGAAGCTGCCCTTACCTGCGTGCAGCAACTCATTAAAGGCGATGCATCTACCGACGTTTCGGGCCATTTGAGTTTTACCCCGCGCGTAAAGCGCGTATTGGAAAACTCACTACGCGAAGCCATGCAGATGGGCAAAAGCTATATCTCTACCGAGCATCTGCTGCTAGGTATTGTTCGCGAAGGCGAAGGCACAGCGATTGATGTATTGCGCAAGCTCGGAGTGGAAGGCGATGCCATTCGCTCTTCCTTAAACGATATGGTGGGTCAGTCTGCGGTGTTCGCGGGCGCTACTAATTTCGATCCCAATGCGGGCGCTTCCGACAGCATGCTGAAGGAATTTGGCGTCGACCTCACCAAAAAGGCCAAGGACGGCAAGCTCGATCCCGTAATCGGGCGAGCTGGCGAAATCGAGCGCGTGATGCAGATCCTCTCGCGTCGCCAAAAGAACAACCCACTCCTTATCGGTGAGCCCGGCGTGGGCAAAACCGCTATTGCCGAAGGCTTGGCTCAGCTTATCGTTGCCGACCAGGTACCCGATATCATTCGCAATATGCGCATCGTCACGCTTGATGTATCTGCCCTGGTGGCAGGCTCCAAGTACCGTGGTGAATTCGAAGAGCGTTTGAAGAAGTGCATTAAGGAAGTTGAGCAGGCGGGCGACATCATCCTGTTCATCGACGAGTTGCATACCCTTATCGGCGCTGGCGCCGCTGAAGGCTCCATCGATGCGGCTGCCATTTTGAAGCCGCCCCTGTCGCGTGGCGAAATTCAGATTATCGGCGCTACCACGCTCGACGAATACCGCAAACACTTGGAAAAGGATTCCGCTTTCGAGCGTCGCTTCCAGACGGTAATGGTGAAGGAGCCAAGCGAAGAGCAGGCTGTGCGCATCCTCGAAGGCTTGCGCGATCGCTACGAGGCGCATCATCACGTGCATTTCACCGATGACGCACTGCGCGCCGCGGTAAGCCTTTCCGATCGCTATATCCAGGATCGTTTCCTCCCCGATAAGGCCATTGACGTTTTGGATGAGGCTGGCGCTCGCATGCGCATCCGCAACATGGTCCTACCCGAAGAGGTGCAGAAGATTGCCGATGAACTGCGCAGCGTCCGCACTCAGAAGGATGATGCCATCGCCAAGCAGGACTTCAAGCGCGCAGATATGCTGCACGAAAAGGAAGTAGAGCTTGTCGCCAAGCGTGATGAGGCGCGCAAGGCGTGGGAAGAAAAGAACAGCAACACGATTAACGAGGTTGCGGTAGAAGACGTTGCCGATGTGGTTTCCATGACCACTGGCGTGCCCGTTTCCAACCTTACTGAGGCGGAAACCGAAAAGCTGCTCCGCATGGAGCAGGTGCTCCATGAGCGCGTTATCGGTCAAGATGAAGCAGTAACGGCTCTTTCGAAGGCTATTCGTCGTTCACGTTCGGGCCTGAAAGACCCGAAGCGTCCTGGCGGATCGTTTATTTTCCTTGGTCCTTCGGGCGTGGGAAAAACCGAGCTTTCCAAAGCTTTGGCGGAATTTCTCTTCAATTCCGAAGATGCGCTTATCTCCTTCGATATGTCCGAGTACATGGAAAAGCACTCGGTGTCGCGTCTGGTTGGCTCGCCTCCAGGCTATGTGGGCTACGATGAGGGCGGTCAGCTTACCACGGCAGTGCGTCAGCGTCCGTATTCGGTTGTGCTGTTCGACGAAATCGAAAAGGCTCACCCCGATGTGTTCAATATCTTGCTTCAAATCTTGGAGGAAGGGCGCCTTACCGATTCGCAGGGTCGCGTTGTTGATTTCCGCAACACGGTTATCATCATGACTTCCAACGTCGGTGCGCGCGAAATCACGGCTACCACCCCCTTGGGCTTCACCTCAAGCGCCAATGGTGGCATGGACGACAAGGAAATGAAGCAGCGCGTGATGGGCGAGGTAAAGAAGCTTTTCCGCCCTGAATTCCTGAACCGCATCGATGAGATCATTGTCTTTAAGAGCCTTACCGAAGAAGAGATCGTGAAGATCGTCGATCTTATGATTGCCGATTTGCGTGAGCGTCTTATCGAGCAAAACCTGACCATCAACCTGACGCCCGAAGCGAGCCGCTTTGTTGCCAAGGAAGGCACCGACCTTTCCTTCGGAGCTCGTCCATTGCGTCGTGCTATCCAGCGCCTCATCGAGGATCCGCTTTCCGAGCAGCTTCTTGAGGGCCGTTGGAGCAGTGGCTCGGTTATCGATGTCGATGTGGAAGATGACAAGCTCGTATTCAATGCGGGTACTGGCTCTATCCCGGCACCGCGCAAGCGTGATACCATAGCTGCCGAGGCTGAATTGCTTCTTGCCGGCTATGATCTTGGTCACGCGGGTATTTCTTCGCGTGGCGGCTCTTCTGCAGGAGGCCAGGCAGCCGACTGAGCCTGAAGTGCACCAGCGCTGCGGCTCTGAATCCGCACCAGGTGTACAGGAGCTATCATGACTGAAAAGACCATCGATCCGATTTTTGCCCCTTCCGTGCTTGAGCACGCAATGGCTATGTTCGATGACGTCAATTTCGATGCCCTCAAGGCGGAACCCCGCCTTGAGGGTGTCGTTGATAAGAACCCCAAAACTGCTGCGATTATCTTGGCCGGCGGCAGCGGCGAGCGTTTTGGTCACGAAGGTGGCAAGCAGCTCGTGGAAATTGCCGGCAAGCCCATCCTCACCCGTTCTGCCGAAGTGTTCGATGCTGTAGGCGATGTGGGCCTTATCGTTATCGTGTGCCCTGAAGAGCGCATGAGCGAATACCTTTCTAAAGCAATCGATCCGTTTCCCTTTGTGACGCCCATTGTTATGGCTCCCGCTGGATCGATTCGCCAAGAATCTGCCTTTTCCGGCCTTGAGCTGGTGCCCGAGGAATACGAGTTCGTTATGCTCCACGATGGCGCAAGGCCTCTTATCACCAAAGAGCTCATCGAACACACCATCAGCACGCTCAAAGGCAATATTGATTGCGACGGCGCATTGGTGGGGCATCCCTCCATCGATACGTTGAAAGTTGTCGAAAACGGGGTAGTGGTTGGCACGCCCGACCGCTCGGTGTTCTGGAACGCTCAAACCCCTCAGGTTTTCCGCGCTGGCATCTACCGCCGCGCTCATGCTTCGGCCCTCTCCGATGGATTTGTGGGTACAGACGATTCTTCGCTTATTGAACGTTTGGGCGGCCGTGTGCTCATGGTTGAGGGAAAGCGCGACAACATCAAACTCACCGTTCCTGAAGACTATCTGATTATCTCTGCGGCAATTCGCGCGGCAATTGAAGATCGCCGAGAGGAGCAACTCTAAGTGACTGAGCAAAACCAAGCTTTATCCGCCGTGCCCATGCGTGTGGGTCTCGGTTACGATGTGCATGCCTTTGCCCCCGATCGCAAGCTGATTTTGGGTGGCGTAGAAATCCCTCATCATCAGGGGCTTTTGGGTCATTCTGACGCCGATGTGTTGGCTCATGCGGTGGCCGATGCCCTGCTCGGCGCGATTCGAGGTGGCGATATCGGCAAGCTTTTCCCCGATACCGATCCTGCTTATGAGGGTGCCGATTCTCTGAAGCTGTTGGCTGCGGTTGCGAATCTTGTGCGTGAACAAGGCTTTTCTATCGTTGACATCGATTGCGTAATTGCCGCCCAAGCTCCAAAGCTTTCGCCTTATCGCGATATGATGCGTGAAAACCTGGCGACTGCCTGCGGGATCGCGGTAGAAAACTTGGGAGTGAAGGCAACTACTACCGAGCACCTTGGCTTTGAAGGCCGAGAAGAGGGCATTTCTGCTCAGGCTGTGGCGTTGGTATGCCGCTGTAAGTAGCCCGTAGAGCGGGCCCCTTCCTACTGGTAGAATTCGCGTGCGGCAGTTGTCGCATATGCTGTTTCGAGGAGATTGCATGATCAAGATTTACGATACCAAGGCGCGTGAAAAGCGTCCCTTTGTTCCCGTTGCCGACGGCAAGGTGAATATGTATGTATGCGGCCCAACTGTGTACAACTACATTCATATCGGAAATGCTCGCACGTTTATTTCGTTTGACACCATTCGCCGTTATCTGATTTGGCGTGGCTACGAGGTGAAGTTCGTGCAGAACATCACCGACGTGGACGACAAGATCATCAAAAAGGCAAACGAAGAGGGCCGTAGCGCTTCTGAGGTTGCTGCGGAATACGCCCAGGCCTTTATCGATGATATGCGTGCTGCCGGCGTAATGGATCCGGATGTTCGCCCCCGTGCCACTGAGGAAATCGACGAGATGATCGCTTTGGTCGAAAAACTCATCGAAGGCGGTCATGCCTACGAGGTTGAAGGCGATGTATACTTTGCGGTTCGTTCGTATGAGGGCTATGGTCAGCTTTCCGGCCGCAATGTCGACGAAATGGAGTCGGGCCATCGTGAGCTGCGCGCAGACGGCCAGGGCTTGGAAGATCGCAAGCGTGATCCCCTCGATTTCGCCCTGTGGAAGGCTGCTAAGCCAGGCGAGCCTTCGTGGGATTCTCCTTGGGGCAAAGGCCGTCCCGGCTGGCATATCGAGTGCTCGGCTATGTCGAAGAAGTACCTGGGCCTCCCGTTCGATATCCACGGTGGTGGCGCAGACCTGGCGTTCCCTCATCACGAAAACGAGCGTGCTCAGTCAGAAGCTGCTTTTGGTTGCACATTCTCCAACTACTGGATGCATGGCGGCATGCTTCAGATCAACCACGAAAAGATGTCCAAGTCACTGGGCAACTTCCTGTTACTGCGCGATGTGCTTAAGACTACCGATGCCCGTGTGCTTCGAATGCTGATGCTGCAAACGCATTACCGAAGCCCGCTCGACTTCTCGGACGAGCGTTTGGGCGAATCGGAGGCAATGCTTTCCCGTCTTACCAACTTCGTCAAGAACACCGCATGGTTGTGCGCCAACGCCGAAGGTGAAACCACGGTCGACCTTGTTGCTTATCAAAAAGCAATCGATGATATGTGCGATTCGTTTATTGAGGCAATGGACGATGATTTCAATACGGCGGGTGCTTTGGGTTCTATCTGCTCGTTTGTGCGCGAAGCGAACACGATCCTCGCTGAGGCTTCGGTGAGCAGTGAAGATGCTGCCACAGTGCTTGCCGGCGCCGATGCGGTGTGCGACCTGCTTAGCGTTCTCGGTGTCGATCTCAATGCTTGCGAAGACAAGGAGTGCGATTCTTCGAACGAAGTTGTGGCCTTGGCTGTTGAGCTTGCTGGATTTACGGGATGCGATGCTGAAGGGGCCATCGAAGCGCTGCTGGCGCGTCGCGCTGAAGCCCGCAAGGAAAAGAACTTCGCCCTTGCCGATGCGGTACGCGATCGATTGGGCGATCTGGGCTTTGTGGTTGAAGATACACCGCAAGGTGCACGTGTGAGCCGCGCATAGCAAAATGAATACGGGGGCCTTGTGCCCCCGTTTGCCTTTCCTTACGGCATGTTTGCGTTTGCAGCGATTGGGTTTTATCGTATGGTAAAACCTTGTTAGAACATGTTCATTTGTTGGAGCAATTCGTGTAATATATCGTAGTCGTGTATGGTGTGGAAGACTGCGGAAAACTGGAAGGGGATTGCTCATGATAAGGCGGAACCAGTATGTGTCTGTTCATGAAACAAGGGCTCAGGTGACGCGCGAAAAGCTTTTGAAAGCCGCTATCAAGCTCGTGAACCGCGATGGCATGAAGCAGCTTACCGTTCGCAACATTTGCGATGAGGCCGGGCTTTCAACAGGTAGTTTCTACAACCTGTTCAGCGGCAAGGAGGATCTTATCTCCTATTACTTGAAGTACGCTTTCGCACCTTATCGCGAAAAGGCTCTTGAGGGCAGTGACGAATATGGCCCAGTTGAGCGCGTCCTTCTTTTGTATCGTGCTTATGTTGAGTACTGCAAGGATATGGGTCTTGAATTCGTTTCTGGCCTATATGCTTCCAATCACAATCCCTTCTTCGACTTCATGCATCGCGATGCTGAAGACGATTTCATCATTGTTTCGGTTCGCAATTATCTTGCAGAAGCTATTGAGTTGGGTATTGTGCGTGACGATGTCGATCTTGACGAAGCCATGCTTCGCATTGCCGCCGCGTCGACGGGCTTGCTGTTCTACTGGTGCGTGTTTGATGGCGATATCGACATTGAATACGAAGTTGATGAAGCTATCAAAACCTATTTGCTTTCTATTACCGTAGATCCAAATATGAAGCTTAACATCGAGCCTCTGGAGTCAAAGGGCTGCTTTTTGAAGTAACCGTCTTTGTCTGGCGTTTTCGGCACACGCTTCGGTGTCCTGTTCTGCGGTGTGTGCTTCCAAAACTGTGCGATGAAAGTCCATGAAAGGCCTCCCGTTTCATGCCGAAAGAAGCGGGAGGCCTTTTTGTGCGTGAAGGATGTCGGGTGTTGTCGTTGGGGTGTTCAAAATAGCCAAACGTATAGCTTATGGAATCGTAAATGATTATTAATTATTGCAATTCATTTGCTTTGAACTGGCTATTTAGTTCTATTGAATACTGTTCGAGAACATGTGAACGTGTTATCCTTGAACCATCAGAAGCAGGCATGCACCGTAGGCGTGCGAGGGGCTTGCTGCAACACTTCAAGGAGGGGTAACGATGGTTTTCGAAAACGTTGTCGTTGCATATGATGGATCTGACCAGGCTCTTGCTGCCGTGAAGAAGGCTGCTGAAATCGTTGGCGGCGAAGAAGCCGCAAAGCTTCATGTGGTATTTGTGACCACGCATCCCAACGCTCAGCTTCCCGCGAACTTCAACAGTGCTTCGTTCGATCCTCAGCAGTACCTGCTTTCCGTTGAAGACATCATGGCCCTTTACAACAAGACCATTGATGAAGAAACCGAAAAGGTTAAGGAAGGCATTGGCGATTCGCTCGATTCCTTGGGTGATAAGGCAACCATCGAGGTAATTCCTGGCTATACGCCGGCTGCTGACATTCTCGGCTATGCTGAAAAGGTTAACGCCGACCTTATCGTAATGGGCTCTCGTGGCCTTGGCGCAATTCGCGGTGTTCTCGGCTCGGTTTCCTACGCTGTTCTGCGTGAAGCACCGATGCCCGTATTGGTAATCAAATAAATAAGGACAGAAGGCCCGCTCTGGGAGCGGGTCTTCCCTTTGTGTCGTAAGGCCCTTAATGGGGCTAGCGGTTACTTTCAAATAGGCTGGATGCGCAAAAGCACATCCAGCCTATTTTTGTTTATGGCGAGGTTTTGGCTTATGAGGGCATTCGATTACGCGGGCCGGTTTATCTAATGGTCTCGCTCGGCGTTGAGCCAGGTTCGTTGGCTTTTCCGCCGTATCAATTGATACTATTGCTTTTTTCACAACATTGAATAGCAGGTCAATGTGGTCTTCGCGGTGGTTTAAGCAGGGAATATAGGTGACGTCTGCGGTAATGTCGTTTTGGCTGCATAGGGTGAGGAAGTAATCGCACGCTACCGACTTGATGTCATAGAGTGATTCCAAGCAGTCGGAAGCAAAGCCAGGCGTTACAAGGGCTATCCGCGAAACTCCCTCGGCAGCCCATTGGGCCAGTTGGGTTTTGGGATGGGGCGTAACCCACGCACGCGAATCCTCGAAGCGCGAATGGTAGGCAATGGCCCAGTCGGATTGGGGTATTCCAAGCAGCTCCATTGCTTGATTCACGCTGGCTTCGATCTGCTCCACATAGGTATCACCCGCTTCGATGTCTGCAAGGGGGATAGAGTGGAACGAGAGAAGAAGCTTGCTGCCTGGACGATACCCCCAAACATCGCGTATGGATGCAGCGAGTGCCTGTGTGTATAAAGGGTTGTCGTTGTAGCCTTCGACAATTGCCTCGAGCGATAGGTTGGGATGCTTGCCAACCTGATCCTGTATGGCTTCCTTGCAAGTTTTAACGGTGCTGAAGGCGGTTTGAGGAAACAGAGGCAGTGCAACAATTTTGCTGCATCCAGCCGCTTCGAGCCTTTGCAGAGCATGGTTTATTGAAGGGTTGCCATAGCGCATGCCAACTTCGCACAGAGCGTTGATGCCCGCTTTGGCAAGGCGCTTGTTCAATGCATCGCACTGAGCGCGCGATTCAACTGCAAGCGGCGAACCATTGGGGGTCCATATCTGCTGGTAGCGCGGAGCTGTTTTCTTCGGCCTGGTTCGGGCGATGAAAAGACGCAAGATGGGTTGCCAGATAACTGGCGGAACCTTGATGATATTTCGGTCGGAAAGAAATTCGATCAGATACGGGCGAATGTCCTGCGGATCAGGGGAGTCGGGGGAGCCCGTATTTATGAGAACAATGCCGGTCTTTTCTTTCTTTAAATCCATAATTGAGACTATAGCAAAATCATGAGCCGGAAAATTTACGGTACGGAGGATGCACGGTTTTTGCGGTGAATCGCGGAGTCAATGGCGCCTCGAGGAAGTTGCGAAGCGAATCGTGCTGTGCTCTTGAAGATATGTGCTAATGCTGGCCTGAGGGCGGCGGATGAAGAGGAAATGCAGATATACTCATATGATGGCTTTCCGAAAAAGGTGAGGCGCGAACAAAGGAGCAACAGGCAATGGCCTTTCTGTTTGGCTGTGAAAATGTGCATTTGGAATATCCCACGAAGGTGATCTTCGAATCGCTTTCCCTTGGCGTTGACGATGGCGATTGCGTGGGCGTTGTTGGTCGTAACGGTGACGGCAAATCGTCGCTTTTAGGTTTATTCGACGGAACGGTTGAACCCGATGATGGCCGCGTGCTGCGAACGGGCGGTGTTCGCTTTGCCTCTCTTCGCCAGGCAGATGAATTGGACGACGCAAAGTCCATTGGATGGAACGTGGTGGGCGATACGCCCGAATACGAATGGGCATCCGATGCTCGCATCCGCGACATCATCGACGGCATGATCGGCGATTTGGATTGGGATGCCGAAGTTGGCACGCTTTCCGGCGGCCAGCGTCGTCGTATCGAATTGGCCCGCATCCTGTTCTCCGATGCGGACACACTGATCCTCGACGAACCGACCAACCATTTGGACGCCGACTCCATCGAATGGTTGCGCGGATACCTGAAGAAATACGAGGGTGGATTCCTGGTCATCTCCCACTCCACCGAACTGTTGGACGAAGTGGTGAACAAGGTGTGGCATCTGGATGCGCAGCTTGGCCAGATTGACATGTATTCCCTCGGCTGGAAGGCCTACCTGCACCAGCGCGTGGTTGACGAGGAACGTCGCCGCCGCGAACGCGAGGTCGCCGAAAAGAAGGCGGAACGCCTCATGCAGCAAGGTATTCGCCTGCACGCGAAGGCCACCAAGGCCGTGGCCGCACAGAACATGATGCGCCGCGCGGAGAAACTCCTCGAGAACACGTCCGAGGCGCAAAAGCAGGAGAAAGTGGCGGATATTCGTTTCCCGGAACCAGCTCCGTGCGGTCGTACGCCAATCATGGCAAAGGATGTTTCGAAAGCCTACGGTTCGAACATTGTGTTCGCCGGCGTGAACTTGGCTATTGACAAGGGTTCGCGTGTGGTGATTCTGGGATACAACGGTGCCGGTAAGACCACTACTCTGCGGTTGCTTGCGCATTTGGAGGAGCCGGACACTGGTTCCGTAGATTACGGTCATGGTTGCAAAATCGGCTATTTCGCACAGGAACACGACACGTTGGACCTGGATGCCACCGTATTGCAGAACCTGATCCATGTCGCTCCGGAACTGGACGACACGCAGGCGCGTTCAATTCTTGGTTCGTTCCTGTTTTCGGGTGACGACGCGTTGAAGCCGGCTCGTGTGCTTTCCGGCGGTGAAAAGACGCGACTGGCGTTGGCGACATTGGTAACGAGCCGTGCGAACGTGCTGCTGCTCGACGAACCGACCAACAACCTTGACCCCGCGTCCCGCGACGAGATTCTGAAGGCCATAGCCAAATACGAGGGAGCGATCGTGCTGGTCACCCACGACGAGGGCGCAGTACAGGCTCTGAATCCTGAGCGTGTACTGCTTATGCCTGACGGCGACGAAGACCTGTGGAATGATTCCTATCTGGAGCTGGTGGCCGAAGAGTAAGCCGAGTAATTCCAGTTTATTGGGGGATTGTACTTATGCCGGACGTGAGAAATGTCCGGCTCTTTCTTTTCGCATGTGCTTCACAAGTATTTTGGATTTCGATATGCACCCTCTAGTCCTCCTCCGCACTCCTCTTGCGAAGGCAACGCGCGAAACAGGCCAGAGGGGCCGATGCGTTAACACATCGAATGCAAGCAAAAGAAAATTCCATGTCACGTAACGGCAAGGAAGGCATTCTCTTTAGTTTTCATCATGTCTGCAATCATGATTTATGTGATGGCGGCACTCAATTACGGCGTACGCACCGGTGACGTCGGTACGGCATGGAACTACGTGTTGTTCGACTGGCCGTTGTTCTATGTGATCGGCATGATCTGCGACCTGTGCACAAGCCTTCACCACCTTCCAACGATTCGGGCGACCATC
>ERZ857998.3259-NODE-3259-length-13465-cov-8.755481_pt1 | contig 13465 bp, 12 predicted proteins | sample MGYA00519954_ERZ857998 | MGnify/ENA primary metagenome ERZ857998 (study PRJEB31778, sample SAMEA3449424) | human gut metagenome | biome: human gut; feature: human-associated habitat; material: faeces | place: United Kingdom | collected 2010/2012 ...
CCCGATAGGGCGCGCCGTCGCAGGCGGCGCAGTAGTGAACGCCCTTGCCAACGAGCGTTTCCTCGCCGGGAACGCCCAAGGGACGAGGCGTCGCGCCGGTGGCGATGACCACCGTGCAGCCCTGAAAGACGCCCTCGCTGGTTTCCAGTGTCTTGGTTTGGTCGCAAAGGCTGGCCTTATACACCTCTGCCAGCTCCGTCACCGCGCCGAAGCGTTCCGCGCTTTGCTGCATCTTTTCACCCAGCGTAAAGCCGTCGATGCCGTCCTCGAAGCCGGGATAGTTATCGATTTGCTCCGTCAGCGCCATCTGCCCGCCGGCGGAGAGCTTATGTTTTACGCTCAGTCTCATGTGACACATCCGACTCTATGCCCAAAATCAGGGCATCCAAGGTCACATGAAAAAATTCAGAAAACTGTATGAACATATCCACAGAGCAACCCTTTTGGCCAGCTTCAATTCGGCTCAAAAAACTTTGGTCAATATTCATAGCTTTTGCAAGCTCACCTTGGCTGTATCCGTTTCGAGTGCGAAGATTTTGGATGTACGCTCCGCTACGCTTCATGTCATAATGCATATAAAAGTCTCCAATCTCAGAATTTTGGAGAATCTGAGATTGGAGGTTATGGGCAACGGACATCTCGGACTCTTGGAGAGCTGTGTTGGTCATATTGCACACGGTAACCAACCTCAGATCCTTTGGTAGGTCTGAGGTTGGCGGTCACGGATACTTAGCGAAATAGGGTTGCCATGCGATTCTTTGCGAATTGTGCTCATAGTTTTCGACGCTAACAGACATAATTCGACAAATCAAAAAGTCCGACACGTATATCCTGTGTCGGACTTCAAAAAATCGAACATATATTCACGTTTTCTCTTTGGCACTTTTCTTCTATGCTTTCCCATTTTCATGTAGTCATCAGAATGTGGAACAGGGTACTCCATCAGTTAACAAAACTCAGTGCTTAGGAGAAAAGCTGAAAAATAACGCCAGAAATTCTCGCCTTTGCACCTATTCCTGCAACCACTTTGCCGCTCTCGTCTCACATTACCTATTCTTTAGAGGTTCCTTAAAAGTGGCCGCATTTCCAAAATGATTTATGTGGTTATCCTTTTAGGCCTTGTTTGAAAATTGTCAACTTGTCCGCCATACTTTTCCAATTTTCCTTGGAATACATACAGTATTCCAAGGAAAATTGGCTTTGCTTGGCAAAAAATATCTCGCCATTGAGCATATTGCCATTTTTCAAACAAGGCCTAAACATACGAGATGATCACGCTTTTCTTTTTGGCACTTTTCCCTTCCCAGACATAATTGCTCCCCCTATGAAGGGCGGCTTCCTTTTTCTCCATTTTTCATAGGGGGAGCATATAAAAGCTACAGTACGTCGTGTTTTTATAGTTTTCCAATTAGCCCGCTGGCGATGACCATTCTTTGAATTTGATTAGTACCCTCGAATATCTGGAAGATTTTTGCATTTCTCACTAAAATCTCCACAGGATACTCCCGGCTATAACCATAGCCACCAAAAATCTGTACGGCATCCATAGCCACCTTGACCGCAGTATCTCCTACGAAGGTTTTTGTAACTGCGCCGAAGGCAGGATTCACATTTCCTTCGTCCAGCATAGAGGCGGCTTTCAAAGTCAATGTTCGGGCCGCTTGGGTTTGGATTTCCATGTCGGCCAGCATGAATTGCAGTCCCTGGTTGGCCAAGATAGGACGTCCGAAGGTTTTGCGCTCCTTGCCGTACTTTACGCACTGGTCAATAGCGGATTGACATATACCGACGGCAGGCGCACTGCCGCTAGGTCGAGTGCGGTCCAGTGTCTCCAGTGCCAGTCGAAAGCCTTTCCCTTCTTCGCCTAAGCGGTTCTCTATGGGAATACGGACATCCTCAAAAATCACTTCAGTGGTATTTGACAGACGGATACCCATTTTATTCTCTTCTTTTCCAGTTGAAACACCAAAGCGGTTTCGTTCCACAATAAAGGCAGTAATGCCCTTATTACCTTTGGAGGGATCAACGGTGGCGAACACCACATAAGCGTCAGCAATACCGCCATTAGTTATAAATGTCTTGGTACCATTGATAACGTACTCATCACCGTCACGAACAGCAGTGGTTCGGCAGGCAGAGGCATCAGAACCAGCACCCGCTTCAGTCAATGCAAAAGCTACACTGCCACCATTGAGAATATAATCACAGATTTTTTGTTTCTGCATTTCTGTGCCGCCCAGCAGGACAGGAGTCATACCCAGATTATTGGCGCCCACTGAAACGGCAAAGCCAGCGTCGCCTTTTCCTAGTTCTTCCATGACCAGAGCAGAGGTAAAGTAACCCTGGCCGGGGCCACCGTACTTTTCGGGAATGCTTAAGGCAGTCAAACCCATGTCAGTCGCTTTCTTATACAATTCCATGGGGAATTGCCCTGTGGCATCATAGCGACGGACCACATCCCAAGTCAGTTCCTTTTTAACAAACTGCCGAACCATTTCCAGTAAACTCTTCTGATCGTCATCAAGATAATAGTTTAGTTGCATTTTGATTCCTCCTACAATAGTTATTGCCATTTAAGGCGCGATAGCCAGCCGCCCCTTTTGTTGTATCAGAAGCTTTTAGAATTAAGCCATTTGTCTCAAGCAATATAATAGTAGCGTAATAGAGGAAGAGGAAAAAACTTTTCCCGCACGATTAGGGCTTGTTTGAAAAATAAATATTGCACAAGACATATATAAGTGCGAAAATAGGTATATGAAACGGTATGAATTGACAAAAGGACAATGGGAACGCGTGAAAGCGATACTTCCACCAGGAAGGACAGGGCATCGGGGTCATCCTCGGAAAGATGATAGAAAAATGCTCAATGGGATGCTTTGGATTGCCCGCAACGGAGCACAGTGGCGAGAATTGCCGGAGGTGTATGGGCCATGGCAGTCTGTGTACGCCCGATTTGCCAAATGGCAGGACGATGGCACATTGGAAGCTGTGTTTCGCGCATTGTCTGCAGATGCGGACAAGGAAAACCTGAGTTTGGACTCTACTTGCATCAAGGTTCACGAAAGTGCCAATGGAGGGGGAAAAACGGCGGATAAGGCAATCGGGCGAACCAGGGGCGGGTCGAATACAAAACTGCATACCATTGTGGATGGACTGGGGGACCCGGTTGAATTCATGCTGTCCGCGGGGAATAACCATGATTCAGTCCATGCTGTTGAATTGCTGGAAAAGGTCGAGATCAGCGGAAGCAATGTATTAGCAGACCGTGCCTATGGGGCAAAGACGATTCGAGCTTATATTTCAGAACAAGGCGCCTGCTATGTGATCCCGCCGCAGAGCAATGTTTCTGATCCGTGGCTGGTAGATTGGTGGCTATATAAAGAGCGCCATTTGGTTGAGTGCTTCTTCCAAAAGCTCAAATGGTTTCGCAGGATCGCCACAAGGTATGACAAATTGGATGCTTCTTTTCTCGCTTTTGTTTACCCGGCCTCTATTGCTATTTTGTTGATTTAGCACATCTTTCCCGTTTTTTCAAACAGGCCCTAAGAGCTACATCCCAAGAAAACTAGCGGACGTAAAATAGTATCATATAATCTATCTTTTACAGGATTGTCTTTGTTGTACTCATATCAATCACTTCATAGTTTTCATTTTAAGGCCTGGCTTTTGTTGCAGGGAGTCCTATTTATTTGCCCTGAAATACCGGACGACGCTTCTCCAAGAAGGCATTAACAGCCTCGCCAAAGTCTTCCGTCTTGGAGCAGTCAACCATGTCCGCCTGCTCGTCTTTCAGATAAGCGGCAAAGTCAGAATAAAAATACTTGTTGATCAGGGCCTTTTGTTTTTTAACGGCATATAAAGGGCCAGCAGCACACTTCTGGGCGAACTTCATGGTAACCTCTACCAGTTCTTCTTCCTTGGTTACTTTGGTGATTAAGCCAATCCGAAGAGCCTCTTCGCCGCCTACAGGGGCACCAGTATGCATCATTTCTATCATTTTAGCAGTACCCACCACTTTCTGGAGAAGGTACATACTTCCAGTATCACCAGATAGCCCCATGTTGATGAAGGCCATAATGAACTGGGACGAAGGGGCTGCTATACGGTAATCGCAGGCCAGGCTGATACTGCAACCGGCTCCGGCCGCTACACCGTTGACCATGGCAATGGTGGGCTTTGGAAAATTTCGTAGACTTAGAACGTACTTCCCGAATATGTGCACGCCATTGGGAGCGATGCCGCTTTTGGAGTCCACAAACCCTTTGAAGTCCCGAATATTACCGCCGCCGGAGAAATGCTTACCTGCACCAGTTAGAACGAGACAACGAATTGCATCGTTCAGGGCAAGTTTGCCCAATACATCCTGTAGCTCGGCACAAATGTCAGGGCTAAGGGGGTTGGCCATTTCGGGATGATTAAACGTAACAACGGCTATATCATCTTGAATATTTAACAAAATATGCTGATACATAGTACTCCTCTTTCCCGTTTAGAATTCAGGTGTTTATCATAGTAGCAGGATCGAAGCCGGTCAGGACCGCCGCAATCTTGGACGCGATAGGCATGGCAATCAGCAGAGTGATATAGCCGCAGCTCAGATAAAAGGGTAGGCATGCCAGCCAGACAGGTATCATTGCAGTACCAAATGCAACAAACATGCACACAAAGCTGGCCAAAGTAACAAAGATAATGCAAAGAACCAGAATGGACACCATGTGGTGCAGTAGGCGGTTTTTTATTCCCATCTTGGTGGCCAGCGTTAGACCCATGACATACACAGGAATCCAGTCACCTAGAATATAACCGATGCCCATACTAATCAAAATATTTTGGAGCAGCGCCACTCCAGTGATTTTCCCAGACAAAGAGAGGCCCACAACACTTAACACAGTGCCAATTGTGATATTCATCACCAAATTCACTATAGAGCCATACTTTTCTTTACCCAACATTCGCTTTCCTCCTTATAATCACTCAGAACTGACGGAATGAGAAAAATTTATTCCAGGCATTTTATGTTAACACCACCAGGTTGAATTTACATTATGGGTAAATTCACTCGAGACATTCTTTACATTAATCTGTAAAAAGCGTATTTAAGTTTTCCAGAATTTTTTTCGCATCTGAAGCCATTTCATTCATAACCTCGGCAACCGGTTTAACATCGCGGGGATCATTGACCAAACCCATAGCCTGTCCAAGCGCATAGATGGAACCGTCTACATTGCCATCGGAATATGAAGCCTTGCTAAATGCACCGGAAATGACCGTGTTCAGCAGTTCTTCTAAATCGGTTCCGCGCGCTTCCATTTCACAGGTCAACTTGGCTGCCATGTTGTTACCGACACGCATCATGTTATGAATAGATTTTTGAATCAGAATGGTGTCTCGCTCGGAATGTTCCAGTAACCAGCGTTTGTGATTATAAGAAGCGGGGCATTCCGCCGTAGCAACAAAACGAGTGCCGACAACAACACCACTTGCTCCCAGGGCTAAGGCCGCTGCTAGACCCTTACCGTCAGCTACACCTCCGGCCGCCATAACGGGACAATCACAGATAGAAGCCACTTTATTGGCAATGACGAAGGTACCGATACCGTCTTGGCTGGGATGGCCGGCCACTTCATAGCCAGCAATGGTTATTGCGTCAGCACCTTTTCGTTCCATACTTTTGGCGACCTTAGCATTAGGGCTTTTATGTACAATTTTCATACCAGCCTCTTTGCACAACGGCATGAATATCGCCGGATTGGCACCGGCAAATTCAATGCCAGCGACCCTACCTTTTGCGCAAATATCTAGATATTTAAAAATCTTCTCGTCGCCCTGGGTCTGGTCGGGCAGAAGAGAGACATTGACAAGATAGGGCTTTTTAGTCAACTCATTCATTTCGGCAATAGCATCCGCAAATTCCTCGGGGCATCTATAGCAGGTAACATTAATGGTGCCCATGCCACCGGCATTGGAAAAATGAGACGCAAAAGCAGGGATTGCCAGCCACTGCATTCCGCCCTGAATGATGGGTAAATCAATACCAAATATATCTGTAAGTTTTGTTTTGATTTTCATGATAGTTGGTCTCCTTTTAAAATCATTCCTTGCGTTTTATAGTGCGGGAAAACCTAACGCTTTTCTTGCTAGCTTCTTTACTTCTTCAAACCGGACCTTTCCGGTGGATGTGGTAGGCATAGAGTCCATATACAAAATGTACTTTGGAACCTGATAGGCTGCCAGATGCTGTTGCAGGTAAGCCCGCAGTTCCCTTTCGTTTCCTTCCACTCCGTTATTTGAGACTACGCATAGGCAGACTTCTTCCCCGTAAAAGCTATCCGGCACACCTACGGCTTTGCAAAGGCTGACCTGTCCGCTTTTCAGTGCAACATCTTCAATCCTCTTCGGAGAGATGTTCTCCCCTCCTCGGATAATCATTTCCTTTAAACGTCCGGTCAAATAGAGTGTTCCCTGTGTGTCTAGATAACCCATATCTCCGGTGTGGAGCCACCCATTCTGGTCAATGGCTTTGGCAGTCTCCCCTGGTTGCTTATAGTAACCCTGCATCACATGGTAGCCCCAAACACAGATTTCACCGGACTGACCAGCAGGCAACTCTTTCCCTGTCTGTGGATCTACAATCTTGCCTTTAGTATGTTCTACAAACCGCCCTAGGGTAGCTCGAAGGTTTCGTGGTTCAGTAATTTTGGTGGAGGAGATAGCACAGGTGGCCTCGCTTTGCCCAAACCCATTGATTAGCCTTATCCCAAAGCGATCTTCTATTTCACAGAACAATTCCATTGAGCAGCGACTCCCCCCCACACTACCTGCCCGGAGAGAGGAGAGATCCCATTGATCAAAATCCGCCCGACGAAGCAGTGCGGTAAAGATAGACGGTACACCACACAAGATAGTACACTTTCCTTTGCTGACAGCAGTGAGAATATCTACTGTTCTTCTAGAGGAAGGCAGATACAGGCAGGCTCCCGCTGTACAGGCAACCATCATGTTGACACCTATGCTGAAGCAATGAAAGAGAGGAAGGACAGTACACAGTCGATCTACCTCCGTTACCTTTAGGTCATCTGCTTGGCTAATTGCCATATTGACCCAGCTATTGTGACTTGTCATGACAGCTTTGGGCTGGCTGGTGGTTCCGCTAGTGTAGATGATATAGGCGGTGTCTGCCGGATGTACGGCGCTTTCCGACATATACAGTTCTTTTGTTGATACCATGTTTCGCAATGCTCCGATAGGCAAAAAACCACCATTCCTTCCGCTCTGTCCGCTGTAAAGAATGGCCTTTAAAAAGGGCAATTCATCCATTAGACCTTGACATATTTGAGGGTAATTTAAGCTTTTATATCCATCGCTGATGACAAGATACTGAATATCAGTGCGCTCCAAGAGTGCCTTTAATTCCCGCCGGGGTAGGCAGGTGTTAAGCAAAGTGGCTACAGCACCGATACGAACGGTCGCATAGATAAGTAACACGGTATTAGGTTCCGTTTCGCACCAAACACCCAAATGGTCCCCCTTTTTAACACCTAACCCTAAAAGATGCCGGGCCAACTGATCCACCGTATCATCCAATTCTGAATATGTCCAAACTTGGCCTATATACTCTATGGCAGGACGCTCCGGAAACCGCTGCGCTGTACGGCGAAGCAGTCCACTTATGGTTATATTTTCCATACCCGCACCGCTCACATTTCTCTTAGGTTTCTGTTTACTTGAACAGGATATTGCTACCGCCAATGATGCGCTGCATATCGCCAACTCCTTCCACATGAGGAGCCATCAGAGCGTCACGGACACAGCGTTCCACACCATATTCATCGCAGATTCCATATGCGCTGAGAATATTCATGGCTAAAACACAGCAATCTACGCCTTCATCTGCAACATGGGCTTTCATGGTAGCAGCTTCTCCAGCCAGGGTACTGATATCAGGCACGAAATCAGCGTATTCGGCCATCTTGTACAGGTAAGCCTGGCAACTGTAGTATTTACCGGCAATCTGGGCTATTTTGGTTTGAATGGTTGGGAACTTAGAAATGGGTTTATCGCGGTGCATTTTCTCCTTGGCATAACGCACAGCCAACTCATAAGCTTTAGCCATATTGCCCACAGCAGTAGCTGTGACCGAGATTTTACTGCGAGCTACCAAACCCTTTAGAATCTTGAATCCCGTGCCAATGGCTTCGGGACCACCCAACACAGCCTCTTTGGGTACGCAGACATTATCCAAAAAGATATCATATACGGCGCTGCCGCGGATGCTGACAGTGTCCCATTTGCTGGAGAGAGAATAGCCCTCGCAGAATTTATCAAAAACAAAAGCAGTGGTCATGCCGGTTTCGCTGTCGTTGGCAAACAGGGCAATGGGGCCTTTGTAGCCGGAGTTTGTAATAAAGCGTTTAACGCCGTTAATCACATAGAAGTCTCCTTCCTTGTGATACCGGGTCGTCAACTGCTTGGGGTCGGAGCCGGTACTAGGTTCGGTAAAGGCGAAGGAACCAATTACATCACCGGCCAGGCAGGGGGGCAGGAATTTCATCTTCTGCTCCTCTGTACCGTACATATTGACCACCTCGGTGAACATGGCACCGGCACCCACACAAGTGGCAAAACTGGGACTCTCCTTGGCCAAAGACTCCTGAGATACTACCCAACACTTCTGATCCAGACCTAGACCTCCGTATTTCTCATCGAATGTGATACCTAGCAGCCCCATCTCACCGGCAGTCTTATAGAGGTCACTAGGAACAGCACGATTCTTCTCAATCTGTTCAGCATGCTTGGCTAGTAACTTCTCCGCGAATTCTTTCGCAATGCTCTGGACCATTTCTTGTTGCTCGTTTAGGACAAATTCCATACCCATACGTTTCATCCTCACTTTTCATCTTTTTTCGAAAATGTGTTTGCAGTTCGAACGCGCTTGCGTTCATAAACTTTGTTATGCAAATTTCATGCCAAGTTTACTGTAGCTCATTTTTAAGGAAATACAAGCTGAACTGCGGGATATCCCAAGTGGGATATCCCGCAGTTCAGCTGTGAATTATGGAATCTCATTATGAATTTTTATAATTTGAATCATTCTCATTTCATTCGGAGTTTTTGATACAGAGTAGATGTCGGAATCTGTAGCAAACGTGCCGCATCGGGAACGACACCCTTGGCCTGCTTCATTGCCTGCTGGATACATTGTTGTTCATAGAGGCGGATTGCCCGTTTGAGGCCTGTTTCTTTCCAATGGATGTTTTCCTGTTCAGCCGTTCCAATGTTTTCCCCAACTTTCCCCGTATTTTCCCAAAGGTCCTGGGGAAACTGTCCCGAAGTGATCACATACCGTTCTACGATGTTACGCAACTCCCGGATATTACCTGGGAAAGGATAGTTCTGCAGTTGCTTCAGTTCATCGGGCTGAAAATTAATCTTAGAGCGGTAATTTTTGTTGTATTCATCTAAAAAACTGTCAATCAATGGGCGGATATCTGCCGGACGCTCCCGTAACGGCGGAATAGGCAAGGTAAATACATTTAAACGGTAATACAGGTCCATTCGGAATGTTTTGTTCTGCACCGCCATCCTCAGGTCCATATTAGTTGCTGCCAAGATACGAACAGAAACTTTTTCCGTAGCGCTACCCCCCACCCGCTGAACTTCCGAAGTTTCCAGCACTCGCAGTAACTTCGCCTGAATACTCAAGGGGAGTTCTCCTATCTCATCCAGAAATAAGGTGCCGCCGTCTGCTAGCTCAAACAAGCCCGGTTTTCCCCCTTTTTTTGCCCCGGTAAAAGAACCAGATTCATAGCCAAACAACTCCGACTCCGCCAAATTTTCTGGGATTGCCGCGCAGTTGACCGGAAGAAACACATGACCTGACCGTTGGCTGTGCTGATGAATATAGCGAGCGATGACATCCTTGCCTACGCCCGATTCTCCGGTGATCAAAACACAACTTTCCTTCCTTGCAATCTGATCGGCAAATTTCAAAACATTCTGCATTTTAACATCGTTTGCCACCATTTGCTTGCTGGAAGATAGCGACATTTTCTTCCCCTGGAGCTCGGTCAAAATCTGCATATACCGGTTTCTCTCCTGGGCAAAATATTCCGTTGCTTCCCGTTGTTTCTCATCAAACATAGCAAAGGTGACAACCAACTCCAGCTCACCTTTGTCACCAAATACCGGCGTGCTGGTCATCTGGAAAACAGTTCCTGTAGCAGGGATTACGATCTCTCGGGCAACTCTCCCCGTATACAAGGCATTCAATGAGGGGCTTATATTCTGCTGGGCCATGTTTACCATCTGCTGGAGCGTGATTCCAGAAGACATCTCTTCACCGGTTAGACCAAAAGTTTCTGTTGGTTCGGGTCCAGACCAAAAAATAATTTTTCCCGTTTTATCTGCGACCAAAACGCAGCCCTCATAGGTCTCCAGGATTTTAAAATAAAGCTTTTCCAATTCTGTCTGTGGATTTCTATTCCTACAGCATTTTGTTTCCATATCGTTTCCCTCCTCATGTGGTATACATTGGAGCATTTCTTCACGTTTACAAGTGCTTTCTTTTTGCTGCTATAGTAACTTTATCATGTCTTTTTATAGAATGCAACATCCCGTTCATTTCCTTGATTTTGGGATGTGAGCACACAGTTTTTATGAGTTCTCATTATGGATTATCGTAATTCACTCAAAGAACTCTAATCTCCATTGTGTATAAGTATTAAATGCAGACTTTAGAAGCTGGCATGAAATTTGCTATAATATTACACGAGGAAACCCGTGTATTTTGCCTTTAATAAATTTTTAGGAGGAGACACATTATGGCAAAAATGAAATTGGCAGCAGTTTCGATGGTAAGCATCCCCGACAAAACAGCGAATCTGGAGAAGATGCTGAGTTATGTAGACAAGGCAGCGGATCAGGGTACCAACCTGATTGCATTCCCTGAATTGTGCCTTCCCGGCCTCCACCCCGCCTTCAACATGGTTTCTGCCCTCCCTCCTGCCTCCGCCTACTGGTTTGAGGCTGCCGAGTACGTACCTGAAGGTCCCTCTGTACAGTCCTTGATCGACAAAGCTAAAGAACGCGACATCTATATCACCTGGACCATGGTAGAACGTGACTCACAATTCCGTAATAAAACTTATAATTGTGCCGTTTTGGTAGGTCCCGAGGGCTTTGTCGGAAAGTACCGCAAGTGTCATCAGCCCGGCACTGAGCGGCTGTACCTTCAGCGCGGCAACGAGATTCCCGTCTTCGACACCAAGCTGGGCAAGATCGGCCTGATGATCTGTTTTGACCGTGTTTGGGCAGAATTCTCTCGGTGCCTAAAACTTCAGGGTGCTGAAATTATTGTAGCTATGTCCGCCTGGCCCGGCGATATTCGCGGCGATATGACCACTCATGGCGTGGAACTGTTCATGAACGCTGCCTTCATGAATGCCTATACCAATAGTGTGGTCATGGTAGACTGTTGCGCCTGCAGCCCTGATGGCATCCAGACCGTCATGGAAGGTCTGGAGCTGGGCCACTCCTCCATCCGTGACACCACCGGTCGTCCTCTGGCGATGACTGGTTGGGATGAGGAGATGTGCATCGCCGAGGTAGACCCCATCGCTTCTATGGACAGCACTTATGCTTCTCAGGGCCTAACTGGCAACGACTACATTCGTGACCTGCGTCCTGACCTGTATCTCCCCATCTACGAAAACTACGCTAAGTAATTTCCATCTGCGTTCGCCTTGCAAAATCAGATATTTGCCGGACAAACCGGGTTCGGCAGACATATTGCCGAACTCGGTTTTCCTTTTTACCCTTGTGTGGCATTTTTGTTCTGTAAAATTCTATCATAGGCGATTGCGAAACTCTAAGAGCAGAAAATTGAAATTCGTTCGAGAAATGCAGTAAAAGATGAGAATTCAGAAGCAAATTAACGTCAGATTTTTTCTGCAATGTCATAGTAAGTGGAGGAAACACCAAAAATCCCGAGGTTGGAAAGTGTTGATATTACTGGCTTTTTGAATTTCGCAATCGGCTATAAAATTCTATCAGGAATGGAGGAAAAAGTATGAGAAAACCGTTGGAGGGTGTCCGTGTCGTGGAACTTGGCACCTATGTCGCCGCCCCTCGTACTGCCCGCATTTTGGGTGATTGGGGCGCTTCTGTCATCAAAGTGGAGTCCCTCCAGGGTGATGTATGGCGATATCTGGCCAAGTCTTTTGGTCTGCCCATCGACCCTGATCATGCTCCATTGTTTGAGCCTGACAACATGAACAAAAGAGATATTACCTTGGATTTGAAGAGCGAAAAAGGACAGGAAGTGCTCCACAAGTTGCTGGCCGAGGCTGATGTGTTTGTTACCAGCACCCGCCTGGACGGCCTGAAGCGGATGGGCATAGACTATGAGAACCTGAGAGTGAAACATCCCCGGCTTATTGTGGCCCAAATCTGTGGTTTTGGTAACCAGGGGCCTTTAAGCAAGAATCCCGGCTTTGATTCCGCCTGTTACTGGGGCGGTGCTGGAATCGCTCAAACTTGGGCCTATGAAGGACAGACCCCTGTCAGCCCCGTCCCTGGCTTCGGAGACGCCACTGCAGCTTCTCTTTTGGTGGCCGCTATTTTGGCTGCTCTTTACAACCGGGAATTCACTGGCAAAGGTGAGTACATCGAAAATTCTCTGTATGGTTGTGGCATCTGGTATAACGCCTACGGCGTGATGGCCTCTCAGCCTCAGTACAACAACAAATATCCACGACCTATCAACAAAGCACTAGATCCCCTGGCCCACTTTATGCGTAGCAGCGACGGTAAATGGTTGACCGTCTTGACCCCTAACTGGGACGAAATTATTGAAGATGTTCTCCATATGTTGCACATGGATGAGTATATTGGAGACGAGCGATTTATGACTATGGCCGCTGCCCGGGAGGAATGTAATTTCAATTTTGTTTATCAGGCATTCCTCAAAGCACATGCCAAATTTCCCGCTTCCTACCTTGTAGAGGGCTACACCAAGCTGAACATCGTCGCCTCCGTGCTGGGCAATCCCAAAGATGTCTATCAGAGCGAACAGGCCAAAGCCAACAATTACATTGCAACCTATACCCTGCACGATGGAAAACCTTGCGTTATACCTAGAAACCCCATTCATTTTGCCAGCCAGCAACTGCCACATGAGACCTTGGCCCCCAAGCTTGGCGAACACAGTGTGGAAATTTTGACCTCCTTAGGTTACCCAGAGTCTGAGATTGCACAAATGTTAATCGACAAAGTCACCACTACCCCGAAAAAATAGCATATGAAGAGGAGCATCTCTTATGTTTGAAGAAAAGATAAATCACACCACTGACGCCCTAAAATTTGTCAGCTTCAGCACAATTTCCATTGTTTGCTTTTTTGTGAAAATGCCTTTTCTAGGGCAACACCGCGCAATGACATGAAAAAACCGCACCATCTGCCAATATCG
>ERZ857998.3260-NODE-3260-length-13465-cov-5.279940_pt1 | contig 13465 bp, 13 predicted proteins | sample MGYA00519954_ERZ857998 | MGnify/ENA primary metagenome ERZ857998 (study PRJEB31778, sample SAMEA3449424) | human gut metagenome | biome: human gut; feature: human-associated habitat; material: faeces | place: United Kingdom | collected 2010/2012 ...
TGAAACAAAAAGCGGCGGGGAATCCCCCCGCCGCTTACGCCCCGGTGTTCCAAAGCGCAAGGGGTTGAAGGCTCAGGCGAGCGGAAGGTAGCCCGTCTGCTCGATGATGCCCTGCCCCTGCTCCGACAAAAACCAGTCGATGAGCAGGGGGATGTTCGGGTTGTCGTTGGCCGCGTCGTAAACGGCGTAAAACTCGCTCACAAGGGGGTAGCCGCCCGACGTCACGCCCTCCAGGTCGGGATACACCCCGTCGACCGCCAGCATCCTGACATTCCCGTTTGCCACCACGTCCTCCACATAAAACCGAAAGGAGAAGCCGATGGCGGCACCCAGGAAGCCCAGGTAATTTTTCTTTGTGGGCTGTCCCTCCATGAAGGACAAAAAGGCGCTCTGGCTGCCGCTCCCCTCAGCTCTCTGCAGAGGCAAAATGGGCGTGTGCGGGCCGCCGAGCTGCGACCAGAAGGTGTAGTCGCCGGCATAGATGCCGCGAATCTGCTGCAGGGTCAGGGAGGTGACGGGATTGCGGCTGCTGGTCAGGAAAACAAAGGCCTCGCGTCCGATGGGCACCAGCCGGAGCTGCACGCCCTGCTGCTCGGCGTATTGAAGCTGCTGCTCCGAGGGGGCGGCGCACACCACGATGTCGGAGTCGCCGTCCACCACGGCCCGGTAGGCGCCCACCGTGTTTCGCATCTGGAGGCGGCTGTCTTTGGTAAAGTCGCTGCCGTCAAACTCCACCGCGCTCTCGGGGTAGAGGGCGTGGACAAAGGCGGAGGTGACGGGGTAGAGCGCCGAGGCCGAGTCAATCACGGGCAGCTCCCCGCTCAGCGCAAGCTGCCCCGTGACCTTCACAATCTCCGAGTCGTCGTCAAAGGGGAGGTAGCGGTCGAGCTCAATGGCCTTTGCGCGCAGCCCCCGGTCGGTGCTCGGCAGGCAGCGCCAGGTGCCCAGTGTGAAAAGGGCGGCGTTAAAGAGCAGAAAGGCAAGCGCCACGGCCGTCAGCATGGCGGCCTGACGGGTTTTTCGCTTCATGCGGCTCACCTCCCGCGCGCCAGAAAGGAGAGAATGGAGCAATTGGAATAAAGCCAGCCCAACAGGACCATATGGGCGAGGGTGAGGGCGCAGCCTGCAAGGGTCACGGCCAGCAGCCTGCGGGAATAGGTTTTGTCATCCATAACAAAAGACCTCCTTTTCAAACGCTGGCCTGCTTTCACATGCCCGCAATGAGCTGGGTAAAAAGCCAGGCGGTGAAGGCGACCACCACGCAAACACAGGCAAGGGCGATGGAGGGTGCCTTCAGGGCGGCCTTTTTGGCCGCGCGAAGGGCGGTGTCCTCCTTTGGGGTTTTGAGGTAGTCAAACAGTGACGAGGCAAACCACACCAGGACAAAGCCGGGCGCAATCACGGCAAGATAGGGCGCAATGCCCACGCTGAGCATGAATAAGAAAGACAGGGCGTCAGACAAAAAGCCGGGCAAAAAATCCCCTCCTTTCGCAGGGCTGCAGACAAAAGGCCGCGCGGCGGGCGCTGCCAAGCCGCCCGCTTTTGAAAAAGGGGGCGGACGGCACAGGCACCCTGCCGCCGTGCAGAACATAGCAGAATATAAAAATATTTTAGATATTTTGCCAAAATAATAGCACAAAAACAAAAACAATTCAACAGCTTTTCGAAAAATTCCTGAAAAGTGCAGAGAAATTGCCCGGTGCATGGGCGGGCGGCAGGGAGCGGCCGGGGGAGAGAAAAAGGGGAGAGGCGGGCCGTTTTGGGGTGCCTTCAGGGCGGCTTTTGCGGCAGGCCCGCGCAGGGGGCAAAAGGAAGGAAAGGTTGCTTGCTCTTGGCTTCTCTTTGCGGTATAATAAAAAAGCAACCATATTTTGAGGGCGAAAGCCGCAGGTGCTTTCGCCCTTTATATCTGTCACAAGAGGCTCAAAGGCAGGGCGCCTCTTCGGGGGCCTTTGCCCGGAGCGGCTGCAAAAAAGACAAGAAATCGGAAGGGAGACACCGGTCATGACATTTCGCAAAAAGTGGCTGCCGGCCGTTTTGGCAGTGGCTGTCTGCGCCGTGGCGGCCTGTGCTTTTGCCGTTTCCTCCGCTCCCCGGGGGGAGAAACCGTCGAAAGCAGGCAGGAGATGTTAAACGCGGCCATCTCAAAGGGCAGGGACTGGACGATTTTGAAGGAGCTGGAGCTTGAGGACTGCGTGGTCAGCGCGGCATACAGCGCCGACCGGAAGTGCGCGCTTGCCGTGTTTGAGCCGCAGGGAGAGGGGGCCTACAGGCTTCGCACCACAACGACGCGGGACGCCGACCAAATCATCATCGCAGGCACCATGGCAAACGGCGCGTGGTATGACCTTGTCTGGTTCCAGGGTGCCGGGACGGAATATGCAGAAGTCACCTACACCGTCGGCGGGCAGGAGCAGCAGCCCCTGAGGTTTGATACGGGGGAGATGGAAATTCTCAGCATCAAAAATCCGCAAAAAGAGTACTCCATGCAAGTGGTTTATTACGACGGAGAGGGCAACAGGTATGAGTGACCTCCCGTCCGGGAGAGGCAGGGGCCGCAAGCGGCCAACGACAATCAAGACAACAAAGGAAAAGGAGCGGGAATTTCATGAAAAACCCCCATTTGCGCGCACCGGCGCTGCTGCTTGCGCTGCTGCTGATGCTGACGCTTGTCGCCTGCGGCGACGATGACACCGAGACCATGGCGCCCGTGGAGCCGGACAAGCTGCCCGGGCAGGAGGAGGCGCAGGAGGAGGGTGTCCTCAACCCGCTCACGGGGCTGCGGGAGGAGACGTCCTACACCCTGGAGCGGCCTATTGCCGTGATGATCAACAATCTCAAGCAGGCCACGCCGCCGCGCGGGATGTCGGCTTACGACGGCGCCTTTGAGGTGCTGGCCGAAGGGGAGATCAACCGCATCATCGCCCTCTTTTACGACTACGAAAGCATCCCCGAAATCGGCTCTGTGCGCTCGGCGCGCGACTACTATTTCAAGCTGGTGCGCCCGCTCGACCCCATCGTGCTGCACTACGGCGGCAGCGACGCCGCCTACATCTACATCAAGCAAAACAAGCTCGACACGCTCAACGGCATGGAGAGCAATGTCGACAGCCTGCTGTACTGGCGGGACCAGCAGCGCATCAAGAGCGCCGGCTATGAGCACAGCGTCTTCACGAGCGGGGAGAAGGTCAGGGAGGCCGTTGAGCAGCTCGAGCGCCGCACGGAAACCGAGCAGACCGAGCCCTTTTTCCGGTTTCGCGGGGAAGAGGAAGAGGCCAGGGCACCGGGCAGCCTGCCCGGCGTCACCATCACGGTGCCCTTCTCGCACTACATTGAGCCCGTGTTTGAATACGACGCGCAAAAGGGGTGTTACCTGCGCAGCCAGTATGGCGCCCCATACGTCGACGAGACCACGGGGCAGCAAATCGAGGTGGACAACCTGTTTATCGTCTTTGCCGAGCACCGTGCGGTGGGCGACGAGGCCGGCCACATCGAGGTTGTCACCACGGGAAGCGGGCAGGGCCTGTATTTTTCAAAGGGTGCGGGCTGTGCCGTCAACTGGAGCAAGCAGGGCGACGCCGACTTTTTCACCTTTACCGACGAGGCCGGGCAGGAGCTTGAGGTCAACAGGGGGCGCATGTGGATTTGCGTGGTTGCGCCAAACTGCAAGGTGAGCTATACCGACCCTGCGCAGCAGACCGACACGCAGGAGCAGGCAGACGGGGAGACGGCCAATGCCTGAGCGGCAGGGGCTTGAGGCGCTGCCCGGCCTGCTGCTGCCGTGGTTTGCGGAACACCGCCGCGACCTGCCATGGCGGCGCGACCGTGAGCCGTATCACGTCTGGCTCTCGGAGATCATGCTGCAGCAGACGCGCGTCGAAGCCGTCCGCGGCTATTATCTCCGCTTTCTCGAGCGTCTGCCGGATATCGCTGCGCTGGCAAGCGCGCCCGAGGACGTGCTGCTGAAGCTCTGGGAGGGCCTCGGCTACTATTCCCGTGTGCGCAACCTGCAGAAGGCGGCGCAGTGCGTCATGGAGCAGCACGGCGGCGAGTTCCCGCGGGAGCTTCCCGCCATCCGCGCCCTGCCCGGTATCGGCGACTATACCACCGGGGCCATCGCCTCCATCTGCTTTGAGGAGCCTGCCGCAGCCGTGGACGGCAATGTCCTGCGCGTGATCCTGCGGCTGACGGTTTGCGCCGACTCCCCGGCCGATGTGCGCGTGCGGCGGCGCATCGGCGAAGAACTGAGCGCAGTTTACCCCGCGGGGCACTGCGGCGATTTCACGCAGGCACTCATGGAGCTGGGCGCGACCGTCTGCCTGCCGAACGGCGCACCGCAGTGCGGCGCCTGCCCGCTGCACGGACTCTGTGAAGCCCACGCACTGGGGACGGAGCTGCAGTTTCCGACAAAGCCGCCGAAGAAGCCCCGCCGCATCGAGCAGCGCACCGTTTTCGTGCTGCAGTGCGGCGACCGGCTCGCCGTCTGCAAACGTCCGTCCCGCGGCCTGCTGGCAGGGCTGTGGCAGCTGCCGGACGTGCCCGGCAAGCTGGAAACGGCGGAGGCGCTCCGGCAGGCGGAGCAGTGGGGCGTTCATCCGACCGGTATCCTGAAAACGGCCGAACGGGCGCACATCTTCACGCATGTACAGTGGGACCTGCGCGGCGTCTGGCTGACGTGTGCGGCGGAAGCGCCGCAGTTCACCTGGGCGGATGAGGACGCACTGCGGCATGAGATCGGCCTGCCGACGGCTTATCGGCAATTTTTGGACTTGCATGCGGAATAAAAAGCGTGTATACTGAAGCTACCAACAAAACGGAGGTCATTGACATGGAAGACAAGCGCGCACAGTACGGCGAGGACGAGATCATCACGCTGGAATTTGACGACGGCGTTACGTTCGACTGCGGCATGATGGGCACGTTCGAGCTCGACGGCAAGGAATATATCGCACTGGAGGCCCTGGACGATTCCGACGACGTCTATCTCTACGGCTATCAGCGCAACGACACCGATTTCGATCTGCTCGACATCCCCGAGGAAGAATTCGACCGCGTCGCAGCGGAATTCGACCGTCTGATGGACGAGCCGATCTGAGAATCCAAATCAACATGCGGCCGGAGCATTTCGCTCCGGCCGCTGCATTTTTTATTCCCGGTTATTCCCGGACCGGCTCCGCCGAGATCGCAGAAATTTCATAAGCCGTCCGCCGCTCGGCCGTGGTGCCGAGCATTTTGATATACTCCCGGCTCTGCAGCCGCCCGGTCAGCGCCAACTGCGTGCCGACCGGCAGCTCCGCCGCCTCCTGCGCCGTGCGGCCCCAGAGGATGCAGGGCAGATAGTCCGCACGGCGATAGGGCCGGTTCACCGCGAGCATCACGTCGCAGATCTCCCGCCCGAGCGGTGTGCGGCGATAGACCGGCGCGCGGCAGATGGTCCCGAGCAGCTCGGCGCGGTTGTCGTGCGCCGCGCTGCAGAGCGTCATCGTCTCGGCCAGCACGGAGATCACGAGCCGCCGCCCCTCCGGCTCGCGGTTGTTATAGGAGCGGATCTGCCCCGTCACACACAGCGTATCCCCGCCTGCCGCGGGCGTCTGCTCCAGAAGCTCCAGCGGCGCGAGCACCGGCAGCGTGTCCGTCGTGCCGGACAGGCGCTCGACCTCGAGCGGGAAAGCATAAAACCGGCGGCCGTGGTTTTCATGGGAATAGCGCGGAGCACCGGCGAGATTTCCGGTCAGGATGATCTGATTGACGATATGTTCCATTCTCCCACCTCGTTGTATTCTTATGGGAGAGTATATTCCCCTGCCGGAGCCATTATGAAATGGAATATGGTTATCAAAACGGCCTGCCGCGATCGCGGCAGGCCAAGGTGTTTTTTCATTTTCTTTTGCGGCGCTTGCCCGTCATGGACTCGACCGCAAGGCGGAACACCCGCGTGTGCGCCATGGATGCACGGTCAAAGGCAAAGTCCGGGCGGCCGTAGTGCGCCATCAGGCACTGCAGCGCTGCCTCGCGCTCCGCCTCCGGGACCGTCTCGAGGCGCCCGCGGCCGATGACGCTCTCATAGGCCATGGTGCACATACCATGCGCCTCATCCGTGCAGAGCATGTGGCCGCAGTCCATCTCAAACGTCACGCGCGGGTCCCGCTCCATGCGGTCATATTTCGTTCCGGTCATCGCGCCGTGGAACAGCAGATACAGCGTGCCTTCCCGCTCCTCCATACCGAAATTCAGCGGCACGACATAGGGATATCCGCTTTCGTCATTCAGGGCAAGGCGGCAGACGTCGCAGCGCGCCATGACGTCCAGCAGCTCCTGCCGGTCTGTGATCTCCCGGTCTGTTCTTCGCATTCTCGTCCCTCCTCAGGAATTCAGCAGCGGCCGCAGCACGGCGCGCTCGTCGAAGCGCGTGTCCTTCGAGTTGACCAGGAACACGAGCTCTGTCAGATTTTCCGCGCCGCCATAGGCCTGCGCAAATTTTTCGATCTTCGAGCCGTCCACATCACGGATATACAGGCGGCCTGTGCAGACGTCGGCCGGGAAGGCCGTGTCGTCCGTCTCAAACGAGATCATGAGATTGCTCCCGGAGAAGAACGTCGTCAGCTCCTGCGCCGCGTCCTGCGTCAGCTCCGCGCCAGACTTTTCGGAATGATAGGAGATGCTGTTGCTCGCCGGGAAACGGAACTCCGAGAACACGACCTCGCGGAAGCCGCGGCTCGAAAGCTCACGCGCGATCTGCTTGAGGTAGATCATCACGGTCTCGCTCGCGGGGTCAAGCCAGTAGCAGCCGTTGGAGTCCATCCACAGCGCTCCGCTCGAAAGCGGCAGGGCCGCGGCAGGATTGGCCAGCGCAAACGCCGTGTCGCAGAAGGCCGGGACCTCCGCAATGAGGTAATAGCCGTGCTGGCTGAGCCAGTCGATGAGGGAATCCACGGCCGCCGTATCGACGTCCGCCAGCTCCGCGCCGTCGATGGAGCTGGAATAGTAAAAATTGCCGAACGTGCTCTTGAGCTGCAGCAGAACGGCACAGGCCCCCTGCTGCTCGAGCGCCGCGCGCACGGCCTCGGGGTCGCGCAGCATCTGCGTCGTGACATACACGCCGCCGAGGTCGGCGATCCGGTCCGAGCCGGGCTGCGCCTCGTCATAGACGATCTGCGCGTCCGAGACCTCCGGCAGCGCCGCCGTCGCGCCCGTGCCGTCCGGATCCTGCGCGTTTTTCTTCAGGGAGAGGTGCGCGCCGTCGCGGTCATAGGTGACATAAGGCTCAAGGTACAGCAGCAGCGCCGCGCCGAAGACGATGGCCGCCGCCAGCACGATGCCGAGCACGCGCAGGAGCTTGCGCAGCATCAGGCGCCTGCGATAGGAAAGGCGGGGCATCTCAGCGCGCCCCCAGGCGCACCGTCAGGCCGCACCATTCACCCTCGTGCGCCGCATGGACGATCTCCAGCCCGGCCGCCGCGAGCGCCGCGCGCACGTCGTCCTCCCGCGAAGTGAGGATGCCGCTGCAGACGAACGCCGCATCCGGCCGCATGAGCTTCGGCACAACGGGCGCAAGACGGATGATGACATCCGCCACGATGTTGGCGCACACGATGTCAAAGCCGTCGCCCGCCAGCGCCTGCAGAAAATCCGCATCCTCGACGACGTCGCCCGTCCGCGCCGTGAAGCGGTCCGGGCCAAAGCCGTTCTGCGCCGCATTTGCCGCGGCGATATGCTCCGCGCTCGGGTCGATGTCGACGCCGACGGCGCTTGCCGCGCCGAGCCGCAGGGCGCTGACGGAAAGGATGCCGCTGCCGCTGCCGAGGTCTGCCACGCGCTCTCCGCCGTGGAGGAGCGACTCGAGCGCGCGCATGCAAAGCTGCGTCGAGGCATGCTCGCCCGTGCCGAACGTCAGGCCGAGATCGAGGATCACGGGCAGACGGCCCTGCAGGTCGTCGACCGTCATCCACTGCGGAACGACGAGCAGGCGCTCACCCACTGGCAGGGGGCGGTAGTTCTGTTTCCAGGAATTGGCCCAGTCCTCGTCCGGGATGCGGTCGAGCGCCAGCGTCAGCGGGCCGAATTCACAGGCCGGATAGCGGCCGGGCAGCTCCGCGAGCAGGGCGCGCAGCTCTGCAAGCTGAGCCTCCGCAGTTTCCTCAGGCAGGTACAGGCGCACCTGCGACAGGTCGCGCATGCGCGCGGCAAGCTTTTCATCCACATAATCCCAATAGGCGCGCGCGCCGTCGAGGAACTGGCGGAACTGTTCGCTGTCATCGATGACGAAGCTGTCAAACCCGGCCTCCGTCAGCTCGGCGCACAGAAGATCGATGCCGCCGGATGCCGTTCGGATGGTCACTTCAAGCCACTGCTCCATATTCATCCCTCCAAAATACAAATCACTTCTCCCTATTCTACAGGATTCCGCCCGGAATAACAAGCGAAATCTTTTTGCGGCTCTTTCATTTCCGGGAAAAACGTGTATAATAAAGGCAAACATGCTGAAAAAGGATGAATGCCCATGATCGAAACGATCGAGCTGGCCGCAGGCGTTACCCTGCTGGCCGTGCAGACCGAGAAATTCAAGTCCGGCTGCTTTAGCTTCAACCTGATGCGCCCGCACACACGGGCCGCCGCCCCGCTCGATGCTCTGCTGCCGAGTGTGCTGCTGCGCGGCTCGGAGCGCTGGCCGGATATGCGCGCCATCTCGATGCGCCTTGACGAGCTGTACGGCGCAACGCTCGGCACGCTCGTCCGCCTGCGCGGCGAAACGAAGCTGACCGGCTTTTACGCTGATTTTATTGAAGAGGCCTTCCTCCCGGCGGGCGAGACCGTCTTTGCCCCGATGGTGGAGTTTTTCCGCGACATTCTGTTCCATCCCGCGCTGGAAAACGGCCTGCTGAACGCCCGCTATGTCGAAAGCGAAAAGCAGAACCTGATCCACGCCATCGAGTCCGCGCAGAATGACAAGCGCGTCTATGCCGCCATGCGCATGCGCCGGATCATGTGCGAGGGCGAAGCCGCCAGCATCCCCCGCCTCGGCTATGCTGAGGACGTCGCCGCCATCACGCCGGAGGCCCTGACGGCGCACTGGCGCACGGTGCTGCGCACCGCTCCCATCATGCTGTTCTACGCAGGCCGCCGCACGCCGCAGGAGGCCGCCGCCCTGTTCCGTCCGCTGTTTGACGGACTGGAGCGTGACCCCGTCTCTCCCCCGCCGACGGTCGTGCGCCGCAGTGCGGAGACCGTGCGCGAGGTTACGGAGTCCATGGATGTCACGCAGGGCAAGCTCGTCATCGGCATGCGCACCGGCATCACCGCCTCCGACCCGGACTATCCCGCCCTCGTGCTGCTCAACTCCGTCTACGGCAGCGGCGTGACGAGCAAGCTGTTCGTGAATGTCCGCGAAAAGCGCTCACTGTGCTACTATGCCTCATCCGCCGTTGAGAAGTTCAAGGGTCTGATGATCGTGTCGTCCGGTATCTCGTTTGATCAGTATGAAACGGCACGCGACGCCATTCTGGCCGAGCTGGACGCCTGCCGCCGCGGCGAGATCACACCGGAGGAGCTGGAATCCGCCCGCCGCTCGCTGATCTCCGCCGTCCGCGCCGGGCTGGACACGCCTGCCGCGCTCGACGACTGGTATATCGGCATGTCCATCGAGCCGTGCGACGACCCCGAGACCATGCTGCAGAAGCTCCCCGCCCTGACGGTCGGGGATGTCGTGCGCGCAGCACGGCGCATCACCACGGACACGATCTATTTCCTGAAGGGAGACGAAGCATGACACTGCATGAATTCCCGCGCCTCGGTGAGCGCTATTGGGAGCAGCGGCTTGAAAACGGTCTGCTCCTCCGCGTCGTCCCGAAGCCCGGCTTTGCCCGCAGCTACGCCTTCCTCGGCGTGGACTACGGCTCCGTCGACACGTCCTTCACGCGCGGCGGCATCCCCTGCCGCACGCCAGACGGCGTGGCGCACTATCTGGAGCACAAGATGTTCGATCTGCCGGAGGACAACGCGATGAACCTCTTCGCGGCCCACGGCGGCTATCCGAACGCCTTCACCGGCTATGCCATGACGGCCTATTATTTCGACTGCACCGAGCAGTTCGCCGAAAATCTCCGTATTCTGCTGCGCATGGTGCTCACGCCGTGGTTCCCGGCGGAGAGCGTGGAAAAGGAGCGCGGCATCATCGCCCAGGAGATCCGCATGTATGAGGACAGCGCCGACTCCCGCGCCTATGAGGACCTGTTCGGCGCGATGTTCGCGCATCACCCCATCCGCGTTCCGATCGCCGGAACGGTCGAATCCATCGGCGAGATCACCCCGCAGGTCCTGCAGGACTGCCACGCGGCATTCTACGCGCCCGCAAATCTCATGCTCTGCGTGACGGGCGATGTCGACCCTGCGCTGGTGGAGGAGATCGCCCGTGCGGAGTCCGCAAACGCCCATGCAGAGCCGGTCCCCGTGCGGGACTACGGCCCGGCCGAGGCCATGACCTGCCCGACGCAGCGCACGGTCCGGCATATGGAGATCGCCATGCCGACGTTCTGCCTCGGCTTCAAATGTGAGCCGCCCGCCCGCGGGCTGGAGTCCATGCGCCGCGAGATCATCGGCGATCTGGCTGCCGAAATCCTCGTAGGAGAATCCTCGGCGCTCTACACGCGCCTGTATGACGAGGGCCTCATCAATTCGGACTTTTCCGCCGGATATGAGAGCGTGCGCGATGCCTGCCTGTTCAGCGCGGGCGGCGACAGCCGCGACCCGGACGCCGTGCTCCGCGCCATTCTGGACGAGGCGCAGCGCCTGTCCCGCGAGGGCTTTGACCGCGCGCTGTTTGACCGGCTCATCCGCTCTTCGCTCGGCCGCCGCACCCGCGACCTTGACAGCTTTGAAAGTGTGTGCTACCGTATGTGTGCCTACCACTTCGACGGCGTGGATTACTTCTCCTTCCCGGAGGCCTATGCCTCCGTCACGCCCGAGGACGTGCTGCAATTCATCCGGCAGGTCATCCGCCCGGAGCGCGCCGCGCTCAGCATCATTCTTCCCAATGAAAGTGAGGAATCCGCATGAACATCTTCTTAACCAGTCCCATCAGCTTCCCCGGGCTCGGCATTGAGGGCATTAATCCGCCCGACGGCTTCAGCATTCCGGGAACAAACTTCGAGATCAAATTCTACGGCGTCATCATTGCCATCGGCGTGCTGCTCGCCGTGACGTACTGCCTGCGCCGGGCAAAGCAGTTCGGCGTCACGCAGGACGACATTCTCAATCTTGTGCTCATCTGCCTGCCGTCCGCCATCGTCGGTGCGCGCCTGTACTATGTCATCTTCGAGTGGGACCAGTTCTTCGGCCCCGGCATCCCGTGGTATCGCTTCCTCGACATCCGCAGCGGCGGCCTTGCCATCTACGGCGGCGTCATCGGCGCGGTGCTCGGCATGCTGATCTATACCCGTGTTCGGAAGCTCAAAATTTTTCCCTTCCTCGACCTGACCGGCATCGGTCTGCTGCTCGGGCAGGCCATCGGCCGATGGGGCAACTTCTTCAACCGTGAGGCCCACGGCGGCGTGACGACCTGCTTCCTTCGCATGGGCCTGGTTGAGAACGGTGAGCTGCAGTATTTCCACCCGACGTTCCTCTATGAGTCCGTCTGGAACCTGACCGGCTTTGTCGTGCTGCACTTCCTGTCAAAGAAGCGCAAATTCGACGGTCAGATGTTCCTTGCATATCTCGCATGGTACGGCGCAGGGCGCATGGTCATCGAGGGCCTGCGCACGGACAGCCTGTGGCTCGGCCCGGTCCGTGTCAGCCAGCTGCTCGCAGCCGTGACCATGCTGCTGTCGCTCGGCATCCTGCTGTATCAGGCCATCTTTGTCAGACACGATCCCGCGAAGATGCAGGTCAACCGCGTGGCAGCCGCCGAAGCCGCCGCTGCCACGGCCGCAGAGGTGCAGCCGGAGGAGACCGCCGAACCGGAAGATGCAGCATCTGAGCCGGAGGATGAAGTATCTGAGGAAACCGAATCATCCGAAGAATCAAAGGAGTGATCTTTTATGAAGGAAACCATGGAAACCCTGAAGTGCAAGGCCGTCCACGTTGCGGCCGGCGCAGCCCAGACCGCGCGTCTCGTCGCGCTGATCTCCAAGAAGAAGTTTGCCATTCTGGCGGAGCAGGACAAGATCCGCCGCTGCTACACGCAGCTTGGTAAGGTCTACTACAAGGACTACGTCACGGATGAAGAGCCGGATGACGCCGAGTATGACCCGCTGTGTGAGCGCATCTCCCAGTCGTTCCGCCGCATCAACCGCCTGCGTCAGGAGCTGGAAGCCGCGAAGGCCAAGCTTGCTGGTGAGCAGCCTGAGGACGAAGCCGAACCCGAGGCCAAGCCTGAGACGGAGCCGGAAACCGAGCCCGCTGCGGAAGAAGAGGACTTTGCGGACAACGAAACTCCCGAGGCCCCGGAAGAGAACTCCTGAAGCGACTGCCGGACTGTCGAAAATACCGCCCGGCCGTAAGTTTCGGAGAGAAGGTTCGAAGGAGCTTATTTTGACAAGCTGCACATGAATGTTCCCCCTCCGGCATAGATATGTCCCGGAGGGGGAATTTTCTATGCGCTTGACCGAGCTTGCCCTGCGGCGGGCGGGTGCCGCCGATCTGGAGGAATTCCAGCGGCGCGAGGGCCTGTATCCGTCCGGGCAGGAGGATATTCTGACCATGCAGCGGCTCACGCCGCTGCTGCTGGGCTATGAACGCTATATGGTCAAGCCCGGCGACACCTATTACCGCATCGCCACGGCGCGCGGCACATCCGTCCGCGCCATGCTGACGGCCAATCCGAACCAGAACCCAAATCTGCTCATCCCGGGGCAATATCTGAACGTGCCCTACGGCTTCCCCGTCGTGCCGACGGACGTCCCGTTTTCATCGGAGCTGCTGCAGATCTGCGTGCAGGGACTTCTCGTGCGCTATCCGTTCCTGTCACAGAAATGCATTGCCCGGACGGCGTGGGGCAGGCCCGTCACGGCCCTGCGCATCGGGCAGGGGCCGCGCTGTGCGCTCTATAACGCCAGCCACCATGCGAACGAGTGGATCACAACGCCGGTCCTGCTGCAGTTTCTGGAGCAATACGCCTATGCCGTGGCGACGGAGGGGCGCATCCTCGGCATGGATGCCCAGCAGCTCTGGCGGCGCACAACGCTGTGGCTCGTGCCAATGGTGAACCCGGACGGCGTCGACCTCGTCACGGGGGCCATCCGGCCGGGCAGCCAACAGTATCAGGCAGCGCAGCGCATCGCGGCAGGCTTCCCGGAAATTCCGTTCCCGGACGGCTGGAAGGCGAATCTGACGGGGACGGACCTCAATCTGAACTACCCCGCAGGCTGGGAGCAGGCGCGCACAAACAAATTCGCGCTCGGCTTCACCGGCCCGGCCCCTCGGGACTATGTCGGGGCCTCGCCGCTCGACCAGCCGGAGACGGCGGCCATGG
>ERZ857998.3268-NODE-3268-length-13434-cov-2.723821_pt1 | contig 13434 bp, 10 predicted proteins | sample MGYA00519954_ERZ857998 | MGnify/ENA primary metagenome ERZ857998 (study PRJEB31778, sample SAMEA3449424) | human gut metagenome | biome: human gut; feature: human-associated habitat; material: faeces | place: United Kingdom | collected 2010/2012 ...
AACTGGAGAAGTTATGAGTATCGGAACAAACTTTGAAGGGGCGTTAATGAAAGCCATCCGTTCCTTAGAGCAGCATGTAGACAGCTTAATTTTCGGTGATTACGATAAATTAACAGATGATGAATTATTAAAAGAACTTGAAAAGATCGACGACCTTCGTATCTATGTGATTGCAGAAGCAATTCGTCGTGGATTTGACTATGATACGATCTTTAACATCACAAAGATTGACCGCTGGTTCTTAGATAAGATCGCAGTCTTAGTTGAGATGGAAAAGAAATTAGCACAAGCCGATACATTAGATAAAGCTTTATTACAGGAAGCAAAACGTTTAGAATTCCCAGATAAAGTGATCGGAAGCTTAACAGGTAAGACAGAACGTGAGATCAAAGAATTAAGAAATGAATATAATATCCATGCAGCATATAAGATGGTAGATACATGTGCAGCTGAGTTTGATGCAGCAACACCTTACTACTATTCTTGCTATGACGGAGAAAATGAAGTCGAAGAAACATCAGGAAAGAAAAAAGTCATGGTACTTGGTTCTGGACCAATCCGTATCGGACAGGGTATCGAATTCGACTTCTGTTCTGTACACAGTGTATGGGCATTAAGCAAAGAAGGATACGAGACAATCATCGTAAACAACAACCCTGAAACAGTTTCTACAGACTTTGATGTTGCTGATAAACTTTATTTTGAACCATTAACAGCAGAAGATGTAGAAAGTATCGTAGATCTTGAGAAACCAGACGGTGCAGTCGTACAGTTCGGTGGACAGACAGCGATCAAATTAACAGAAGCACTGATGAAGATGGGAGTACCAATCCTTGGAACAAGTGCTGAAAATGTAGATGCAGCTGAAGATAGAGAATTATTTGACGAGATCTTAGAAGAATGCTGTATCCCAAGACCAAAAGGAACAACAGTCTTTACATGCGAAGAAGCAATCAAAGTTGCACATGAACTTGGATATCCAGTGCTTGTAAGACCTTCTTATGTACTTGGTGGACAGGGAATGCAGATTGCGGTATCTGATGAAGATATTACAGCATTTATGGAAGTTATCAACCGTTACGAGCAGGAACATCCAATCTTGATTGATAAATATCTGGTTGGTAAAGAAGTCGAAGTCGATGCTGTTTGTGATGGAACAGATATCCTGATCCCAGGAATCATGGAACATGTGGAACGTGCCGGAATCCATTCAGGAGACAGCATTTCCGTATATCCATCTATTAATTTAACAGACAGGATTAAACGAATCATCGCAGAATATACAAGAAAACTTGCAAAATCATTACACGTTATCGGACTGATCAACATTCAGTTTATCGTAGCAGATGATGAAGTATATGTTATCGAAGTAAACCCAAGATCCAGCCGTACAGTGCCTTACATCAGTAAAGTTACAGGTATTCCGATCGTAGCGTTAGCAGCGAAAGTGATCACTGGAGCTAAGATCAGAGATCTTGGATATGAACCAGGACTTCAGAAAGAATCTGAATACTATGCAGTGAAGAAACCAGTATTCTCTTTTGAAAAATTAAGAGGAGCAGAGATCAGCCTTGGGCCTGAAATGAAATCTACAGGTGAATGTCTTGGAATTTCTAAGAATTTCCATGAAGCGTTATACAAAGCATTCTTAGGAGCTGGAGTAAATCTTCCAAAATACAAGAAGATGATCTTAACAGTGAAAGACTCCGATAAGATTGATGCGATTGATATTGGACGCAGATTTGAAGCATTAGGATATGAGATTTTCTCAACAAAGAGCACTTGCAGAGTCTTAAATGAAGCTGGAGTTCATGCAAAACAGATTAATAAATTAGAAGAAGAATCTCCAAACTTGCTAGATCTCATTTTAGATGATAAAATTGATTTAGTCATTGATACACCATCTCAGGGTGTAGGTCGAAGCAGAGATGGATTCCTGATCCGCCGTTACGCGATCGAAACAGGAGTAACATGCCTTACAAGTCTTGATACGGCAGATGCTCTGCTGACTAGTTTGGAAACAGGAAACAGAGATCAGCTCAGCGTAGTTGATATCGCACAGATTTAATAGAAGTAAGAAGGAGTGATGTTATGGGTCGATACACAAAACAAGATGTGATAGACCTCGTCAGAGAAAACGATGTAGAATTTATCAGACTACAGTTTTCTGACTTGTTCGGAACAATGAAGAACGTCGCGATCACCGCAAGACAGCTTGAGAAAGCGTTGGATAATAAGTGTACATTTGATGGATCTAGTGTAGATGGATTTGTCCGTATTGAAGAATCAGATATGTATTTATATCCAGATCTTGACAGCTTTGCAATCTTCCCGTGGAATGCGGGAGGAAACCGCGTGGCAAGATTGATCTGTGATGTATACGGACAAGATGGACTTCCATTTGCTGGAGATCCAAGAAATGTATTAAAACGAGTGATGGTTGAGTGCCAGAAAATGGGTTATAAATTTAACGTCGGTCCGGAATGTGAATTTTTCTTATTCCACACAGATGAAGAAGGCCGCCCAACGACGGTTTCTCATGAGAAAGCCGGATATTTTGATGTAGCTCCGTTAGATTTAGGAGAAAGTGCCAGAAGAGATATGATCTTGAATCTTGAAGATATGGGATTTGAGATCGAGGCATCTCATCATGAAGTTGCACCTGCACAGCATGAGATCGACTTTAAGTACGACAATGCCTTAAGAACGGCCGATAACATCCTCACATTTAAATTTATCGTAAAATATATTGCCAAAAGACATGGACTTTATGCAAGTTTTATGCCAAAACCAATTACAGGAGTGGATGGTTCTGGAATGCATCTTAACATGTCTTTATGGAAGAATGGAAAGAACATTTTCGCTGATTCTAAGAATGATCTTGGAATCAGTGAGGAGGCTTTTCACTTCATGGCTGGAGTTATGGAACATGCAAATGAGATGTGCCTGATCACAAATCCACTGGTCAACTCTTATAAGAGAATCGTACCAGGATATGAGGCACCGGTTGATGTTTCATGGTCACCGTCAAACAGAAGCCCGCTCATTCGAGTACCGGCAGCCCGTGGAAGCGGAACAAGACTTGAATTTCGTAGTCCTGATTCTGCAGCCAATCCTTACCTTGCACTGGCAGTCAGCCTTGCAGCAGGATTAGATGGGATCAAGCGCAAATTAACACCAGGAAAAGGTTCCATGAAGAATCAGTATGAGATGGCTGAGGGAGAAAAACAAGAAGCAGGGATCAATACACTGCCAAGAGACATGAAAGAAGCTCTTGAGATTTTCAAACAAAGCACTTATATGAAAGAACTCTTAGGAGATCATATCTTTAATAAATATGTGGAAGCTAAGAGTGCTGAATGGGAGTCTTATCAGAAGTTCGTATCACAATGGGAAGTCGATCGTTATTTATACAAGATCTAATGATTGATATATACATGATACGGGAGGTGAGAAGCTTGGTAAACGTCATCGTTTTATTCCCGAAAACAGAAGTCGCCAGAAGTATCAGAAATCTTCTGGTAAGAAGCGGTTTTGAAGTAACCGCTGTGTGTGCAACGGGTGCACAGGTAGTCCAGCGTATGGAAGGTGTTGAAGAAGGACTAGTCGTCTGCGGATACAAATGTTCCGATATGATCTACAGTGAATTAAGAGAATATCTTTCTGAAGAGGTCAAGATGTTGCTGATCGCTTCTCGCCAATATTTAGATGACTGTGTGTATTCGAACGTGACAGGACTTCCGATGCCTCTTAAGGGGCATGAACTTGTCGAGAAAACGAGAGAGATCGTTACCGAAATTTCTGAGAAGCAAAGACGAAGAAAACAACGTCCAAAACAACGTACGAGAGAAGAAGTCCGTCTTCTGGAAGAAGTCAAAGAATTACTGATGCAGAATAATCAGATTACAGAGAGTGAAGCCCACGCATATATACAACAAAGAAGCATGAACAGTGGAGTGGGTCTTATCGAAATGGCAAAGATGATTAAAGAATCATTAACATATCAAAACTAGGAGGAATTTATGTTTAAAATTAACGACAACTACTTGAAACTGCCTGGAAGTTATTTATTTTCTACAATTGCGAAAAAAGTAAATGCATACTCCGAGGCAAACCCTGACAAAAATATTATTCGTTTAGGAATTGGAGACGTAACACAGCCTCTGGCACCAGCGATCATTGATTCTTTACACAAAGCAGTAGATGAAATGGGACATGCAGAAACATTTCACGGATACGCACCAGACCTTGGATATGAATTTTTAAGAAATGCAATCGCAAAGAATGATTATCAGGATCGTGGAGCAGATATCAAAGCAGATGAAATCTTTGTAAGTGATGGAGCAAAATGTGATTCTGGAAATATTCAGGAAATCTTTGCACAGGATAACAAGATTGCCGTATGTGACCCTGTATACCCAGTATATGTAGATACAAACGTTATGGCAGGAAGAGCCGGAACATATGATAAAGCAACAGAAACATGGAGTGATGTTATCTACATGCCATGTACAGCAGAGAATAACTTCGCACCAGATTTCCCAAGCGAAGTGCCAGATATCATTTACCTTTGCTTCCCTAACAATCCAACTGGATCAACAATCACAAAAGACCAGTTACAGGGATGGGTAGACTATGCAAACAAAAACGGATGCGTGATCATTTATGATGCAGCATACGAAGCATATATCTCAGAAGATAACGTTGCACATACAATTTATGAATGTGAAGGTGCAAGAACATGTGCGATCGAATTAAAGAGTTTCTCTAAGAACGCAGGATTTACAGGAGTTCGTTTAGGATATACTGTTATCCCTAAAGATTTAAAATGTGGAGATACACAGTTACATGCGTTATGGGCAAGACGTCACGGAACAAAATATAACGGAGCTCCATACATCGTACAGAGAGCTGGAGAAGCAGTTTACTCTGAAGCCGGAAAAGCTCAGTTAAAAGAACAGGTTGGATACTACATGAACAACGCCAAAGTAATCTTTAACGGATTACAGGATGCAGGATACACAGTATCTGGTGGTGTCAATGCACCATACATCTGGTTAAAGACACCAGACAACATGACATCTTGGGAATTCTTCGATCATCTGTTAGAAGATGCCAACGTCGTTGGAACACCAGGATCAGGATTCGGACCAAGCGGAGAAGGATACTTCCGACTTACAGCGTTCGGTAACTATGAGAATACAGTCGAAGCTATTGAACGAATCAAGAGAATGTAATATTTGAATATAAAATAAGAAAAAGGATGGAATGTCAGGGATTGATGTTCCATTCTTTTTTGTATGTTAAAATAATAAATTATGCGGAATTTCTACCTTATGGAGTTGCTTGCTATAAGAAGGATTGTAAAATAAAAAAGCATAACTATGTAAAAAATGATAGAAATAAAGGACAGTGTTACAAAAATATATAGGAAACCTGCCCTTTATTTTATAATTGTTAGTTTTTTCTTGTATTCAATCCATTTTTTATATACAATAGAAGAAATAAAAAAACAAGATTTTCAAAAGAAGGAGATTTAAGACCAATGAAGAAGTTAGCTCTTGCTCAGGAATTAAAGGAAAATGCTTACCCAGGACGAGGAATCGTCATCGGAAGATCCAAAGATGGGAAGAAAGCGGTCACTGCATACTTTATCATGGGACGCAGTGAGAACAGTCGTAACCGTGTTTTTGTAGAAGATGGAGAAGGAATCCGCACACAGGCATTTGATCCTGCTAAACTAGAAGATCCAAGCCTGATCATTTATGCACCAGTTCGTGTTCTTGGAGACGAGACGATCGTTACGAACGGGGATCAGACAGACACAGTATATGAAGGAAGAGAAAAGGGACTTACCTTTGAAGAATCTTTAAGAAGTCGTGAGTTTGAACCAGACGGACCAAACTACACACCAAGAATCTCAGGTCTTATGAAGATTGCAGACGGAACATTCCACTATGCAATGTCCATTTTAAAGAGTGATAATGGAAATCCAGAATCCTGTAACCGATACACATATACATATGAGAATCCGATCGCAGGAGAAGGACGTTTTATCCACACATATATGCATGATGGGAATCCACTTCCAAGTTTTGAAGGAGAACCTAAATTAGTAGCGATCGAAGAAGATATCGATGACTTCACAAATACACTTTGGAACAGCTTAAACGATGACAACAAAGTATCTCTGTTTGTACGTTATATTGATATTGCAACAGGAGAATATGAGACAAGAATCGTAAATAAGAACAAATAATCAGTCGATCAGCAGATCAAAGGAGAAGAAAAATGAAGGAATTAGAATTAAAGTACGGATGTAATCCAAACCAGAAACCATCAAGAATCTACATGGCAGACGGAAGTGAACTTCCAATTGAAGTATTAAACGGAAGACCAGGGTACATCAACTTTTTGGATGCATTTAATGGATGGCAGCTGGTAAGAGAATTAAAGAAAGCGACAGGACTTCCTGCGGCAACTTCTTTCAAACACGTATCACCTGCGGGAGCATCTGTAGGACGTCCAATGTCTGATACCTTAAAGAAGATCTACTGGGTAGATGATATGGGAGATTTATCTCCATTAGCATGTGCATATGCCAGAGCAAGAGGTGCAGACCGTATGTCTTCATTCGGTGACTTTATTTCTTTATCTGATGTATGTGATGCAGATACAGCACGTCTGATCAAGAGAGAAGTATCTGACGGAGTGATCGCACCAGGATATACAGATGAAGCACTGGAAATCTTAAAAGCAAAGAAAAACGGAAACTATAACATCATTAAGATCGATGAGAACTATACACCAGCACCATTAGAGCATAAACAGGTATTTGGTGTTACATTTGAACAGGGAAGACAGGAACTTCCAATTGATGATGAATTATTATCTAATATTGTGACAGAGAATAAAAACATTCCTGAAGAAGCATTGATCGATATGAAGATTTCTCTGATCGTATTAAAGTATACACAGTCTAATTCTGTATGCTTTGTAAAAGATGGACAGGCAATTGGAATTGGAGCAGGACAGCAGTCTCGTGTACATTGTACAAGACTTGCTGGACAGAAAGCAGACAACTGGTGGTTAAGACAGTGTCCAAAAGTTATGAATCTGCCATTTAAAGAAAAGATCCGCCGTGCAGACAGAGATAATGCGATCGATCTTTATATCGGAGACGAATACATGGATGTCTTAGCAGACGGAGCATGGGAAAATATCTTTACTGAGAAACCAGAAGTGTTCACAAAAGAAGAGAAGAGAGCATGGTTAGACAAATTAACAGATGTTACCTTAGGATCTGATGCATTTTTCCCATTCTTTGATAATATCGAGAGAGCACATAAGAGTGGAGTAAAATACATCGCACAGCCAGGTGGATCTGTAAGAGATGACGCTGTCATTGACTGCTGTAATAAGTACAACATGGCAATGGCATTTACAGGAATCAGATTATTCCATCACTAGAATTTCAAAAGACATAAAAACATATCAATTAACAAGATACTGGCAGGAGCCACGGTTTCATGACTGCTGCCAGTATGATATCTCAAAGAAAATTTCAATCAGATTACCAAAGAAAAATAGGATATATGTACGAAAAAAGTACCGAAAATAAGACTTGTTATTTATTTAACGAGAAAATTTATCAGATAGGTATATTGTATTCGATCTAAATTTTGCTATAATAAAAGTAGTTAGATTAGACTAACTTATAAATGTAATAGAAATTATTTTGATCCAAGAAATGGAGGAGTTTTCAAAATGAAACAGTTTGAAGAATGGGAAGGTTTTAAAGGTAGAATGTGGAAGGAAGAAATCAATACAAGAGATTTCATCCAGGAAAACTACACACCTTATGATGGAGACGAAAGCTTCCTTGCAGGATCTACAGAAGCAACAGATAAGCTATGGGGTATCTTACAGGGACTTCAGAAAGAAGAACGAAAAAAAGGCGGAGTTCTTGATATGGATACAGACATCGTATCTTCTTTAACTTCTCACGGACCTGGTTATATTAGTGAAGAAACAAAAGATTTAGAACAGATCGTTGGTCTTCAGACAGACAAACCATTAAAACGTGCATTTATGCCATATGGTGGTATCAAAATGGCAGAAGAATCTTGTCGTAACTATGGTTATGAACCAAGTGAAAGATTACATGAAATCTTTACAAAATATTCAAAGACTCATAACACAGCTGTTTTCGATGCTTACACACCAGAAATGAAAAAAGCAAGACATAACAAGATCATCACAGGTCTTCCAGATACTTATGGACGTGGTCGTATTGTAGGTGACTACCGTCGTGTTGCTTTATACGGAATCGACTACTTATTAGAAGAAAAAGAAAATGATTTTGCAAACTGCGGATGCGGTGTTATGACAGATGATGTGATCCGTCTTCGTGAAGAGATTGCAGAACAGAAAAAAGCATTAAAAGGTATGAAAGAAATGGCTAAGATCTATGGATTTGACATTTCAAGACCAGCAAAAACTGCAAAAGAAGCAATTCAGTGGATGTACTTTGGATATTTAGCAGCGATCAAAACTCAGAATGGAGCTGCCATGAGTATCGGACGTGTCGCTACATTCCTTGATATCTATATCCAGCGTGACCTTGACAAAGGAATCATCACAGAAGAAGAAGCACAGGAAATGATCGACCATTTAACAATGAAATTCAGAATGGTTAAATTCGCAAGAATTCCTTCTTACAACCAGTTATTCTCAGGAGACCCAGTATGGGCAACACTTGATCTTGCTGGTATCGGTGTAGATGGACGTTCTATGGTTACAAAGACAGACTTCCGTTTCTTGCATACATTAGAGAACATGGGACCATCACCAGAGCCAAACATCACTGTATTATATTCTTCTGCACTTCCAGAGAATTTCAAGAAATATGCAGCTGATATTTCTATCCGTACAAGCTCTATCCAGTACGAAAATGATGATGTCATGAAACCAGTATGGGGAGATGACTATGCAATCTGCTGCTGTGTATCTGCGACTAAGACTGGTAAAGAAATGCAGTTCTTCGGAGCAAGAGCAAACCTTGCAAAATGCTTATTATATGCGATCAACGGTGGTGTGGACTGCAAATCAAAACAGCAGGTAGGACCTTCTTACAAACCAATCATGTCGGAATATTTAGACTATGACGAAGTTATGGAAAAATATGACGTTATGATGGACTGGTTAGTAGATCTTTATGTGAATACGTTAAACTTAATCCAGTATATGCATGACAAATATTACTATGAAGCAGCGGAATTAGCATTAATGGATACAGAACTTGAAAGAACATTTGCAACAGGAATCGCAGGATTCTCTCATGCAGTTGATTCTTTAAGCGCCATCAAATACGCAAAAGTTAAAGCAATCCGTGATGAAGAAGGATTAGTTGTTGATTACGAAATCGACGGAGAGTTCCCTAAATACGGAAACGATGATGACAGAGCAGATGAGATCGCAACAACACTGCTTTCTACATTCCTTGAGAAACTGAAACACATCCATACCTATCGTGATTCAAAACCTACTACTTCTATCCTTACCATTACATCCAACGTTGTTTATGGTAAAGCTACAGGATCCCTTCCGGATGGAAGAAAAGCAGGCGAGCCGCTGGCACCTGGAGCTAACCCGTCCTACGGCGCAGAGCAGAACGGACTTCTTGCTTCCCTCAACTCTGTTGCAAAACTGGACTATGAAGATGCCCTTGACGGAATCTCCAATACTCAGACCATCAACCCGGATGCTCTGGGACATACAGAAGAAGAACGTACAGAGAACCTTGTTCATGTACTTGACGGATACTTTGACCAGGGTGCTCATCACCTCAACGTTAATGTATTTGGTAAAGAAAAACTGATCGATGCAATGGAACATCCGGAAAAAGAAGAGTACGCAAACTTCACAATCCGTGTATCCGGATATGCAGTTAAATTCATCGACCTTACAAGAGAGCAGCAGCTGGATGTTATTGCCAGAACCTGCCACGACAGAATGTAATAATGAGTGAAGAAATCAAAGGATATGTCCATTCTCTGGAAAGCTTCGGATCAGTAGACGGACCGGGCGTCAGATATGTGATATTCCTGAGTGGATGTGCAATGCGCTGCCAGTTCTGCCATAATCCGGACACCTGGAAAATGGGAGAGGGGCAGCAGTACACCCCGTCTCAGCTTCTGAAACAGGCTCTTCGCTATAAGAATTACTGGGGTAACAAAGGTGGAATCACTGTGAGCGGAGGAGAACCGCTTCTCCAGATTGATTTCCTGACAGAACTTTTCCGTCAGGCAAAGGCAGCAGGAGTTCACACAACTCTTGATACCAGTGCAAATCCTTATACAGAAAAAGAACCTTTTTATTCCAAATGGCTGGAGCTTATGAAGTATACTGATCTTGTCCTTCTCGACATCAAACAGATCGACGAAGAAGAACATATCAAGCTTACAGGACAGTCCAATAAGAATATCCTGGCAATGGCACGGAAATTGTCAGATATGGGAAAACCGATGTGGATCCGCCATGTACTGGTCCCGGGAGGCAGCGATAAAGATGAGTATCTCCACAGGCTTGCAGATTTTATCCATACTTTAAAAACAGTGGAGAGAGTCGAAGTGCTTCCGTACCATACACTCGGTGTATTTAAGTGGGAACAGCTCGGAATTCCTTATCCGCTGGAAGGTGTCAGACCACCATCCGAAGAACGGATCAACAATGCCAGAGAAATTCTGGGAGCGATATAAACCGGTCAGAAGACTGGAAATAAAAAAGATCTCAATGCCAGTGATGGCAGGGGGATCTTTTTTATGAATATAGTGGTCGGAAATGCTTTTTCTACTTGACAATCCATGCAGTTCATCATACTCTTTTGTAAGATGTTTTGTTATGTAAATTCATAAGTTACAAAGGTCAAGGGAAAATACACAGGAAGGGAAAAGATACAGATGAAAAACTGGGACAATGTAGTTTTGGTGCCGGAGTTCGATGAGCAGGGTGTTGCCTGCTATCGTCTGGAAGGCGGAGATTATGAAAATGAGTATTATGTTATTTCTGAAGCAGAATCAAGAAAGCTTCTGAATACACCGGAAATAGTAGGTTATGAGGTATACAACTGCCTTGTTTCTTCGACTTCTCAGATGCTTTATTATCTGAAGGAGCAGAAAAAGGTTACGACAGCAAATATTCTATCTATTTTAAGAGGAGCTTTAAACTATCCTCTGGAAGAGGCATGCTACAGAGAGCATATCCGTGTTCACGATATCAGCTTTCTTTCCAGCGAGCGTGTATTTGAAAAAGAAGAGATCGCAGGCCTGGAAATCAAGTACAGTAAGCTTACAATGGTTCCGGACAGTACACTGATGATTGGTGACATCATTGCAAGTGGAGAGACTCTGATCCACTGCCTTCGCTATGTGACTGATTTTTACAGAGATCATGGTGCAAGACTCCGTAACATCATTATTTTTACAATCGGCGGAACCAAGGGAATCGATATCCTTGAGAAGCTTACCGCAGAGATCCGTGAATTCTGGCCGGAATTCGAAGGATTTATCACTGTTTATTATGAAGGAATCTTCAGCACATATCAGGATAAAGGTGTTTCCGGAATCAATCTTCCAGACGTGGATTTCTACTGGAAGGGTGGTATCGTTGCGCCTGAATTCAGAAGAGAGACACTTTCCATGTGCAGCCCTCTTTTTGAAAAATGTATCATCTACGATGGTGGTGCAAGACGTTATGAGATCCATGAGCATGTAGAAGAGGTTCTGGAATTCTGGGAAGGAATCAAAGAAAGATCTGACAAGATTGACTTCAAGGAACTTCTGGATGAGAAACTTGGTTATCCTACTCCGATCAGTTATGAAGACTGGGTAAAAGCAAACCATTACCAGAAAGTTCGTCCGGCTGATGCAAAATGGTTGTATCGTCAGGAACTGGGCTATATCGAGAGTATGAAGGATATCACTTTAAAGGAACTTGCAGAGCAGAGAATCGGTGAATTTACCGGTGCACTGCGTAAATACATTCTGGACTAAGGGAAACGGGGAGAAAAGATGAGTGAAAAAATGAGAACAGGAAACGGCGTACAGCAGGCGAGTGGCACAACTGTAGATATCGATTATGCGGAATGTGCAGTACCGAAGTGGAGCAGACGCAGTTTTGTAACAATGTTTATGATCATGCTTGGATTTACATTTTTCTCAGCAAGCATGTGGGTTGGACAGGAAATGGCAGCAGGACTTGATTTCTGGGGATTTATTAAGGCACTTCTTCTGGGTGGTGCGATCCTTGGTATTTACACAGGTCTGCTTGGTTATGTAGGTGCAGAGACAGGCTTAAGTCTTGACCTGCTCTCCAAGAGAGCGTTTGGAGAAAAGGGTTCTTATATTTCTTCTGCGCTGACAAGTTTTACACAGATTGGATGGTTTGGCGTAGGTATTGCAATGTTTGCAATTCCGGTAGCACGTGAACTTTTTGGCGGAAGCACTGCGGTAGAATGGGTGCTGATCCTGATCGCAGGAGCATGTATGACTGCATCTGCATATTTTGGAATCAAGTCTCTTACAATAATCAGTTATATTGCAGTGCCGCTTGTTGCAATCCTTGGAACAGTCGCAATGATCATGGCAGTAAAACAGGGAGATGGAACGATCATTGATCAGTTTGCCGTATCCAGCGGATCCCTGAGTGTGATTGGCGGTGCAGGACTTGCGATTGGTTCTTTTGTATCAGGAGGAACTGCAACACCGAACTTCACACGATTTGCAAAAAATGGTAAACAGGGAACGATCGCAACAGTAGTTGCTTTCTTTATCGGAAACTCCCTGATGTTCTTCTTTGGAGCTATCTCTTATATCTTTGTTGGCGGAAATGATATTTTTGAGGTTATGATTCGTCTGAATCTGTTTTACCTTGCGATCCTGGTTCTTGGATTAAATATCTGGACAACAAATGATAATGCTCTGTACACAGCAGGACTTGGTCTTGCAAACATTTTCAATAAGAGAAAGAAACCGATGGTTCTGATCTCAGGTGTTATCGGAACGCTGCTTTCTGTATGGCTGTATTACAACTTCTGTGGATGGCTGAATATCCTGAACTGTACACTGCCGCCGGTTGGAATTATTCTTGTACTTTCTTATTTTATGAACAAAAAAGCCTATGATACTGATACAGTCAAGATGGTAACTGTCAACTGGTTTGCCGTAGCAGGTGTGATCCTTGGTGCAATCGTGGCAAACGTGGTAACCTGGGGAATCGCTTCTATCAACGGTATGGCAGTTGCTGCGGTATGTTATGTGATCGGAGAACTGGTTAATAAAAATAAATAAAATGAATCAAGATTTTTCGATAAAAAAAGATTGCCGAATTATGACGGTAATCTTTTTTTGTTTGGAATTATATAGTAAAATAAAA
>ERZ857998.3269-NODE-3269-length-13433-cov-3.288533_pt1 | contig 13433 bp, 12 predicted proteins | sample MGYA00519954_ERZ857998 | MGnify/ENA primary metagenome ERZ857998 (study PRJEB31778, sample SAMEA3449424) | human gut metagenome | biome: human gut; feature: human-associated habitat; material: faeces | place: United Kingdom | collected 2010/2012 ...
TGCGCTGTTTGGCGGCTCAGATTATCGCATCTTCGCTGGCAATCTTGACGGTCAGGGATATACCGTCTCCAATGTGGCCATCGGGTCAACGAACGCCCCGTTGGAATCCGACGTATTCGGTCTTTTCGGAGCAACAGAAGGAAAAATCAGCAACCTGCATTTGAATACCGTTTCCATCCACGGCATAGCAAAAAAGAATGTTTCCGGCTACGTGATCGGCCTTGCCGGCGGGCTTGTCGGTTCTGCGAGTGGAAGCGTCGAAAACTGTCATGTGACAGGTTTGACCATGACGATGACCGTGCCGGATAGCGGTTGGGCTGCCGCATATTGGATCGGCGGTCTTGTGGGCGCATCAGAAGCAGAGCAGATCGACGAATGCAGCGTATCCGGCATGATTAGAGAAGAATGGGGCAAGGGTTCTATTGGCGGCCTGATCGGCGAATTGGGAAAAGCGTCAAAAATCACATACAGCAGAGCGAATGTTGCGCTGGATGTAAAGCCAGACCATAAAGGCGGTGCAGATGTCGGCGGCTTTATCGGTAAGGGAAACGGGAAAAGCAATGCTGAAACGGTTATTCGGAATTGTTATGCAACCGGCAACGTTACCGGCGGCGCGTACACCGGAGGTTTTGCGGGCGGTATTTGGGGGCTGAATATCATAAACTGTTACGCGACCGGAAATGTATCGGGAGCCGCTAATTCTATGGCTTCTTTTGTTGGAACCGACTCATCTGATCCGTCATATTATGGTTCCATTATAAACTGTTATGCCACCGGCGAGGTAACAGGCAAAGGCGCAAGGTACGCATTCTTCCAACAGGACGCGACCAAGAGAAGCGAAGTCAAGAATTGCTATTTTTCAGATGTGAACTCGTCCTCAAAAAAACCATATGAGTCTGCGTTTGCAAAGACGCCGGATGAAATGAAAACGGATTCTTTTGCCGATGCGCTAAACGCTGGCGATAAGAGCAACGGATGGGTTTTTGTAAACGGGAAAGCGCTGGGCGGCGCAGAACCGGCGGATTACAGCGCTATAGAAAAAGCGCTAAAAAACGTTCCTTCCGATTTGACGGTGTATACCGATGAATCCGTCGCCGCGTTGAATAAAGCAATAGATGGAGTTATCCAAGGAAAAGCCGCTGTTAATCAGGCCGAAGTTGACGCGATGGCAAAGGCTATCGAAGACGCGATTGCCGCGCTGGAGAAAAAGCCTGTCAAAACGACCGTGCAGCTTCCTCAGACGGGCGATGATTCCAACCTTGCCTTGTGGACGGCGCTTCTGCTCGTCAGCGGCGCGGCCATCTGCACGATGATGGCGGGCAAAAAGAAGAATTACGGAAAATAACAAAATAAACTCTACACAAAAACGCGGGCGCACATGACACGCCCGCGTTTTGATTTGCCTAAGGAGTCCTCCGTCATTCGCGCCCCAGCAGCGCCGCGCCGATGATGCCCGCGTCCGCGCCGAGCTGCGCAAGCTGAATGCTCGGGTACGGCAGGGGTTTGAAAAACACCAGCGGCCGCACCGCCTCGCGCACCGCGTCGAGCAGATATTCGCCCGCCATGGATACGCCGCCGCCCAGCACGATCACCTCCGGGTCGAGCACGTTGAACAGGCTCACAATGCCGTGCGCCAGCCCCTTGACGTATTCATCAAACACCTGCTTGGCGGTCTCGTCGCCCGCCTTGGCGCAGTCGATGACGATTTTCGCGTTGATCTTCTCCGCGTCGCCGCCGCAGCGCGCGAGAATCGCGCTCTCCGGGTGCTTCTCCACCGCGCGCTTGGCCTCGCGGATGATGGCCGTCGCGGAGGCATAGCGCTCAAAGCAGCCCTTGTTGCCGCAGGTGCACGGCTCGCCGTCAAGTTCGAGAATCATGTGGCCGATTTCGCTGCCGACGCCGTGGAAGCCGTTCCAGACCTTGCCATTAAAAACGATGCCGCCGCCAACGCCTGTGCCGAGGGTGATGAACACGCTGCTGTCCGAGCCCGCGCTCACGCCAGCGACACTCTCTGCCAGCCCTGCGACCGTCGCGTCATTGCCGACGAAAACGGGCTTGGCAATGTGCTTGTTGAACTCCTGCACAAACGGCACGTCCACCCAGCCGAGATTGGTGCAGAACGCAATATTGCCCGTGCGGGGGTCGGTTACGCCGGGAACACCCGCGCCGATGGCCTTCACGTCACCCAGCGTGTAGCCGCCCTTGTCGATGGTGTCCAGCACGCAGTCCGCCATCGCTTTCACCTGCATGTCGAAGGGGATATCCGTGCGGGTGACGATGCCGCCCTTGCACAGAATCTTGCCGCTTTCGTCCACCAGACCGACCTGAATGCCCGTGCCGCCAACGTCAATACCAACATAAATCATGGGAAAAAGCCTCCTGTATATTGTAATTGTGAAAATGCGTTAGCCCTGATTCTGCGCGTCGGGATTGGAACGCTTCATGATCATTTCGTTCATGCGTCTGTCAAGCTCCCGTGCGGCGCTGAAGCCGAGCTTCTTCATGGACAAGTTGCGCGCCGCCACCTCAATGATGATGGCGAGGTTGCGCCCCGGCCGTACCGGGACGGTGATGGCTGGCACCGGAACCTCCAGGATGTCCATGGTCTGGTCTTCCAGGCCCAGCCTGTCATACTTTTTCTTGCTGTCCCAGTTTTCCAGCCGCACCACCAACAAAATATTCTCATAGAGCTTGACGGCGCTCATTCCAAACAGCCTGCGCACATCGAGCACGCCGATTCCCCTGATTTCAATAAAGTGGCGGATGGACTCGGGCGCCGTGCCCTGCAGCCTTCCATCGGGCAGCCGCTTGATTTCCACGGCGTCGTCGGCCACCAGCCGATGCCCCCGCTTGATGAGCTCGATGGCCGTCTCGCTTTTGCCGATGCCGCTCTCCCCCATAATCAGCACGCCCCAGCCGTAGACCTCCATCAGTACACCGTGGACGGTGGTGCGCGGGGCAAGCTGTATGCTCAGGTATTCAAAGAGCTTGGAGGTCAAAATGGTGGAGCTCTCCCCCGAACGCAGCAGAGGCACGCCAAAGCTCTGGCAGGCCTCCCGCAGCTCGGGCAGGGGGATGACGCCGCGCGCTAAAATCAGCGCCGGGGAACGCCGGCTGAGCATCTCGTCAATGCGGCTTTTGCGCAGCTCCGGCTCGAGCTGGCGCAGATAGGCAATCTCGCTGCGCGACATGAGCAGCAGCCGCTTGTTGTCAAAAAAATCGGTAAAGCCGGCCAGCGCCAGCCCGGGACGGTGCAGGTCCGAGCGCAGAATCTGCTTTTTCCTGCCGTTTTCCGGCATGTGCAACTCTTCAAGCTCAAACTTGTCGATGATGTGACCTAGCGAAATGGAATACTGCATGTGAATTTCTCCTTATCCCATATCAAACATGTTGCCGTAGGAAATTATTATACCTGCTTTTCGTAAAAATGACAACCGCCTGGCCCCCTCTTTTGGACTTTTCCCGGCGGGGCGGCTTTTTACAAGCGGCCCCCTCCCCTGCCTGCAGCGCACCGGCCCTCTGCTCCCCTTTTGCGCCTCAGAGGGCGCAAAAAGGGGCCTGCCGCAGAGTGGCTCTGCGGCAGGCCCCTTTTCCTTTTGCCCGGCAGGTGTGCCGCACAAAAAGATTCTTTTTAAGGGCATGGCAAACGGGCGGTGCCTTCGGCATTGCGCCGCGCACCGCCCGGTTTGAACCTTGAATAAGGTTATGTTTGTGTTCCTGCCTCAGACCGCACGGGTGACTTTCCCGGAGCGCAGGCATCTGGTGCAGACGTTGATGTGCTTGGGCGTTCCGTTGACCACCGCCTTGACGCGCTTGACATTGGGCTTCCAGGCACGATTGGAGCGTCTGTGGGAGTGAGACACTTTGATTCCAAAGGTCACGCCCTTGCCGCAAACATCACACTTGGCCATACTCTATTCCTCCTATGCTTTTGAGCATTGTTTTTTCTGTTCAAATCACCGCGCATTGCGCGACGAATGGTATTATATCATTTTCACCCGATAAAATCAAGGTTTTTTCGCGCCTCAATCGTATTTTTGCTCTTTTGCATGCAGCTTGAAGGAAACCTTGGGCTCGGTTCTCTGGCGAATCCTCTTGAAGTTCTGACGGTGGAAAAAGACCAAAATCCACCCGATTGCAATGCCGTAGGTCGGCAGGATTGTGAAATCAGGCTGGAAGTGCCGTGCCACCATGGGAACAATCCAAACGCCCAGGATGGCGCCCATGGCCATGTATCTGGTGATGAGGATGAAAAAGAGCCATGCTCCCGCAAAACAGAAGGCAATCCTGTAGTCAATGGCCAGCAGCACGCCGCCGTAGGTGGCCACCGATTTTCCGCCTCTCATTTTGAAGAAGATGGGATACCTGTGCCCCAAAATGGCGGCAAAGCCTCCCAGCAGGACACCGTCTGCCGGGACAAAATGCTTTCCGACCATGGCGGCAATAAAGCCCTTGAGAATGTCGAGCACCATGACCACAGCCCCATACTTGAGCCCGATGGTGCGCGCCACATTGCTGGTTCCGGCGTTTCCGCTCCCGTAGTCGCGCACATCGCCGTTCCCGCTGGCCTTGGAAATGATAATGGCAAAATTGACGCTGCCCAGCAGATAGCCAAACAAGACAATAAACGCGTCGTTTAAGCTGACTCCCACTAACGTGACCCCCTAAAATTGAGTTGCGGGCTGCCTGCCCGGATGGTTCCTTGATGTTCCGGCGGCGCTCCCCTTCGGGACACCCCGCCAAACAGCGCTCCAAAAGAGCCTTTTGCCCCGCCCTGGCGTCAGTTTCTCTCGCCTTTTTCCCGGATGATGAAGCGAATGCAGGTGCCCTCCAGGCCAAAGACCGAACGGATTTGGTTTTCCAGATACCTCTGGTAGGAAAAATGGAAAATCTCTGCCCTGTTGCAGAAGATGACAAAGGTGGGCGGCTTGACGCTCACCTGGGTCATATAGAGAATCTTCAGGCGCTTTCCCTTATCGGTAGGGGGCTGCACCTTGAGCAGGGCGTCTGCCAGCACCTCGTTGAGCCTGCCGGTGGAGATGCGCATGCAGTTTTGCTCATGGACGTAGTTGATGAGCTCAAACAGGCGGTTGACGCGCTGCCCCGTCTTGGCCGAGATGAAGGCGATGGGCGCATAGCTCATAAAGGAGAACTTGCGGGCCACGTCCTTTCGCATCTCGTCCATCGTGCGCTCGTCTTTTTCCACCGCGTCCCACTTGTTGACCACAATCACGCAGGCCTTGCCGCTCTCGTGCGCCAGCCCCGCCACCTTGGTGTCCTGCTCGGTCACGCCCTCCGTGCCGTCAATCAGAATCAGGCAGACGTCGGCCCGCTCGATTGCCATGTTGGCGCGGATAACGCTGTATTTTTCAATGTCCTCTTCCACCGAGCGGCGGCGGCGCAGCCCTGCGGTGTCGATAAAGATATACTTTCCGTTTTCATTTTCAAAAGGGGTGTCGACCGCGTCGCGCGTGGTTCCGGCCTCACTCGAGACAATGACGCGCTGCTGCCCCAAAATGCAGTTGACCAGCGACGACTTGCCCGCGTTTGGCTTGCCGATGACGGCCACCCTGACGGCCTCGTCCTCCTCCTGCCCCTCCTGCTCGGGCGGCAGCATCTCCACAATCCTGTCGAGCAGGTCGCCCGTTCCCAGCCCGTGCACCGAGGAGATGGGGTAGGGGTCCCCCAGCCCCAGGTTGTAAAACTCATAGACGTCGGGCGGCGTGTCGCCGGTGCCGTCCACCTTGTTGACCGCCAGCAAAATCTTCTTCTTCGCCTTGAGCAGCATGTCGGCAACGTCCTGGTCGGCCGCCGTGACCCCCGTCTCCACGTCGGTCATGAGCACGACCAGGTCGGCCGTCTCAATTGCCATTTCGGCCTGCGCACGCATCTGCTGCATGATGTGGCTGTCGGTGCTCAGCTCGATGCCGCCCGTATCCACCAGCATGAAGGTGCGGCCGTTCCAGGAGCAGGGGGCGTAAACACGGTCCCGCGTAACGCCCGGCGTATCCTCTACAATCGACAGCCTCTGGCCAATCAGTTTGTTGAAAAGCGTGGATTTCCCCACATTGGGGCGCCCCACGATGGCGACAATGGGTTTTGCCATGGTATTTGTATCCTCTGTCCTTCTTTTTCTCGGGTTGTCACGAGCAGACCGGGCGCCCTGTCAGGGCCTCTATCAGCCCCTGCCCGCTCATCCGGGAAATCTCAACCGGCACGCCCAGCCGCTCGGAAAGCTGCTGCGGCGTCATATCGTCGAGAAAACATGCGCCGTCATAGCGCAGCATCACGGCCGGCACAATCAGCGCCTCGCCCAAATCCTGCCCCTCAAGCTGCGCCGCAATGTCGCGCCCCGTGACAAGCCCCGTGACGTTGATTTTCCCGCCGAAAAAGTCGTTGCGAACGGCCTTAAGCGCAACACTTAAGTTATTATGGCATTGATTCTCGATTTCGTCAACCAGTCTTTGCAAATAAGGGAAAACCGCCTCCCCCGTCACCGCCGTCACGCGTCTTGGCCTTGACGGCGCGACCAGGTCGGGCAGTGCGGCATGCACCTCTTCCTCCAGCATGGCAATCATGCCGATGCCGTTTTCAAGCTGCGGGAAATCCTCATAAAACTCATAGTCGGGCAGCGCAATGCCCGCCTGCAGGTAGAGCTCGTCCGAGGCAAACACGATGCGGCGCCCGTGCTTTTGCACGGCCTCATCTCCCGCACGCTGCACCCGGGCAACAACGTCTGCCGCGCCCGCCCTGTCGAAGGGCTCTAAGGGAAAGAGGCCCTCGCGGTGCCCCGTCAGCCCCGCCGGCACCACGGCCACGCTGTCGACTGCAGGGGCAAGGCTGAGCAGCTTGTCAAGCGTTTTGCTCAGCTCCTCCCCGTCGTTGATGCCCTTGCACACCACAATCTGGCAGTTGAGGTCAAGCCCCGCCTGTGCAAAGCGGTCGAGCAGGGCAAGGCTCTCCCCGCCGCGCCGGTTGCCCAGCATCTTGCTGCGCAGCTCGGGATTTGTGGTGTGCACCGAGATGTTGATGGGGCTGACGCGGTAGTCAATCATGCGCTGCACATCGTGCTCCGAGAGGTTTGTCATGGAGATATAGTTTCCCATGAGAAAAGACAGTCTGGCATCGTCGTCCTTGAAATACAGCGTTTCGCGCATGCCCTTTGGAAGCTGGTCGATAAAGCAGAAAATGCAGCGGTTGGCGCAGCTTCTCTGCCTGTCCATCAAAAAGCTGGCAAATTCCAGCCCCAGCTCCTCATACTCCGGCTTTTGAATGCGCAGCTCACGCCGGTTTCCCTGTGCGTCGCCCAGCGTGAGGCGAGGGTTTTCCCCGATGGAAAAATGCATGTAGTCGAGCACGTCGGCAATGGGGTGGCCGTCAATGGCCTCCAGCCGCTCCCCCGGCACGACCTTGCCGTGACAAGGGCCGCCCGCCGTCACTTCAATGACTTCAATTCCCATAAATCCCCCTGCCTCCAAAGCCTGTACGCCGCCGCACGCACCCTTTTCAAGGGTGCGCACCGCAGCGCCCTTCCACGTCTTTTTCCCTGTGCTTCGCGCAAACTGCAAAAAGCGGGGGTTTTCAAAACCCCCGCTTTTGGTTTGCCTAATCCTCCGCTTTTACCACAACAGCCTTGCCGCCGTAAAAGCCGCAGTTGGGGCATACTCTGTGCGGAACAATCAGCTCCTTGCACTCCTTGCATCTGACAAGCGTGGGGGGCTGGAGCTTCCACACCGCGCTTCTGCGCGTATGCTTACGCGCCTTGGATGTATACCTCTTCGGTACTGCCATTACGTTACACCTCCCGGGTTCTCTTTATTCCAAAAATTTTTTGAGTCCTTCCAGACGGGGATCCACGCGGCGCCTGTCGCAGCCGCACTCCCCCTCGTTGAGATTCGCGCCGCAAATCGGACAAAGCCCCCTGCAGTCCTCCCTGCAGAGCTGCTTTGTTGGCATCCACAGCAGCAGCGCCATTTGCGCCAGCTCGCCGATGTCCAGGACGTTTCCCTGCGCCACGACCAGCTTTTCGCTCTCCTCTTGCTCGGGGTCCGCCGAAACCATGGCGGAAAAGGGGCAGGAAACAGGCAGCTCATACTCCGAAGCACACCGGTCGCATCTGAGCGTCAGCACACCGGTTATGCAAAATTCCAGCGTTACGGCACCGTGTCTGGAGAAAACGCTGCCGCGCACCGCAAGAGGCTGCGGGGCAGGACGCTCTCCATCGGCCAGCTCCAGCTCAGAGAAGTCGGCCGGATAGTCAAAATCAATCCGCTCGTCGCTGTTTTTCAGCACCGAAGTGATGTCTACCTTCATTCCCATACTCCTGTAATCCGTTAAGCGCAACATTCATTATAAGGGTGTTCCCACACCTTTGTCAATATCCGAAAGGCCGGCAAACAAAAGAAAGTTTGCCCCAAAAAGGCTTTTTTGTCCTCCTGCGCCGGCGCAGCCCGCCTTATCTGGTGATTTTTCTCGCTTCGAGATAAAATCTCTTGTCGGGCGCCTCGCCCAGCGAGAAGCTCTTGCGAACCAAAACGCCGTCACGCCGCACGATGTCATACAGGCTGCTCTTGTCAAAGGGCGGCATGAGCAGCGCCAGATTGCCCTCCCTGGCTCCAAGCTCCAGGGCGGCCTTGCTGCCGTGGACGTAGTCGATTTTTGTTTCGGGGTGCGCCTTGAGATATTCGTCGAGCAGGGGCTGAAGCTGCTGCAGGGGCGGCATGCTCTGCGCCGTGATTCCGGTCTCCCGCTCCAGCGCCTTCTCGTCCACCGAGAACAGCACCCTGTGGATGGGCTCAAACACCATGGCCTCGTCGTGCAAATTGACAATCTCGCACAGGGCGTACCGGGCGGGATGGCACTCCCGCTCGCTCCCGGACAGCGTGGGCTTGAGCTGCTCCCAGCAGGCCTTGGCGGTGGCCAGGGAATGGTTGCCGTCGCCCATGGCAAAGAGCAGGCCGTCGCCCTTTCTGCACAGCGTGCCGAGAATATCGGCCAGCCGGGCAAGCAGCTCTTCCTGCTGCACCAGCCAGCCCGTGAGATGGCCGCTTTGCTGCATGAGGTCAAAGTCGTAGCACTGGGTGAGCTGGGGCAGCGCCTGCTCCAGCGTCCCCAGCAACAGGTTTTCCGGGTCGTCCACCAGCACCATGATGTGCGGCAGCTCGAGCACCGCGCCCTTGCGGATTTCCACGCGCGGCGGTAGCCGCTCGGGGATTGTCTGCTCGGTCGCCCGGATGAGGCTTTTCGCACCGGGGGTGTAGTCATATTGTTCAAGGTCCAGCGCCATCATCAGCCCGTGGCGCACGCCGGTCGAGATGGTTCGGTGCAGGTAAACAAAGCCCTCTCCCACCTCGCGAAGCAGCCCCTTTTCAAGGTAACTCTTCATGGCCGCATTGATGGCCTCCACCCGTGCGGCACGGTCGGGCTTTTCAAGATAGGCCTCGGGAAGCATGAGGCGCAGCGCCGAAGGGGCGTCGCCCACATAGGCTTCCACCGCCTCCCAGTATGCGGGGTCCGAAACGTGCTGGTCACAGGCCACCACGGCAAACTTGTTTAAGTCCACCCCCGGAGCGGGAAGCAAAATATTCGGAATGGAAACGCCCAGGGCCGCAAATGCGTCGATCAGCGCAGCATTCATTGATATCCTCCTTACAGGCAGCGCAGGCGCAGCACGCCCTGCAGCTCATGCAGGCCCTCGATCGCCTGGTCGATGGGGCGGTGCTCCAAATCCACCACCGTGTAGGCTACGCCCCCTCTTTCATTGCGGTGCGTGTCCACAATCCCGCAGTCCTCCAGCAGCACACGCACCATGCCGCCCAGGTCGGCCCCGTCGTTTTCATGCAGGATGCACAGGCGGCAGGGCGCCGTTTTGGGAAGGTCGAAAGCGGGGTAGTTGACCGAATTGCGAATCACGCCCTGCTCCAGATAGTCCCGCAGCTGCTGCGCCGCCATGAGCGCGCAGTTTTCCTCCGATTCCGGGGTGGAAGCGCCCAGATGGGGGATGGGCAGCACCTTGGGATTGCTGATGACCTTTTCGTTGGGGAAGTCGGTCACATAGCCGCGCAGGCTTCCCTTGTCCAGCGCCGCCAGCAGAGGGGCCTCGTCCACAAGGCCGCCGCGCGCCAGATTGAGCAGCACGGCGCCCGGCTTCATGGCCGAGAGCTGCTGCGCTCCCACCATGTGGCGGGTGTGGTCGTTGAGCGGCAGGTGCAGCGTGATGTAGTCGCAGCAGCCCCACAGCTCGTCGATGGAGCCAACCACCGTCACCTCGCTGCACAGCGTGCTCTTGGCGGCGGGGCTGAGCATGGGGTCGTATCCCTTGACCTTCATGCCCAGCGAGACGGCGGCGTTTGCCACCTTGACGCCGATGGCGCCAAGGCCCACGACGCCCAGCGTCTTTCCGGCAATTTCCCCGCCCACAAAGTTCTTCTTTCCCTTTTCCACCGTGGGCTCCACGTCCTCACAGCAGCCGGCCAGGTTTCTGGCCCAGGTGATGCCGCCCAGCACGTCTCGCCCGCACAGCAGCAGGGCGCAGATGACCAGCTCCTTGACGGCATTGGCATTGGCGCCGGGCGTGTTGAAGACCACCACGCCGTCCTTGGCGCACTCTTCCAGGGGGATGTTGTTGACGCCGGCACCCGCACGGGCGATGGCGACAAGCTCGGGGTTTCTCTCATATGCGTGCATATCCGCCGAGCGCACGATGATGGCGTCGGGCGACTGCACCTGCTCTCCCACCTCATACAGCTCTTTGGGCAGCAAGTCGGTGGCAGCTTTTGCAATGTTGTTTAGCAGCTTGACTTTATAAGGCATGTTCAGCCATTCTCCTTTTCAAATTGTCTCATATAATCGGCCAGCTTGCGCACGCCCTCCATGGGCATGGCATTGTAGATGCTGGCGCGGATGCCGCCCACGGCACGATGCCCCTTGAGGTTGATCATGCCCTGCGCCGTCGCCCCCTTGACAAAGGCGGCGGTCAGCTCATCGCTGGGCAGCGTGAAGGTGACGTTCATATTGGAGCGGGAGTCGGCGCGCGCCGAACCCACATAAAATTTGCTCTCGTCGAGAATGGAATACAGCAGCGCCGACTTTTCGGCATTGCGGCGCTCCATCTCGGGCACGCCGCCCTGCCCGAGCAGATACTCAAAGACCAGGCCGGCAATATAAATGGAGAAGCAGGGAGGCGTGTTATACATCGAGTCGGCCTCCGCCGCCAGGGTGTAGTTGAGCATGGCCGGCACTTCGTCAGACGCCTTGCCCAGCAAATCCTTGCGGATGACGACAACGGTCAGGCCCGCAGGGCCCATGTTCTTCTGTGCGCCGGCATAAATCAGGGCGCACTCGTTGACGTCGTAAACCCTGCCCAAAATGGAAGAAGACAGGTCGGCCACCAGAGGCACCGACACCTTGGGAAGGGTTTTGTACTGCGTGCCGTAGATGGTGTTGTTGCCGGTGATGTGCAGATACGCTGCCTCCTGCGGCACCATGTCGGCCGTGATTTCGGGGATGTAGCTGTAGTTTGCGTCCTTGCTGGAGGCCACCGTGACAACCTTGCCCCAACGCTTGGCCTCGGCAGCCGCCTTCTTGGCAAAGTTGCCGGTTTCAGCGTAAGCCGCCGTTGCGCCCTTCTCCATGAGGTTCATGGGCACCATTGAAAACTGCAGGGAAGCGCCTCCCTGCAAAAAGAGCACAGCATAGGTGTCCGGAATGTCCATCAGGCGGCGCAGGTTCTCCTCAGCTTTTGCCGCAATCTCCTGGAACGCGGATGATCGGTGGCTCATCTCCATCACGCTACACCCTGCGCCGGGATAACAGAGCAGCTCGCGCTGCGCCTGCTCCAGAACAGGAAGAGGCAATGCAGAAGGGCCTGCCGCAAAATTGAATACGCGTTCCATAGGTAAACCATCCTTTTACAATGAATTTTATCAAGCACAAGACGGACAAACGTCATTTGTTTGCCCCCGCGCCCCATAATGTTCTCATTATAGCGACAATCGTTTTTGTTGGCAACCGGATTGACGCATATTTTTGAATTTTGTAGGCTTCTTCAAAAAAAGAACTATACATGGAAAAATCTTTGTGATATATTGTATTGGTTGTCGAAAATCACAAGGCACAAACTTCAAAAAGGGGACGAATCACCGATGACCAAAAGAGAAGAACTGCGCAATATCGCCATCATTGCCCACGTTGACCACGGCAAAACCACGCTGGTCGACGAAATGCTCAAGCAAAGCGGCGTATTCCGCGAAAACCAGGTGGTGGCGGAGCGCGTTATGGATTCCAACGACCTTGAGCGTGAGCGCGGCATCACGATTTTGGCCAAAAATACGGCAGTTTTTTACCAGGGCGTCAAAATCAACATTGTCGACACCCCCGGACATGCCGACTTTGGCGGCGAGGTGGAGCGTGTTCTCAAAATGGTCGACGGCGTGCTGTTGCTGGTCGACGCCTTCGAGGGCCCCATGCCGCAGACCCGCTTTGTGCTGCAAAAGGCGCTGGAGCTGGGGCATCGCGTGATTTTGGTAGTCAATAAGATTGACCGCCCCGACGCCCGTCCCGGCGAGGTGGAGGAGGAGGTGCTCGAGCTGCTGCTCGACCTCTCGGCTACCGACGACCAGCTCGACTCCCCCGTTGTCTACTGCTCGGGAAGGCAGGGCACCGCCTCGCTGTCGCCCTATGAGCCGGGCAGCGACCTAAAACCGCTCTTTGACAAGATTCTCGAGCACATCCCCGCACCCGAGTACCGCGAAGGCCCCCTGCAGGTGCTGGTGTCTTCCATTGACTACAACGACTATGTCGGCCGTATTGCCATCGGCCGCATCGAGCGCGGAGAAATCTGCGCCAACCAGGAGGTTGTGCGACCACCACGACCCCTCCGTGCGTTACAAATCCAAAATCGTCACGCTTTATCAATTTGAGGGGCTGGGCCGCGTGCCGGTGGAGCGCGCCCGCGCCGGCGACATCGTCGCCTTCTCGGGCATCGACGGCATCAACATCGGCAACACGGTGTGCGCCCCCGACGAGGTCTCCCCTCTCCCCTTTGTCAAAATCAGCGAACCCACGGTGGAGATGATTTTCTCTGTCAACGACTCCCCCTTTGCCGGACGCGAGGGCCGCTTTGTCACCTCGCGCCAGCTGCGCGACCGGCTGTACCGCGAGCTGCTCAAGGACGTCTCCCTGCATGTGGAGGACGGCGCCACGGCCGACTCCTTCCGCGTGCTGGGCAGGGGCGAGATGCACCTGTCCATCCTCATCGAGACCATGCGCCGCGAGGGCTATGAGCTGCAGGTCAGCCCCCCGCATGTGCTCTTCAAAACCATCGACGGCGTGTTAAACGAGCCCATCGAGCAGCTTGTCGTGGACGTGCCGGAGGAGTCCATGGGCAGCGTGATGGAAAAGCTCGGCCGCCGCAAGGGTGAGCTGGTCTCCAT
>ERZ857998.3271-NODE-3271-length-13430-cov-4.273271_pt1 | contig 13430 bp, 10 predicted proteins | sample MGYA00519954_ERZ857998 | MGnify/ENA primary metagenome ERZ857998 (study PRJEB31778, sample SAMEA3449424) | human gut metagenome | biome: human gut; feature: human-associated habitat; material: faeces | place: United Kingdom | collected 2010/2012 ...
ATCAATTCCACCATATCGTACACGAGATAGATGGCAATCAATGCTACGAGAATTGTCGTTATATTGAGCAGCATAGTCGTAGATATTTTGGTTAAACGCTATTCAAATATAAGAATTATTTTTTTCCCCCTTCGCTCATTCACAAATTATTTTATAAATTTGTCCTGTCTTCCGGTGGATGGAGGGCGTCTCTCTTTTCCTTTCAGTGTAAATCAACCTTTTTATCGTTTACTTTACTGGCAAGAGATACTCCAAAGCAATCCCTGATGGCTGTCTGCGCATGTGCAGATCGTGTGCAGATATTGTAGTTACCGTTTGAAAAGTATGTGGACCACAGAAGAAATTGAAAAAATGAAACTCCCGCAACTGCAAGAAGTTGCGGCCAAAATGGAGATTCCCCGCTATCGCTATCTGAAAAAAGGCGAGTTGCAGCAGCACATCCTGCAAGCCCTCCGTGCACAGGCCGAAGCCCCGGAAAATGTCGATCAGGCGAATGACGTCCCGGTCATAGGTGATGCCAAGATCGCCCCGAACCTTATTCTTTTCGATATCGTCGGCGTTGATGGCAATGACCATCTCCACCTGCTCCTTCAGCTGCAGCAGCATCCGCAGCTTGCTGTCCGGCTGGAAGCCCGGCAGGACGCGGGAAGCATGGTTGTCGTCATAGAGCTTGCCGCCGAATTCCAGATACAGCTTGCCGCCGAACTGGGCAATGCGCTCCCGGATGTGGGCGGACTGCATTTGCAGGTATTTATCGTTATCAAACGCCGCTTTTGTCATTTCCGTTGCCTCTTTCCCAAAAACTTTCCACCATTTTACCCTATCCGACGGGAAATAGCAAGGCCATTTCGCGGGAAAATCTTCTCTTTCGCGGGATTGCTTCTTGTTTCGGGAACGGCGCCGTGCTATAATGAACGCATCTATTTTTTCGGAGGTGTTTCCATGGAATTCAGCGTCAACCATCCGGTGCTTTACCTGCTTGCCGGAATTCTGATTGCCGTGGTTCTGGCTCAGTCGGTTTTCTTCCTTATTAAGGCTCTGCGCCGCAGTAAGGAAATCGGCATGGATCAGGCCAAAATCAAAAAAACCATCAAAACCGCCGCGCTGTTCACCATCGCCCCGGCCGTGTCCATCGTCATCAGCGTCATCACCCTAAGCAAAAGTCTGGGTATTCCCCTGCCCTGGCTGCGGCTGAGCGTGGTCGGCTCATTGAGCTATGAGGCCATCGCGGCATCCAACGCCGTCAGCGCCATGGGCTTAGAGCTTGGCAAAATCAGCGCCCTGACCGCCCAGCAATACGTCAACATCGCGCTGGTGATGACCCTGTCCATCATGGTGGGCATCTGGCTGGTGCCTGTCATCGGCAAGAAGCTGCTGCGGGGCATGACCGTTCTGGAAAACCGGGACGCCAAATGGGCGGATATTTTCCAGAATGCCATGTTTATCGGCATGATCTCCGCGTTTCTGGGCTATGTGTTCTGCGATTTTTCCCGTCTGTGGACGCCGGGGGATTACGCCGCCACCTCCGGGCTTGTGCCGGTATGCGTCATGGCGGTATCCGCTGCGATCATGGTGGTCTGCGGGCTGCTCATGAAGAAATTCAAGTGGAGCTGGGTCAACGATTACGCGCTGCCCATTTCTCTGGTGCTGGGCATGGCTTCCGCCATTCCCCTCACCGCGTGGCTGGGTTAAGGAGGTAACCACATGAAAAAGAAGCTTAGCTACATCGACTCCGTTCACCGCAGCGGCACCATCTGGAACATTTCCGTGATGATTTTGCTGCTGGCCTTCCCCCTGACGGTGGCCGCCCTGTTTGGCGCCGCCCCGGACTGGGGCGCGCTGGTGGTGGGTCTGATCGCCACCGCGCCCATGTACTGGGCGGTGGGCGTCATTGAAACCGTTACCTTCGTTCCCATGCTGGGCGCGGGCGGCTCCTACCTCAGCTTTGTCACCGGCAACATCTCCAATCTGAAGCTCCCCTGTGCCATCAACGCTCTGGAGCAGAACAACGTCAGCGCCAACTCTGAGGAGGGCGAGATTATCTCCACCATCGCCATTGCCACCTCCTCCATCGTCACCACCGTCATTATCATCCTCGGCGTGATTCTCATCGTCCCCCTGACCCCCGTTCTGGAAGCGCCGGTGCTGGAACCGGCCTTTGCCCAGATGCTGCCCGCCCTGTTCGGCGGACTGGGCGTAGCCTTCGTCAGCCGGAACTGGAAGATCGCCGTCGCGCCGGTGGTGCTGATGCTGGTTCTGTTCATTTTCGTCCCCGCCCTGAACGCCGGTACCGTGGGCATTATGGTGCCTGTGAGCGTGCTGTTCACCATTGCCGTTTCCCGGCTGCTTTATAAGAGAGGAGTTCTGTAAACATGATCGGATATCTGATTCTCGCCGTTCTGGTTGCATTCATCGCCGTGGTCGCCGTCCGCACCATCCGCTTCCGTCCCAAGCCCCAGCCCGAAGTCACCAAGGAAGAAATCGCCTTTGACCGGGACGCCGCCGTGGATTCCCTCGCCCAGCTGGTTCGCTGCAAGACCGTGTCCTACAACGACCATTCTCTGGAGGACGAGGGGGAATTTCAGAAGCTGATCTCTCTTCTGCCGACACTTTACCCCAACGTGTTCGGCACCTGCACCTTCCAGCAGCTTCCCGACCGGGCGCTGCTGCTGCGGTGGCCGGGCAAGCAGGAAGGCGACCCTGCCGTTATGATGGCGCACTATGACGTGGTGCCTGTCAACGAGGAAAAGTGGGACAAGCCTCCCTTCGCCGGGGTCATCGAGGACGGCATTCTCTGGGGCCGCGGCACGCTGGACACCAAGGTCACCTTCAACGGCGTTCTTTCCGCCGCCAATTACCTCATCGGTCAGGGCTTCCAGCCGGAAAAGGACATTTACTTTGCCTTCTCCGGCGGTGAGGAGATCAACGGTCAGGGTGCGCCCAACATCGTGGCGTATTTCACCGAGCACGGCATCCACCCCGCCATTGTGGTGGACGAGGGCGGCGCCGTGGTGGAGAATGTGTTCCCCGGCGTGAAGCAGCCCTGCGGTCTCATCGGCATTGCGGAAAAAGGTATGCTGAACGCCCAGTACCGCACCGTCTCCGCCGGCGGCCACGCCTCCGCCCCCAAGCCCCATACCCCGGTGGGCGTTCTGGCGGCGGCCTGCAAGCGGGTGGAGGATCATCCCTTCAAAGCCCACATCGACGGCCCCGCCGCCCAGATGTTCGACACTCTGGGTCGGTATTCAACGCCATTGTACCGGGTGATTTTCGCCAACATGTGGTGCTTCGGCTGGATCATTGACACTCTCGGCAAAAAGAGCGGCGGTGAAATGAACGCGCTGGTGCGCACCACCGTGGCCTTTACTCAAATGGAGGGCAGCTCCGCCCGGAACGTGATTCCTCCCGAAGCGAAAATGGTATCCAACATCCGTCTGAACCCCGCCGACAGCGTCGCTTCCGCCCTGGCCTATCTGGAAAAGACCGTCAACGACCCCGCCGTGGAGATCACGTCCCTGGAATCCTTTGAGCCCAGCCCCGTTTCCGAAACCGGCTGCGACGCCTGGGAGAAGGTCGCCGCCGCCGTGGCCAACACCTGGCCGGGCTGCATCGTCTCCCCGTATCTGATGGTGCAATGCTCCGACTCCCGGCATTACCGGGATTTGAGCAACCACGTCTACCGCTTCTCCGCCATGGACTTGACCGCCGAAGAGCGTTCCACCATCCATGGCAACAACGAGTGCATCCGTCTGGAAACCGCCGCCAAGGCCGTAGAATTCTACATCCGCCTCATGCGTCAGTGCTGAAACAAAAAAGATGTCCCCCACCCCGGGAAAATCCGGGGTGGGGGATTTGTCTTAGTCCAGCAGATATGCCAGGAAAGCGCCGCCCGTGATGGCATACACCAGAATGGTGAAAGCCACAACGATCAGCGTCAGGATAAACTGGGCGATCGCCCAATTCTTCCGGGAGCGCTTCTCCGGGGAGCTGCTCACCGCCCAGACGATCAGGCAGATGAAGCCGACAATGGGAATTGCCGAGAGGATCAGCGTGCCGATCCAGGAACCGACAGACATGTCCGTGTCCTGCCGTGCGTAGGTATTGCCGTTGTAGTTGTCCATGTTATATTCCTCCTGCTTTCCAAATTTAGGGGATATTATGATTATAACACATGACGGTGAAAATGGGAATCCTTTTTCTGCAAAAACTTCACCGCAAATCCCCCGCCCCGGCTGTCATGTGCCGCAAAAAATCCCGACAGCCGAAGCTGTCGGGATTTTTTAGCTTAGCGTATTCTCGATTACCGGGCGCTGCGCTTCTTGTTGTAGAAGTACACACCGGCAATGGCGGCGCCGGAGACGACCATGAAGATCACGGGAATGAAGATCATATCACCGGTCTTGGGGTTGGTCTTATCGGCCTTCTCGTTGGTGGTGCTCTTGGCGTTGGCGTTGGTGATCATCACGTTGATGTGGACTTCGCTCTCCTTGCGGAGCTCGTTGGTGTCGGAGATGGTGTCATACTTCTGGGTGTCGTTGACAAAGTTTCCGACCCAGTTGCCCTTGGCCATGTACATGCCGTCATACTTGATGCCGTCGCTGGTCTTGGCGGTGTAGTAGTTCTTCACAACGGTCTTGACCTCATCCAGCGTGACCTTGCCGTCCAGAGCAATGCCCTCGGTGATATTGATGGTCTTGGCGGGATCGTCGACCTTGTTGTCCTTGAAGATGTGCAGGTAAACCTTGTAGGGGAACTTGTTGTTGGTAGTGGTGGTGTCCTTCTCGAGGTAAGCGTAGAATTCTACGTTGCCCTTGATGACGAGCTTGGCAACCTGAGCGCTGGTGTAGAGGTCACCCTTGTTGTCAATCTTCCAGCCCTTGAAGGTGTAGCCGGTCTTGTTATCGGCCTTGCTCTGAGCGTCGGAAACCTTCTTGCTGTCAATGCTGCTGCCGCTGGTCACGTTGTAGGTGGAAACGGCCTTGCCATCAGTGCCGTAGAAGGTCACTCTGACAGTGTCGCCCTCGGGAGTGCTGCCGCTCTTGGCCTTCAGGGTGACGGTCAGGGAGTCGCCGGCATTGATTGTGGTGGTCAGGGACAGGTTGTTGCCCTTTTCATCGCTCTTGGCGGTGACGAACTCATAGGAATCCTTCCAGTTGCCCATCCAGCGGTAGCTCAGGATGTCGTCGATAACGGAGGACTTACCGTTCACAGGCTCGACCTGGAACTCTCTGGCAATCGCGTTGCCCTTGTCGTCAATAATCTTAAGAGTGATATACTTGACAGGCTCTTCCGCCTTCTTGGTGTTGACAAACAGCTTCAGGAAGTAGCCGTCGTCGATACCGGCATACTTGATGGTGACGCCGGTAGCATCGTTGTCGGAAGCGCCAGTCCACTTGACAAATTCCTTGTCTTCCTTGACCAGCTTCAGACCCAGCTCCTTGGTCAGCGTCACAGCGCCGTCAACAGGAACGGTGATCTCGCCGTCTCTTGCGTAAGAACCGTCAACATAGATCTTAACGGGAACCTTCGCGTCAACGCGGGTATCCTCGACCTTCTTGTTGACGTACAGGTTTACGTAGTAGCCATTCGCATTTGCCTTCTTCAGGTTGTCATAGCTGATGGGGCCGGTGGTCTCTTCGTCCTTCATGTTCGTCCACTTGACGAATTCCTTGTTGTCCTCAACCAGAGTCTCGGCCAGCTCCTTCGTCAGGGTCAGGCTCTCACCGGGATTCACGGAAACATGCTTGTCAGTGACGTACTTTCCGTCAACGTAAGTCTTGACGGTCAGGTTTTCGGCATTTTCAGCAGCGGCCGCCTGGAAAGGGACCGCGCAGACCAGCAGCATAGCCACCAATACGAGGCTAAGCAGCTTCTTCATTGTGTTTTTCATAGTTTCTAACCTCCTAGAAAATTGGTTGTTTTAGAAATGCTGCCGGCTCTGGAACCTTTGGTGTCGCCAATCGGGGAGGCTTTCCGCCGCTTCCGCACCCGGCATCTCTTTCATGTCTGCATGATATCACATCCGTTCCCGGATGTCAATAGGAAAATTACAAAATGTAACAGAATTCTTTACACTTTATAACATTCTTAAACATTTGCCCTTATCTTAAGAAATTTACTCCAAATTTTACCATAAAATTCGTTTTTTACCAGCTATGAAAAATGACAATCTCTGATTTCGATATCTTTTTTCTTTCAAAGGTTACAATTTTGTTGCAGCCGCCTGTGGTCTCCCGAAGCGGCCTCCGCCGCCCAGGGGGGGTGGAAAACCCCGGTGCCAGCATGGCACCGGGGTTTCCGCGAAAGGGTTTGGAAAGAAGAGAGGTAGAAAAGAGGATCTACGGAGTTGAAAGGGAGCGGCTCACGGCTTCCGCAACCTTTCTGTTATTAAGATACCGTTCGGTTTTGAACAGGCAATAACGGAAATGAAAATAAAAAGCGACGAAATTGTGAACAGTTTTTCTTCATGCCGGAATCTTTCCCTGGTTTTTGCGCCTATTCCTTCGGCAAAAGGGGCGGCGCGGGAAATCCCGCGCCGCCCTTGGCCTATTTCATTCCGTTGCTCCGGGAAAGATCAGCGTTACCTTGAACAGGTCGCCGTCCACCAGCAATTGCAGCTGTCCCTTCTGCAGCTCCATCAGGGTCTTGGCAATGTTCAGGCCCAGACCGCTGCCCTCGGTGTTCCGGGAGTCGTCGCCCCGGACAAAGCGCTCCATCAGCTCGTCGGCGTCCACGTTCAGCTCGTCACGGGAGATGTTCTTCAGGGAAATAATGACCTTCCCCTCCAGCGCCATCACGTCGATATACACCCGCGTGCCGGGCAGGGCATATTTCACGGTGTTGCTCAGGAGATTGCTCAGCACCCGCCACGCAAGTCTTCCGTCCGCCATCATGGCGACAGACTCTTCCGGATGGCGGAATACGGGGGTCAGCTGGGCTTTTTCCAGCTTGTCGGCGAATTCGCCCAGCGCCTGATTCACGGATTCCACCGCGTCCAGCTTCGTAATGTCCGCCGTCAGGTTCCCCGTGCTGGCCTTGCTCATTTCCATCAGATCCTCGATCAGCTTTTTTAAGCGCTGGGACTGCCGGTTGAGGACTTCCAGATAGGTCTTCTCCTCCTCCGGCGTGTGGGGCTTTTGCAGCAAGTCCACATAGTTGATGATGGAGGTCAAAGGCGTTTTGATATCGTGGGAAACATTGGTAATCAGTTCTGTTTTCATACGCTCCGATTTTAATTGCTTCTGCGCCGCCACTACGGCAACGCCCGCCAGGTCGTTCAGGTCACCGGCAAAGGTCTTGAACGCGCCGGTGAGATATTTGTCGTCCACCTTGGTGTCCAGGTCGCCCTTGCCCATGCGCTTGGCGCTTTCCAGCAGGATGCCGAAGCAGTACGCCCCGTACAGCACCACGGCCACGCAGGCGCACAGGCTCAGCACCACCATCAGATTCGATCTGCCCGCAAGGGCGGCGAACAGGAGCATCACCATGATGAAGCCCGTCAGCAGCCACTGCCAGGTCAGCGGCATCATGGAATACACCCGGTTGACGGATTTTCCGATTTTTGCGCAGGTCTTCTTTATCTGCATCCACAGCCATCTCAGGGGTGTAAGAAGCATCAGCAGGAAGTCCCAGAATACAGCCGCCGCCTTGGGCAGCTTCCGCAGCAGCCAGCCGCAGCCGGAGAAGCAGCCCTTTACGCACTTCACCAGCAGATTCATGCAGCGCCAGCAGACGCTGTTGCGCCACCAGTAGCCGCCGGGGGTCTTGAACTGGGCGGCGCAGGCGAAGCAGAAGCTCACGAAAATCAGGCTCATGGCGTAGCCCGCCATCAGCATTCCGGTGCAGAGCGTCTGAATATTCTGCGTGAACAGGCCGGCGGCATCGTTGAATTGGACGATCACCATGAAAAGGCCGAAGATGATCAGCCCGCCACCGGCAAGGTAAATGTCCAGAGGAATGCAGTTGAAGCCCGCGGCATGGACTTCCTCACTGCCGGGCTTTCTGCCCGCCGCGCAGCAGAGATACACGGCCAGCACGGCAAACAGCAGCAGGCACGCGCCCATGATGAAGAACAGGCTGTTGCGGCAGCTCCACACCTGAGTAAGCAGAGCGTACCCGCCGTCAAAGCGGTACGCGCCGGGCGCCAGGGTCAGCTCCACGGTATAGTCGGGCAGCTGGGCATAGCGGTACTCCACCACCATGGACTTCTGGGCGTCGTCGTCCCAATATTCCATGGTGTGAGCTTCGCCGTCCGCAAAGATCACGTCCGGGGCTGCCGTGCCGGTCACCGCTGGCTTGGTGGGGTTCGCGGACAGCGTCTCGAGGGGGGCGGTCTCCTCCGTCGTGTCCGGGACGGTCTCGGCGGTCGTCTCCGGAACCGTTACGGTAACGGTGGTTTCGTCGGTTGTTTCCAGCACCGTCTCTGTGGTGGTCTCCGGAACGGTCTCGGTCTCCGGCATCACCTTCTGCGTCAGGCTGGGCGTTACCCGGAACACGACCGCCGTGCCGTTGGCATCCCATTCGAATTCGCCCACGCCCGCCGGGTTTGACGCCCGATAAACGATAGAATCGTCCTTGTCCCGGAATTCCACGGCGGTGATGACGGCATCCTGCGGCATATTGTCCCGGTAGAATGCGTCGCCCGACTGAAAATACAGGACGCCCGCGTCATTGCGTTTCAGCACGCCCACCGGGCTGCTGCCGCTGCAGGTATGTTCCCCCTCGCCTGCCAGCTCCGATTCCGTGGTGAATGTTACCTGATATATATATGCGCCCTCAGCGGGAACGTCGTCCATCAGAACTTCGCTTTGGCTCAGCTCCCGGGTCGTGTCGAACACCAGATAGCCGGATTCGTTTTCCGAGAAGCAGTCCGACACGTCGTTGTAGGTCTGATACAGGACACTGCCGTCTACGCCCAGGAAGGTCACGCACGTGGTAGGCGCGTCAGGAATATCCATCACGCCCATCGATGGATTGGCCTCAAAGCGAACGCCGTTGCCGGTGTCGTAGATATTCCCGATCGGTTCGACGCTGTCCACGTTCCCACTGGAGCCTTCCGTTTCGATGCTGAGACTGAGAACCAATGCCCCGCCCTCCGGGATGGCGTTATAGGTGCTCGCGTCCGCCTGAGGCGTTGCCTCCGACTTTTCCGTGATGGACAGAACGTATTTATAAGAGCCGCTGACGGGGAAGGAATAAAATTCGGCGTCCGACAGATTTTCCGCGCCGCCGGATTCCAGCACATTTCCTTCGGCGTCCTTCAGCACGTAGCCCGCCAGCGCCGGGTTGAACACGCCGTAAAGCCAGCCGGTCTTCCCCGACGGCCCCAGATCGTACACGGTCGGCCCCGCGATTGCCTCCGGCACGCCGCCTAAGTTCGCTTCGGCGTAGTCCACGGCGATACGGCCAGCCATGGATTCGCCGTCCGAGCGGATGTATCTGTCCCGCAGCTCCTCCACGGAGACGTCGTACAGTCCCGCTTCCGTCATGCCGATGATGGCGGCGGCGCTTCCGGCGGCTCCCAGAAGCATCAGGGCGCACAGAGCGATGGCAAGGAATTTGAATACAATATTGTATTTCAAATTATTTTCCTCCTTCCATTTTATAGCCCTGTCCCCACACGACCTTCAGATAGCGCGGCTCCGAGGGGTTGATCTCGATTTTCTCCCGCAGATGGCGGATATGCACTGCCACGGCGCCCTCGCTGCCCAGCGCCGCCTCCTGCCAGACGGATTCATACAGCACCTTGGTGGGGAACACCTTTCCGGGGTTCGCCATCAGCAGGTGCAGAATGGCATACTCCGTGGGCGTGAGGGACACAGGTTCCCCCTCCACGGTGACGGTTTTGGTGCGGTCGTCCAGGACGATGCCGCCGATGGTGATGCTGCCGCTGCCCTCCTCCGGGCGACTGCCCAGCTGGGCATACCGGCGCAGCTGGGAACGCACCCGCGCCAGCACCTCCACCGGCACAAAGGGCTTGGTGATATAGTCGTCCGCCCCCACGTTCAGCCCCAGCACCTTGTCCTCGGTCTCGGACTTGGCGGTGAGCAGAATGATGGGCGCGTTGGAAAATTCCCGGATCTTGGAGGTCGCCGTGATACCGTCCATCACCGGCATCATCACGTCCAGCAGAATCAGGTGAATGTCATTGTTTTTGGCAATCTCCACCGCCTGGGTGCCAGTGAAGGCCTCAAACAGATTGTACCCCTCGGGGGTCAGGTATATTTTCAGCGCGTTGACGATATCCGGCTGGTCATCGCAAATCAGAACGTTGTACATGTGGTTTTCCTTCCTCTCGTCATCTTTTTTTCTTATTATATCACCGGCTTCTTTAAGATGAAAGAGGTCTATTTCTTAAAATGGGATTAACATTTGAAAAAGCGCCTTTTGCCAACTTCTGCGCCACATTTTTTCTTGCTATTTCCCCGTTCCCGTTTTATAATTACGTCATTCAATTGTTACACTGAAGGAGTTGTTTTCCATGCTGAAAGATTTTTTTACCGCTCTGGGAACCGGCGCGCTGAATAAGGTGCTCCACGCCGTTCTCGTGCTGGTCATTGGCCTTCTGATCATTCGCGTCGTCACAAAGCTGCTTCAGGGGGGACTGGAAAAATCCCACCTGGAAAAGGCCGCCCACAGCCTGATTCTGTCTCTCGCCAAGGTGGCCATGTATATCCTGCTGGGTCTGAGCGTGGCCTCCAGCCTTGGCATTGACGTCACCGGCATCGTCGCTCTGGCAAGCGTCCTGACATTGGCCGTTTCCCTGTCGCTGCAAAATATGCTCACCAACGTCATCGGCGGCTTCACCATTCTTTCCACCCACCCCTTCCACTCCGGCGACTATGTGGAGATCGCCGGGCAGTCCGGCACGGTGCAGGAGATCAGCATGACCTACACCCGCCTCGCCACCTTTGACAACAAGCTCATTTCCATTCCCAACAGCGCCGTGGTCGCGGCGCAGATCGTCAACTACTCCGCCGCCGACACCCGCCGGGTGGACATCCCCGTCTCCGCCTCCTACGACGCCCCCACCCAGAAGGTCATCGACGCGCTGGTGCTGGCGGGAACCATGGACAATGTGCTTCTGACCCCCGCCCCCAGCGCCTGCGTGAGCAGCTACGGCGACAGCGCCATTGCCTACACCCTTCGCGTCTGGGTGAAGACCGAGGATTACTGGGACGTGTATTTCGCCCTGACCCAGCGGGTCAAGGACGTCTTCGACGAACAGGGCATTACCATGACCTACCCCCATCTGAACGTACATCTGGATAAGTAAAGCATACCGCCCTCCCAAATGGGGAGGGCGGTACTGTGTGATAATCACATAGATAAAACTTCCAGCAGCGCCATAACGCCGATTCCCGGCAGTCCCAGAAATCCGGCCACCAGCACCGTCACGGCGTTGATGGGGAAATACGCCCCCGTGAATCCCGCGACGGAATTCAGCAGCCACAGGCACAGAAAGCCGCACCCGGAGTGTATGCCGATCTTGAAGATCAGCTTCATGGGCATCAGCAGCAGCCGCACCAGCACCAGCGCGACAAGGGCGGGAATGAGCAACGTTACAAATTTTTCCATAGGCACCTCCGAATAATCAGGCTTGTTCCGGTTAAGCTACCTGCGGACAGCAAAGGAACGGGAACCAAACGTGACGACGGTTGCTTTCGCCCATTTCATTTACTGTCAAGTGTGTCGCCGAATGCGCATCGGTATGACGCGAATTAGGAACTCTGAAAACAAGCTTCTTCTGCTTTCTCGCGGCATCAGACAGAATGTATTTTCTCTTTGATACCATTTTCTGATTAAAATACTTATTTTAATCGGAAGCGAGCGGGCGAAAAAGATTTGTGTTCAGCGATTCCTGCGCAGGGAGAAGGGAACGTCTCACCTGCGTACATTCTGCCACAGAAATTTTGCGAATAAACGAAAACCGGAGTACAGCTGCGCACGCGATTGGTGCCCTGACTCCGGTTTTTGTACTTGTCCTCTCCCCTGCCCACAACATCCTGTGTCCTGCCAAAAAAAATCTTCGTTTTTCTGCGAAATTCTCTGCTGCCCCGCCGTTGTCCCTGTTGGGAAGGTGTGGTATAATGACGGAAAACGACTTTTTCTGCGAGGCACCGAAATGATAACCGAACCTGTCAAAATTTCCCAGAGCGACATCCGCAGGCTGCTCTCCGCCGCAAATCCGGACGCAGCGCTGCTTTACCTTTACATAAACAGCGGCAACCGCCCCGAGGACGCGGAAGCCGATCTGCATTTCAGCGCCCCCCGCTACGGCTGCGCCGCCGCTACCCTGCGGCAGCTGGGTCTGTGGCCGGAAGACCGCCCCAGCCACATCGCCCCCGGCGAACGTCCCAGCTACTGCGAAAAGGACGTGCTGGACGCCATGGATTCCGACGACTCCTTCCGCAGCCTTTACGGCGAGGTGCAGCGTCTGCTGGGGCGGAGCCTGAACACGGAAGAGCTGAAAATTCTTCTGGGCTTTGTGCGCTACCTGGGACTGACCGCGGACGTGATCTCCCTGCTGGTGTGCTACTGTAAAGAACGCGCTCGACAGAGGGGAAGTCTGCGCAACCCGTCTCTGCGCACCATCGAGAAGGAAGCCTACAACTGGGCGGAACGGGGCATCGACACCGTAGAGGAAGCCGCCGCTTTCATTCAGGCGCAGAACGTGCGCAATTCCCGGCTGTCCCGGCTGATGAACCTGATCCAGATCCGGGGGCGCAGTCTCACCGCCGCCGAGGAGCGCTATGCCCAGAGCTGGCTGGACATGGGCATGGACGACGAGCTGATCTCCATGGCCTATGAGCGCACCTGCCTGAATACCGGCGGCTTAAACTGGGCGTACATGAACAAGATTTTGCAGCGCTGGCAGCAGCAGGGCTTCCACAGCGCCGAGGACGTCCGCACCGGCGACCGGAAGACGGGCGTCCCGAAGGGTGCCTCCGGTCAGCTGGGCGAAGCGGAGCTGGAAGCCATTCAGAAAGTATTGCAGGAGGGATAATTCGTGGGATACAGTGCGGAAGTGGTTCAGCGTGCCCGGGCGCGTCTGGCCCAGGCAAAGGAAGACCGGGAGTCGGAAAACAGGCAGCATTTGGCTCAGGCCTACGCCAAAGTCCCCCGCATCCGGGAAATCGACATGCTTCTGCGCCGCACCATGGCGCAGGCCGCTCAGGCGGCCTTTTTGCAGGGTTCCGACGGTCAGGCGCTTCTGGAACAGGCGCGGCAGGAAAACCTGGGCTTGCAGCGGGAGCGGGCGGCGCTGGCCGCGGCGAATTTCGAGGAAGGCTTTTTGGATGATAGCCCCATCTGCGACAAATGCGGCGGCAGCGGCTATGTTGGCTCCACCATGTGCGAATGCTTAAGCGAGCTGTGCCGTCAGGAGCAGAAAAAGGAGATTTCCGTGCTGTCCAGCAGCCGGGAGACCT
>ERZ857998.3277-NODE-3277-length-13418-cov-3.933772_pt1 | contig 13418 bp, 9 predicted proteins | sample MGYA00519954_ERZ857998 | MGnify/ENA primary metagenome ERZ857998 (study PRJEB31778, sample SAMEA3449424) | human gut metagenome | biome: human gut; feature: human-associated habitat; material: faeces | place: United Kingdom | collected 2010/2012 ...
AGGGGGTAGGATGGGGATTGGGGGGAAACGGCTTATTTCATCAGCAGCAACGGCGCCTTCTTCCGCTTGATGCGCCCCTGCCCCGCGAGCGACAATACCGTGTCGCGCAGCGTGGTGCGCATGTCGCGCGCGTGATAGCCCAGATCGCGCCGGGCCTTCGCGCAGGAGAAGCGGCCGTTGGCTGTTAATGTAAACAGGGAATAGCGCGTAAACAGCGGCGTTTCGCCGCGAATCCGGTAGAACAGCTCCGCCAGCGGCGCGGACAGGCGCGCCAGCCACATCGGCAGTATGGCGGAGATCTTCTTATGGCCGGTGATCTCGTGCAGCATGGCGAGTAGGCGCTTGATGTCGAAATAGCCGCCGCCCAGGATATAGCACTCGCCCCGACGGCCGCGCTCGGCCGCGGAGATCGTTCCCTCGGCAACGTCGCGCACATCCACGAAATCGTAACCGCCGTCCACGCAGGCGACGAGACTGCCGTTGAGATAGCTCTCGATCAACTGGGTCATATGCCCCTTGCCGTAATCGTTCGGGCCGATGATGCCGGACGGCTGTACAACGGTGGCGTTGAGGCCGCTCTTTGCCGCATCGAGCACGAGCTGCGTTGCCGCCGCCTTGGACTTTGCGTAGACGCCCTCCACGCTGTCGGGCGAGAAGGCATTGACCTCGGTCATGGTCACGCCCTGCGGCTGCTCCGGAATGGCGTGGACGGAGCTGATATACACGAGCTTTTTGACATTGTGTTCGCGGCAGAGGGAGATGACGTTTTTTGTGCCGCCGACATTGACCTCCTCCACCAGCTTGAGGTGGTGCGAACCGATGTTGATGAGCCCGGCCGTGTGGATGAAGATCACGTCGCAGTCCGGACCGACGCCGTAAAAGAGCGGCTCCATGGTCTCTATCCTGCGCACATCGCCGCGCACAATCGAGATGCCCGTGCCGTACAGCATGGTCACATCCTCGCTCTCGCGCGCCAGACCGCGCACCCGTTCGCCGCGGTCGAGCAGGAGCCTTGCGACATTGTTGCCGACGTGGCCGCCCACGCCGGTGATGATAAACAACCGCTGCTGCATGATTGCCGCCTCCAATTTGTGCTGCATGGGTTCTGTTCAGACGCTTTTGGACGCTTGCCGTCCGTAAAAACTTTCGATCCCCGAAACGGGTTCCCGTACAAAAGGATGATGATACCGGCTACTCGTTTGGATGGGAGAAAACGGGGCTCGGCGTTCTGCACGCCGTATGGACGGGAACCCGCTCCGGTTATCTATAGGATAACGGAAAATTGTTAAAAAACCATTACGCGAGTTCGTCAATTCTGCGACATTTTTGTGGAGAGAGCGTTCGGTGCGGGGCTGCGGCTGCGGCAGCACGCCGCTTCCGGCTTTTTGTGCCCCAAAAACCTGCCCGGACAGCGCAAAATGCCACCGCGGCGGAATGCCGGCCACCGCTGCGAAACGGGGCGCCGGCGCAGGCGCAGGCCGGCAGAGCGAAGCTGCGGCGGTCTCCGTATATATAATGAAGGGGCGGGAGTCCGGAGACCCCCGCCCATGACGGTTGTGCTTGCTGTGCTTGCCGGTCTTACCGGAACAGCGTGAAATGTGCGAACACGGAGGCGAGCGTGTTGGCGACGGTGGACATCATCTTGATGAAGATATCCAGCGCAACGCCGACGACGTCCTTGCGGGTATCGCCCACGGTATCGCCGGTGACGGCCGCCTTGTGCGCGGCGGAACCCTTGCCGTGGCCGGAGAGCGCGCCGCTCTCGATGTATTTCTTCGCGTTGTCGAACGCGCCGCCGGAGTTGCCCATGAACAGCGCGCGCGGGATGGCGACGATCGTCGCGCCGACCAGAATGCCGCCGACGAACTCAACACCGAACACGAAGCCGCCCACGATCGGGATCAGCAGCGCGAGCATGGAGGGAACCAGCATCTTCCTGAGCGCCTGAAGCGCGGCCATTTCGATGCACTTGTTGTAGTCCGGCTGTACCGTACCCTCGAGCACGCCGGGGACGGAGAGCTGGCGGTCGCCCTCGTCCGCCATGAGGCGGGCGGATTCGATCGTGTTGTCCGTGAGCAGCGCGGAGAAATACTCGATGAGCGCGCCGCCGATGATGCCGCCGGAAACGACGACGAACGAAGCGATGTTCAGGATCGGCTCGGCGTTGACGGCGGTGTAGTTGCCGACATACGCGACGATCAGCGTGACGGTTGCAAACGCGGCGGAGCCGATGGCAAAGCCCTTGCCGATGGCCGCGGTCGTGTTGCCGACGGAGTCGAGTTTATCGGTGATGACGCGAACATCCGCGTCGAGGTGGCAGGATTCCGCAAGGCCGCCCGCGTTATCGGCGATCGGGCCGAATGCATCGATGGAGACGGTCGCGCCGACGAAGGCCAGCATGCCGAGCGCCGCCATGGCGATGCCATAGGTGCCGCACAGGAAGCCGGAGAGGAACAGCGCGATGCCGATGATCAGGATCGGCAGCAGGCAGGAGCGGGAGCCGACGGCGTCACCCTTGGTGATGATGAACGCCTCGCCCTCGGGCGCGATTTCCGCGAGCTGGCGGGTCGGCTTGAAGTCGGCGCTCGTGTAGTATTCGGTGATGGAGCCGATGGCAACGCCGCTGATGATGCCCAGCACGCTGCAAAGCCACGGGGTGATCCAGCCGCAGCGGAACGCATCGTACAGCGGGACGTCATGAAAGATCACATAGGAGGCGACCAGACCGAGCACGAGCGTCAGGCCGGCGGAGATGTAGGTCGCAAGGTTCAGCTCCTTGGACGGGTTGTTGCCCATCTTGCGCAGCGCGGCGGAGCCGAGGCCGATGAGGCAGCCGAGCAGGCCGCAGCCGGCCAGAATGATCGGGAACAGGCAGGTGGCGTTGAACGTCGCTTCCGTGACGGCCTCGGAGGCGTTCTGGAACAGCGTGACCGCGATCATCAGACCGGCGGACATGGTTGCCACAAAGCTTTCGAGCAGGTCGGAGCAGTTGCCGGCGATATCGTTGACGTTGTCGCCGATGAAGTCCGCGACCACGTTCGGAACGCGGCTGTCGTCCTCGGGCATGTCGTGGCGGATCTTTGCCAGAATATCGGAGGAGATATCCGCTGCCTTGGTGTAGTTGCCGCCGGCGACGCGGTTGAACATGGCGACCAGCGAGCAGCCCAGCGAATAGGTCGAGATGCGCATGATCGACGGATTGCACTTGAGGTTCGCGATGAGGCCGGTGCTCACGGCTTCGGCGTTGACGCCGTCCCAGCAGAGCAGAACGACCACGAGACCGAGCATGCCGAACGCCTGCACGGACAGGCCGCTGATGCTGCCGCCGCAGAGCGCAACCTTCACGGTTTCACCGACGGAGAGCGACTCGCGCGCCTTATTGGCGGTGCGGACGTTGGCGTAAGTGGCGCTGCTCATACCGAGCACGCAGACCGCGCTGCTCATGCACGCGCCGAGCAGGAACGTGATGCCGCTCGTCTTTTCGATGAACAGGCTGAACACCGCCGCAACAACCACAACCACGATGGCAATGGTCTTGTATTCGGTCTTCATGAAGGTGGCGGCGCCGCTGCGGATGATGCCGGCCATTTCGGCCATTTCGGCGGTACCCTCGCTCATCTTCCTGATGCGCAGGAAGTTGAACGCGACGTATGCAATTGTCAGAACGATAATTGCCAAGAGAATCAACCAGGATGTCATTTGCTCTTCCCTTCCCTTTGCCCTGTATATTTATACAGGAAACATTGTACCCGATCATTCTACTGAATCGCCCAAGGAAAGGCAAACGGGAAAAAGGGATAACAGAAGCGTTTGACATAGGCGCAACCGATAACGAATAACAGCGATTTTTATATCGGTCAAAGCGATCAACAGCCCGGCCGATGCCGGCCGGGCTGTGCTTGAGCGAAGCGGGGACTGCGCCGGGTGACGCGCGCATCAGCGCAGCAGCATTCCGCCGTAACGCGCGATCAACGGCCCGAACACCAGCGCAACGACCGTCATGAGCTTGATGAGGATGTTGAGCGACGGCCCGGCCGTATCCTTGAGCGGGTCGCCCACGGTATCGCCGACGATGGAGGCCTTGTGCGCCTCGCTGCCGGAACCGCCGTGTTCGCCGCTCTCGATATACTTTTTCGCGTTGTCCCATGCGCCGCCGGAATTGCTCATATAGATCGCCAGCAGCACGCCGGTGATGACCGCGCCGGCCAGCAGGCCGCCGAGCGCTTCAATGCCGAGCAGCAGACCCACCAGCAGCGGGCTGACGATGGCGAGCACGCCGGGAATGATCATTTCCCGCAGTGCGGCATTCGTCGAGATCGAGACACAGGTGGTGTAATCGGGCTTCTGTTCACCCTTGAGGATGCCGGGGAACGTGCGGAACTGGCGGCGCACCTCCGTGATCATCTTCTGCGCGGCGCGCGATACGGAGTCCATCGTGAGCGCGGAGAACAGGAACGGGAGCATGGAGCCGAGGAACAGGCCGATGATGACCTCCGATTCGAGCACATTGATCAGGGACAGTCCGACCGTCTGCGCATAGGAGATGAACAGCGCGAGCGCGGTCAACGCCGCCGAGCCGACGGCAAAGCCCTTGCCGATGGCTGCGGTCGTGTTGCCCACGGAATCGAGCCGGTCGGTGATCGCGCGCACGGACGGGTCCAGCCCGGACATCTCCGCAATGCCGCCGGCGTTGTCCGCAATGGGACCGTAGGCGTCCACGGCAACGGTGATGCCGGTGGTCGAGAGCATGCCGACGGCCGCGAGCGCTACGCCGTACAGGCCCGCCGCGATGAACGCGCCGCCGATGGCCAGACAGATGAGCAAGATCGGAACCAGCGTGGATTTCATGCCGATGGCAAGGCCGGAGATGATCGTCGTGGCGCTACCGGTTTCGGACTGGCCGGCGATATGGCGCACCGGCTTGAACCGCTCGGACGTATAGTATTCCGTCATGACGCCGATCAGCATGCCGGCCAGCAGCCCGATGGCGATGGCGACCGCCTCATTGCAGCGGCCAAAGACGGCAAAGCTGACGGCGAACGCGCCCAAGAGCACGAGCGCGTCGGCCACATAGGTGCCGAGGTTGAGCGCGCGGTGCGGGTCCATGTTGCCGGTATGGCGGACGATCACCGCGCCGATGAGCGAGCCGAGCACGCCGACCGCGGACAGCGCGAGCGGGAACAGCGCGCCGGCGAGATCATGCGCGGCGATGCCGAGCGTCAGCGCCGAGATCAGCGCGCTCACATACGATTCAAACAGGTCGGCGCCCATGCCGGCCACATCGCCCACGTTGTCGCCGACGTTATCCGCAATGGTGGCGGGGTTGCGGGGATCGTCCTCCGGAATGCCGCTCTCGACCTTGCCCACGAGATCCGCCCCGACGTCCGCCGCCTTGGTGTAGATGCCGCCGCCGACGCGCGCGAACAGCGCCACGCTCGACGCGCCGAGGCTGAAGCCGAACAGCACGCAGGTGTCGCGCGTGAGGATATAGATTACGCTGCACCCGAGCAGGCCAAGGCCGTTGACGCACAGGCCCATGACCGAGCCGCCGGAGAAGGCGGTGTGCAGCGCCGGCTGCATGCCGTGCTCCATGGCGGCGTTGGCGGTGCGCACATTGGCCTCCGTGGCCACGCGCATGCCGAACAGGCCGGAGAGCACGGAGAATCCGGCGCCTACGAGAAAGCAGAGCGCGGTCAGCCAGTTCGAAAGCCCCAGTCCGATGCCGAGAAAGACGACGGCCGTGAAGATCGCCAGAATCCGGTACTGGGAACGCAAAAACGCGCGCGCGCCGTCGCTGATCGCCTTGGCGATCTCGCGCATGCGGTCGGTCCCGGTTTTCTGCCGGCGGATGCTGCGCGCGATGAACAGCGCGAACAGCAGAGCGCAGCACGCCATGAGCGGCGCAGCCAACAGCCAAAGATTCATTGCAAACATTCCTCCCCAAAACTATTTTTTTCGGTACGGTTTTCAGCCGGGAAATTGCAACGCACTTGATAATCGGAAAAAACGAAAAGAACTAAATTGTTATCGGATTAACAGATTATAGCAAGCCGAATCGGGATCGTCAAGCATTTTTGAAAAATTTGTACAAAAAAACCGGAAAATCCTGCTTTTTTGCGGGTTTTTCCGGTTGTGGAGGCAGATTGCGGACGATTCAATGATGCAGGATCAAAACAAAAATCCTGCGTATTGGATGGGGAATTGAGCGCAGACACCGCCACTTATGACGGATTTTTCATCGCATCCTGCAATGCGATTTCGGGCCGGCTTCGCGGCGGAAAAGCGCCTCTCTGCGGCGCATGCGGTGCGCTGAAAACGCGGGCGCAGACCGCTGTGGCCACGGTTGGTACGGCTGCGGTTTTCGCGGGGGCCGACTGGATTATGGCCGCGCCCGCTGCGGTGCCGGCGGCGATCCTGTCGGTACCGCGCACCGGCCTCATAGGATGGTGACATTAACGCTCACCTGGGGCAGAAAGTCAAGTTGTTAGTTTTCGCAGGAACAGAAAATGCCACCTTACTGAGTGACGCTCGATACGACAGAACGGACTTTGTCTGCAGATTTATTTGTCATGATGCTTAACCAACTAAAGTTTCAGCGAATACTCGGTTCAACACTGCATCGGGAATGGGTTGACCCAAACGGATCTGCAGCATGCCTTTGGGGGTAATTTTGTAGAATGCCAATTCATCCTTGTGCTGCATGATAGCTCGTGCTTCAATGTTGATATGATCCTTGAACGGGATGAGCCGCACGAAGGATTCACCGACATAATAGCTTGGCAATCTTGCCCACAGGGTTTCCTCGGGTGTGCAGGAAACGCTTGCAAAAATGATCTGTCGCAGATGATAGTACATATCTGCAATCCCGCTGGGATGTGTCCCCAGATAATCTTTTACCTGCTTATTCATTTGATTCGCCTTCCGCAAATTCTGAGTTGTCGGGGAGAAAAAGCTCACCCGACACTCAGAATTATAGCACAGAATCGTTAATTGCGCTACGCTATCCTCAAACCCTTCCCGCGCTGCTGCCGGCGGGTAAGCGCCGCCATCTCCGTCGCCAACGCATAGATGTCCTGCTCATCCCGGATGGGGAAGGTGTTCCCGGAGAGAGTGATATTGCTCGACTGGTTGCAGGTTTTGTGGTTGGTTGTGGCGTTGTTGACGATCGCGCCTTCCCGAGCTTCGTTGGTCAGGAAGCGTGCGGCCGGGTACCCCCTTTTTACTGGTTTGGTATTGTCGTATTTTGGAATTTATTGCTATAGTAATTTAGGCGTTGCCAAACGGTAGGCGGTCAGCCATCTCCGAAGGGGTGTGCTTATGGTCACATCAGAAGCGCTTTTTGCGCATCCTGTATCCGCCGCCGACGAAGCCGAGCCGGAGCAGGAAACAGCGGAAGGCGTGTTTTTCGTACCCGACCGGTTTATTCTGCAATTCTGCTCTTTGGCCTTTTCGGGCAGGCAGCAGGCGAGCCAGCCGGCCGCGTTTATCCCCACTGCCGGCATTTCCCCAACCCATGGCAGACGGATTTTGCCCTCGGTCAGCTTGACGTCCAGACGGTTCGCGCGGGGCGCTCATGGTACGGCCGCGGGGCGCGCCGCTTTGCGGTTTCTGCTTGCTTAAGGCACGACCTCGGAGAGCACCTCTCCGATCGGGCGGCGGATGGTGAGCGCCGCGCCCGTCTCCCGCGACGTTTCGCTGAGATTGATGACGGCGATATCGCGGCCGCGGAAGTAATCCACCAGCCCGGCGGCGGGGTAGACCGAAAGCTGCGTGCCGCCGATGAGCAGCATATCGGCCGAAGCGATGTGCGCCACGGCATCGGAGAGAATTTTCGAGTCGAGCCCCTCGCCGTAGAGCACTACATCCGGCTTGATGATGCCGCCGCAATCGCAGCGCGGCACGCCGGCGGTCGCGACAACCGCTTCCACCGGGTACGCCCTGCCGCAGCGCATGCAGTGGTTCCGGTAGACGCTGCCGTGCAGTTCCAAAACGGTTTTGCTGCCCGCCCGCTGGTGCAGACCGTCGATATTCTGCGTGATCACGGCGGTCAGCTTGCCCTGCTGCTCCAGCCGGGCGAGCGCCAGGTGCGCGGCGTTCGGCTTTGCGTCCGGACAGATCAGGTACTTTCGGTAGTAATCGAAAAAGGTTTCCGTATGGCGGAGAAAGTAATCGTGGCTGAGCAGCACCTCCGGCGGCTCGCCGTAGGCGCGGAGCGCAGCGTACACGCCGTTGCTGCTGCGAAAGTCCAAAATGCCGCTCTCCGTCGACAGTCCGGCGCCGCCAAGAAACGCGATGCGCGCCGCACGGCCGAGCATATCCCTCAGCTGCATGAGTTTTGCGTCCAAATCGGTCACTCCCTTCTTGTTTTATGATAACAGATTCGGTATACTGTTACCATGAACATTCGACTTTTTCATGCAAAAATTGCACAGTTTACCGGCACGCCGCACGTTCTGACGGGCGAGGTATGGATCGAAAACGACCGCATCGTGTATGCCGGCGCCGCACGGGAGGGCGGGGCCGCGTTCGACCGCGAGATCGACTGCCGGGGCGGCCTGCTGCTGCCGGGGTTTAAGAACGCGCACACGCACTCCGGCATGACGTTCCTGCGCTCGCATGCGGACGATCTGCCGCTGGCCGAGTGGCTCAACGAGCAGGTGTTCCCGCTGGAACGGCAGTTGACCGGCCGCGACATCGATACGCTCGTGCGGCTGGCAATCCTCGAATATGTGTCGAGCGGGCAGACGGCGATGTTCGATATGTATTTCCATCTCGACGAGGCGGTAAACGCGGCCATTGCGTCGGGGTTCCGAATGGCGCTGGTCGGCGCGACGAACGACCATGGCGGCAGCGCGCGGGAGACCGAGCGGGAATACCGCCATTTCAACGCGCTGCACCCGCTCATCAGCTACCGCATCGGCATCCACGCCGAGTATACCACGAGCGAACCGCTCCTGCGGGAGATGGCCGAGCTGGCGCAGGCGCTGCATGAGCCGTTCTATACGCATCTGGCCGAGACGAAGGGCGAGGTGGAGGGCTGTTACCGGCGCTATGGCATGAGCCCGATCGAGAAGCTCGATTCGCTCGGCGCGTTTCAGTACGGCGGCGGCGGCTACCACATGGTGCACCTGTGCGAAAACGACCTTGCAATCTGCCGGCGGCGCGGGCTGTACGCCGTGACCTGCCCGGCCTCCAACCTCAAGCTGGCCTCCGGCGTTGCGCCGGTGTCCGAGTTTCTGCGGCGCGGCATCCCGGTCGCCATCGGGACGGACGGCCCGGCCAGCAACAACTGCCTCGACTTCTTCCGCGAGATGTTCCTCGTGACCGCGCTGCAAAAGGTGCGGGAGGAGGACGCCGCCGCGTGCGACGCGCTTGAGGTGCTGAAGATGGCCTGCGTGAACGGCGCGCACGCGATGGGGCTGGCCGACGCCGACGATATTGCGCCGGGCAAGCTGGCCGATCTCGTGCTCATCGACCTGAACCAGCCGAACATGCAGCCGGAGAACAATATCCTCAAGAACGTGGTCTACAGCGGCTCGAAGCAAAACGTGCGGCTGACCATGGTCGCCGGCCGCATTCTCTATGAAAACGGGGAATTCTTCACTGGCTGCGACCCGGAGAAGATCTACGCGGACGCCCGCGCGATCATCCGGCGCATGGAGGCGTAGCGCGCCGTTTTTAGGGGAGTCCCGTCCGAGGGACTCCTTTTGTGGAAGCATATTCCACATTTGCCTCAGCAATCTGTCATACGGAACATATGGGCGTCATAAGGAAGGACAGTTCTATACACACCAACGCGGCTGATTTCTATTCGGGCATATAGCGGGTGTCGCATAGGGGGGGGAAGCATGGGTATCTTCTATTTCATAGGGTTCATCTTCCTTGTTACGTTGGCTCTTCGCGGTATTGGCGTTTCTATAACCAAGTCCCTCAGTCGATTACCACCTTCCTAATGTCGCTGGTGCAGTCCAAGTTTGGTCTTATGCTGATGATCATTGCGATTTTGCTCTTTGTGGGCATGTTCTTTGATTCGATCGCAGCCATCGTGCTAGTGGTGCCAATCATGATTCCGATGGTAACAACAATGGGAATAGACTTGGTTCAGTTTGGTATCGTCACAACACTGGTCATTGTACTCGGTCTTCTAACACCGCCGGTGGGGAACATTCTCTATATCCTCAGTGACTTTACCAGCATGCCGATCACACGGATTTTCAAATCCATGATTCCGTATATCATCGGATTGCTTCTACTGGACATTCTGATTTTCTGCATTCCAGAGATCACGCTGTTCCTTCCAAACCTCGTGTTTGGTGCCGCCGGCTAAGCATTCCTGTTGTGCCCACGTTGTGCCCGGATATTGGTCTTACAATGCTGTTTGTGTATGAACCGCTATTACGAAGGAGGATTTTCATGGAAGGTCAATATCTGTACACGTTGGACGCGATAAAGGATAACCACGATTTTTATTCATCTTGGATAAAAAAAGTATTCTGCCGCATCGAAGGAGGCAATGGTGTCCATTGCAGCAACCACTGCCACAGGGATATTGAGATATGGTATACATTCTCCAGCAGCGGTACGGTGGAGATCAACGGTCATGTCATAGAGGCAAGGGTTGGAGATATTTTTGTTATCAACAGCGGAGATGTCCATGCAGAAAAAATCATGCTTGACGATCAACACAATATGCTCATTGTGCTGATTCGCGAAGAATTTCTGCTCAGCGAGATCCCAAATTTTGACGATACCATCTTTTCTGTCAGTCAAGAGGATGCTCAGGTACTGCTCCGACCGATTTTAGAAGACATGCGTGCAGCGCTTCTGCTAAAGCAAAGTGATGCGTTCTATGAGTTGAAGGAAAAGGGCTACGTCTACCAGATTCTTTATACACTCATGAGCAAGTTTTCTGTCAACCGATACGCATCTCCAGCAGCAAACGTTGCAACCGCGCATCCATGGCTGTTGCCGGTCGTAGAGTATACGCGGAAGAACTTCACCACGCTCACATCCGAGTCGGAGCTGTGCAAACGATTTGCTGTTTCAAAGGAGCACTTTTCGCGAACATTCAAGCAACGGATGGGCATCACCTACAATGATTTTGTCACGTCGATTCGCTTGTCTTGTGCGTTCAAACAACTGATGCAGTCGGACAACAAGATTTCTGATATTGCAGATCAGGTAGGATTCGCAGATGTGCGTACTTTTATCAAAGTATTCAAAAAGCATTATGGGATGACCCCGTTGCAATATAGAAAGGCCGCCGCCAAACGCGATTAAACGAACGAATGCTCCCCCAATCGGAGGAGCAGTTTTTTGTATCCCAAAACCCCGCCATGGTGGCGGGGTTCAGTGGAGCTTAAGCGGTGAGGCAGTAATCGCAGCCACCCGTAAAACGGGTGGTTTATTATGCGCCCGCAAGCGGTCGCACAGACTGAAGTCCATAAACAAAGGCGGCGGGAGATGCAGACAATCCCCGCCGCCGTCAGAACCACTTTTTGATGCGGAAGATGACGATTTCGGCGCCGCCGTCAGAACCACTTTTTGATGCGGAAGATGATGATTTCGGCGGCAACGCACAGCACGCTCAGGCCGATGACGGCGATGTAGCCGTATGGCGAGGCGAGCTCCGGCATGTGGGTAAAGTTCATGCCGTACCAGCCGGTGATGAGCGTCAGCGGGAGGAACAGCGCCGTCAGAATGGTGAGCACCTTCATGACCTCGTTCTGTCGCAGTGTGATCTCGGTCAGATGCAGCTCCCGAAGCTGTGCCGCGGCCTCCTTCTGCATGGCGACCATGGAGTTGAGCCGCCGCGCCCGGTTGGACAGCGCGGAGAACAGCCGGCTGTCCCGGCCGCCGCCATCCCGTTCCGCCGCCTGCAGCAGCGTGTCGCACATATCGGCAAGCTGCTCATAATACTGCCCGAACGTTGACAGCTCCCTGCGAATCCGGAAGATGTGCCGGTCGAACCCCTTCTGCCCACCCCGCTGCAGCTCGGTTTCCAGTCTGGACAGCTCGCTGTCATACGCCTGCAGAAAGGACATATCGTCCGCGAGCAGACCGGCAAGCAGCTCGAACAGCACGTCGAAGGGCGAGGCGTCCTCACAGAGCGCGTCGCACACGCCCGAAAGCAGCGACGCGGCAAACGGCGTGTCGTCCACCAGAAACAGCCGGCCGTCCGAGAGGCAGTAGCCGAAGATGGTCTTTGCGCCCGGCTCGGTCTTTGAGGGAACCGCAACGGTTCCGATCAGGGCGTTTTTCAGCAGAATCGCCTTCGTGAAGCCCTGATGGCGATCCTCCAGATGGATATAATTGCGCGCGGCGAGCAGCGGGAATTGCCGCTCGAATGCCAGACTGTTCAATACGACTGCATGGTTCATGCCGATGCCTCCGACCGGTTTCAGCCCCAGAGGAGCGAGAGCGCCGGAACGACCTGCTTTTTGCGCGAGATGACGCCCGGCAGGAATGCACTGTGATCGACGACCTTGACGTTAAAGGCCTGTTCGACGGATTCGACGTCGCCCACGGCGAGCAGCTCCGTGCCGCCGCGCAGCACGTCGGTGAGCATGAGCAGCAGCATATCGTAGCCCTTGGCCTCGCGCTCCCGCTCCATGACCGTTACAAAGGCGGCGCGCCGGTCGTCCAGCCCCAGCGAGTCGAGACAGGTGATCTGGCCGATGCCGAGGAAGTGGCCCGCGATCTGGAATTTCTTGAAATCGGAGAACAGGAGCGCTTCCGGGTCCTGCTCGCCCGCGGCGGACGCCGAGAAGATCTCCTGCCCGAGCGATTCGAGCGACACGCCGGCAAGGCGCGCCATGCGCTCGGCCTGCACGCGGTCTTTTTCGGTGCTGGTCGGGGATTTGAACATGATCGTGTCCGCGACAATGCCGGCGGCGAGAAGCCCCGCGAGCTTCGGGCTCGGCATGACGCCGCGCTCCTGAAACATGGAGGTCACGATCGTGCAGGTGCTGCCGACGGGCTCGTTGCGCATATAGACCGGCCCGGCGGTCTGCACATCGGCAAGCCGGTGATGGTCGATGATTTCGAGAATTTCCGCCTGCTCCAGACCCGCGACGGACTGCGCCGTTTCGTTATGATCGACGAGCACGACGCGCTTGCGGTTCGGCCGCAGCAGGTGGAAGCGCGAGAGCGCGCCGATGACGCGGTCGTTTTCGTCGAGCACGGGGTAGCTGCGGTAGCGCGTGCGCAGCGTGGTTTCGCGCACGTCGTCCAGATAATCGTCGAGATGGAACGACACGAGGTTTTCCTTCTGGCAGATGCGCTCGACCGGCACCGATTGGATGATGAGCCGCGCCGTGCGGTAGGCGTCGTACGGCGTGGCGATCACGGCGGTCTCGCCCGACTGATCGATCAGGCCGCGGTCGACCGAGGTTTCGCACAGGATCAGGCACGCGGCC
>ERZ857998.3279-NODE-3279-length-13403-cov-3.374513_pt1 | contig 13403 bp, 7 predicted proteins | sample MGYA00519954_ERZ857998 | MGnify/ENA primary metagenome ERZ857998 (study PRJEB31778, sample SAMEA3449424) | human gut metagenome | biome: human gut; feature: human-associated habitat; material: faeces | place: United Kingdom | collected 2010/2012 ...
CTTTTGGTTTATATTGGTGAATACATCAGAAGCTGGATGATACAAATAGACACCCCTGTCCGTACCCACCCAAAGTGTGCGGTTGGCATCCTCATACAAAGCGGAAATGTTATTATTGCCTTTCTTTAACTGATGGTCTTCGCAGTTCATCCGCAGGATGGAAGTACCGTCAAAACGATTAAGACCATTCTTCGTCCCGAACCACATAAAACCGTAGCTATCCTGGATAATCGCTTTCACATTACTTGACGAAAGCCCGTTATCTCCATTTATGTGAGTAAAATAATAACTAGAATTCTCTTCTCCGCTTACCTTTTGCAGAAATAAAGTAACCAATGCCAATAGAATATACAATGTGTTCCTCATGATCATATTTTATTTCGGTAACAAAGATAAGGTAAATACTCTTAAATAGATGGAAGGAAATTAAAACTTTTGCGTTTAGAGTAATAACCGTCTGTCCTCTGTAAGAATCCAAACTACTGAATATCAGAAAAGATCACCGTCTTCACCTCCCTTAGAAAAAGAATAGAGCACAAACTTGGAGAAAAAAGCCGTTGTTCTTTCATTTTACTTCATATCTGACAGATCACAAGTTCTATATATGTTCACTATAATTACCGATATTTTATTTTATTCCAATTATGCACTTCTAAATATACGAAAATAATTACAACTCAATGTATAAACAGTGATAGCGTTTATAATAAATTCTGTGATCGTTTATTATAAACTTTAAAATAGAAAATCACGGAATAATCTCTGAATTTATAAGACAAAAGGCTGCAAAACTTCATAAAGTTTGCAGCCCTCAGCTCATTTTCGGTAGTCTACCTCCTGAAATGTTTAAGGAAGATAATATATATCTGTTATAATATTACACCATTTCAGTAGTATGTCTTTACTTGTTTCTTTCATCTGTCATTTTATAGGTTTACGTTATTGAGCTATAAATATACAACATTTAAAAGCGTTTGTCAAGTACCTGCCGCATTTTCAAGCATTCAAGCGATTATTTCACAACTCTCGGCTCGATAACCTTTCCGCTGATAGAAACCACTCCCTGATTTGAAATAGCGAAATCCTTAAAATAGGAAGTACGCGGATGTATTTTCTCTTTGCTCCAGTGGGCATGGAAAATATATTTCCAGCTCCCATCTTTGCATTGGAAAGGCGCGCCATGTCCCGTACCTACCAATCCCATTCCCTCAACGCCTTGCAGAAGCGGATTCTTGCTATACTTAACCCATGGTCCCATTGGCGATTTAGAGGTGGCATAACCTACTCCATAGCCCTTATTCTGATAATGGTTGGCAGAATAAATCAGATAATATGTTCCATTCTTCTTCAGTACTGAAGGCCCTTCTGCTACTTTAGCCTGCAAAAGTTCCCACGGTTCTTCCGCTTTCACGCATTGAGATAATGTCTCTGTTTCAATCTTCATCAAATCATCGGTCATCCGAGCCACCCAAATAACATTTCCACCGGTAAACCGCACAAAATAAAGATAGGGAGTACCATCGTCATCTATAAAGAGAGAAGTATCAATGCTTTTCTCCTCCCAAATAGGTTGTTTCACTTCCTGCCGGAACGGGCCTACAGGGGAGTCGGAAGTAGCCACACAGATATGTTCTTCTACCGAATAAAACATATAAAATTTCTTTTTCGATTCGATATAGTAAACCTCCGGTGCCCAAAAGCCCCACTTCCCGTATGAATCGGCTGCCGACAACGCTTGTCCCTCCCGTTTCCAGTTCTTCAAATCGTCCGAAGAAAAACAGGCGAAACCTTCACCTTTCGTTGTACCGCCAGTACCATAAGCATAATACTTGTTATTATAAAGCATTACATACGGATCAGCGATGGGCAGGCAATCCGACTCGACACTCACTTCTTTTCCCAGAGCATTCTTTCCTTCTTTCCCCATTGCACAACTTTTTCCGCTGCAAACCAACAGGATGCAAAGAAGCAAAAGAGCATTCATCCCTTTCTTTACCATAGACAGACTTTTTAAGTTTATAATTGCAGACAAAGTTACTTATTTTTTCGGGCAAAACAGTTATGCTCTGCACCCGAACCGTCAATAATGACACAGGGCGGGCTAAAAAAGTTTTTTAGTCCACCCCATACCAACAATCAGATAAATATCATGAGTAAATGGAACCGGTTATTTCAGAGCATCACAAATCTCCTTATTCATCTTCCTCAATGTTTTCTCATCCAGCTTGATAACCTTACGGTCATAAGTCAATAATCCGTTTACTTCTACTTCCACATCCGTAGTCTGCGTATAGACAGCAGCCGAGAATCCACGGGGAATCAGTTCTTTCAATACATTGGCATATTCCATGTATTTATCGGTTGCCTCCTTAGAAGTATTAAACTGAACATATCCCCAGTTACGATCCGGTTCCCAGAGATGCTCTTTCAATACCAGACCGATACCACCATATTCTCCGAGCACTGTAGCACGCTGAGCATCATACAGAAACATTTCCGGACCCGGATAATGGTGCAAGTCAAGCATATCACCACAAGTATAATGATTACCTCCACTGGCAGGATTCACCAGGCGTGAAGGGTCATATTGTTTGGTCCATTCTGCAATCTCAGGAGTCTTGAACTGCCCCCAGGCTTCATTAAACGGCACCCATGTACCGATGCAAGGATAAGAATAAAGACAATCGATGATTTCTTTCCATTCTTTGCGATAGGTTGCTTCTGATTCTGCAGAACGTTTCTTCTCCGTTCCTGTAAAATACTCGCGCATCTGCCATTCCGGATTCTTATCTCCGCTCGGCATATCCTGCCATACAATAATTCCCAGACGGTCGCAATGCGTATACCAACGAGCCGGTTCCACCTTGATATGTTTACGGATCATGTTATAGCCAAAGTCTTTCGTCTTTTGAATATCATATACCAATGCCTCATCACAAGGAGCCGTATACAGCCCATCGGGCCACCAGCCCTGATCCAAAGGACCGAACTGGAACTGATCCTTATTATTCAACTGCAAGCGTACAATGCCGTTCTTGTCTCTCTTGGTAGAGAATTTACGCATGGCAGCGTAACTCTTGACCTTATCCACCAACTTATTGCCTTCGAACAGACTGATCTCCAGATCATACAAAGAAGGGGAATCCGGTGACCATAACTTCACATTAGCTGGCATGGCTATTTCAACAGGAATACCATTAATGGAAACTCCTTTAGCCACCAAATCCTTTCCATCGAACACCTTCACTTCTATTTTGTCCGATAGCTTCTTCTCATCAGTAGCAACTTCTACTGTCAGTTTATTCAGATCGATATCAGGAGTTGTTTTGATGTTTGTGATAGACTGTGCAGGCACGGGTTCCAGCCATACTGTCTGCCATATTCCACTAACCGGCGTATACCAGATACCGGAGGGCTTATTCACTTGTTTTCCTCTGGGCTGAGTACCATTATCCGTCGGGTCCCAAACCTTTACTACCAGTTCATTCTCTCCATTCTTCAAGGCAGGAGTGATATCGAATGAGAAAGGGGTAAAGCCGCCAGTATGTTGTCCTATTTTAATTTGATTTACCCAAATATCAGTTTTCCAGTCAACAGCTCCAAAATGCAGCAATACACGTTCGCCTTTCCATTTTGACGGCACAGAGAATTTGCGTTGGTACCACAAGTCATTTTCCTTTCCGAGTCTTTTTCCTACACCGGACAAGCTGGATTCTATCGCAAAAGGAACCAGGATCTGTCCCTCATATTTTTGAGGAGCCGCCTGCCCTACCGGAGTTATGGCGTAATTCCACAACCCATTCAGGTTCACCCAGTCCGGACGTTCCATAATCGGACGGGGATACTCGGGCAACACATTCTCAACGTCTATTTTGGTAGCCCATTCTGTTTTAATCCGTTCTCCTGCCGGTTTCCACTGAGCAGACAGATACGAACAATTAAAAAACACGACTAATAAGATAATAAATTGTTTCATCATGATATAATTTAAAAGGTTTCTGCAGGACACAACCTGTACTGTTTTATTTCTTCAGGAAAGTCTCCGCACGTCCGGGAGTATAAAGTTCCCACAAGGAAGCAACCGTCCATCCGGGAGCAAAAATATCATTGTAATATCCTTTTCCATTCTTTCCATAATCCCAGTTGGTGTGCTGAACCACTTCCGGATAATAACCGACCTTGGCAATGCCGCACATATGGCCCTCATGAGGCAGCAACTGACGCATGGAGGTCGAGATCACCTCTGCAAAATCAGACAAGCGGTTCTCTTTGTATTCTTTGGACAACCAACGAAGCACGTCAGCAAATTCAAAAACAAAGACATCGATATGATTATTTTCCACTGACACATTTCCCCAACCGCGGGTTTTCATGCCAATGTCGCCCAACATCTGTCCCGGAGCAAACGGAACGTCCCACAGATAATACCATGACAGGGCAAAGTAGGCGGACTTCTTTGTCAGGTCAGCATAATGCTTATGTTCTTCACCTTTCGTAATCAGTGAAAGATAATACGTAGCAGTAGCAGCATACAGCGATGCTTCTTTGTCCTCGCAGTTCGCATCAAGTGTGGAAGAGAAATAGTCTGCTTTGGAGATCAGTTCCTTCTCAAGATATTCGGCTGTCTTCCTGGCGCTGGCAAGATATCGTTTATCCTTGAAGTATTTATATCCCAGCACCAATGGCAATGTTGCTGAAGGAGTACTGCCTCCGCTCCTATCTACAATCGTAAAGTCATCACGGAATTTTCTAGGGAAGCTGCCGTCAGCGTTCTGAAGTTTCAAGAACATATCAAACATCTGTTTGATCCGCAGTTCCCATTCCGGGTGCTTGCGTCCCTGTTCCTTTTCGTATGCCAGGAAATGAAGCATCGCATAAATTCCTTCAGACTGACGTCGAATGCTATGTACCGGTTCTTCAAACCCACGGTTTAAATTGACAAATTCCTTAAAGAAACCCGCTGGTGTAAAACCATTCTTCAGATAACTGTCAAAGATCTTGAGACTATTTTCCTTCAGTTCTTCACGGTTAGTTTCCCAACCATATTCCCAAGCATTGAACGAATTCAAAAGCACACGTCCCACGAAACCGATTTCCGCCTCACCGTTACTCTTACAATCGTCTGTCCGCAGGCCGACGCCCGAATTATAAGTCAATTCCGGTCTGCTTACCAGGCTATTCACAAAGTAATTGCTGAGCGTCTGCTTCATATCAGAAATGGAGTAAGGAGTGTCAACTGGTTTCGGAGCATAAGTATCATAAGAATATTCCCAGGCATGACGTACAAAATCAGAAAAGTCATCCGCACTGTTTTCCGAGATTTCCCAAGTTAACATGATGTTTTCCCCTTTCTTCAGCAGTTGGAAAGCTTTTACTTTAGGAGCCAATGTCAGTTTACGGATATAGCTTCTGGGAGCTTCCTCATAGGGGAAACCGAAAGAAAGCGCAGCCACTCCATTCTGGTTCTCAAAACCCGTAAAGCCCAAGGATGTTTTTCCGGAAAGAATCACTTCACCTTCCTTATGTGTAGTCAAAGCGTCGGTCGTAAACTTATCCAATCGGTTTACCGTCATATATCGCTTGTCCTTCTCATTATAGATTCCCGTCAATGGAGCACTCAATCTATCCTCACGGACTACCCAGCTATCGGATGTATGGAATGAAGGAGCTTCTTTGGGCGAACGCAGATTACGGCGATACCAGAATCCGGGCATATAAAACAAGCAATCGTCGTGTCGGAAACCGGTAGACACATTCTGTCCATAGTTAAAGTACACATCCTCCAGAGCTGTAATACACATGTCAATATGTAGACGCCCATTAGCTTCCTTGACCTTCTGAGAAATCGTCAACGGAATATTTTCAGAGGCTACTAACTGATAGGCAGAATTATCATTCTGCGTTCTCTTTAAAATTAAAGGGTACTGCTTAGCCTTATTTCCGGGCACTTTCAAAGAAATATGTGCATTGACCTGTTCCGGTGTATAATCAACGGCCCAGGCAGACCCGGTCAATAGCCCGATAGCTATTCCACAAAGCAAGAATTTTAAGTTCATACAACTCATCATAATTATATGAATCAGCACTAATCCTGATTCTGTTAATACTTTATTTAGATATATTTCCCAAGCCATTGCCGGCTCTTATCAACGAGGACAAAATTAGCAAAGATCACCTTATTTCAGTAAAACAAATTGAGCAATTAGTAGAAGAATTCGTTCTAAATGAATGTAGAATGAGTAAAATAGTACCAAAACGGTACATATTACGGCCTTTTTGCCTGTTCATCGAGTGCCGGCATCAGAAGTTCCAGTCTCATGCAGCCGTATTCGTTATGATAAAAGCATCCGCAGCTTCCCTCTCTCAAAAGGGAAACTACGGACTATGATTCTCCTTGATTTATGCGGCAATAAAACAAGAATAAGGAAATACTCTGTTATTTTTCCAAAAGAGCGACGGTACACCAAAGAACGGGACCTTGTCCATGATAATCACCTGTACGACGAGGACGATCATAATAGTACTGCAGGTCGTTCTTTTTATTGGTTCCGACACAGACTTCTCTTACCTGGTTCTTTTCATTAACGTACGGAACCAAAGCCAGCCAGGCTTTTCGGGCAGCAGGAGCATATTCTTCCGCATCCAACCAGCCATTCTTCACACCCATAATGAATGCGAAAGTAAACATAGCCGACCCGGATGACTCTGTCCAACAATCAGACTTATCAATCAACTGATTCCATAAACCATCTGCATTCTGATACTCCTTCAGGCTTTTCATCATTTTCTGATAGCCTTCCAGAATACGGGCACGGTCTTTGTGCTTCTTTGGCAAACAACGGAGCAGTTCCGACATACCCGCCGCCATCCATCCGTTCCCACGTCCCCAATAGAAAGGAACATCCGGTGCATGATAGAAAAGACCATTCGGGCGTTGCAGTTCATCCAGATACATCACCATTTCTTTCGCTGCGCGGTCGATATATTTACGGTCCTTCGTCACTTTATACGCATGAGTCTGCACAATCGTAATCATGTACATATCATCAATCCACAAACGTGTCTGCCAGGAATACCCTTTTTCAGCCCATTCCTTTTCTTTAGGCTTTGCATTTGCGGGAACTTCCCACTGAGAGTCGGCATAAGGCAGTCCCAGATACCAGTATTTCTTATCCTTTGTCACCCGGTACATATCCAGTGGAAGGCTGCCGAACATATTCAAATCCACATGATTCATAATCGGCTGCAGTGCTTTCTCTGATGTAAACAGAGGAGCAAATTTATCTTCCAGAAGCTTTATCAACTCTTTATCTTTTGTTACCGCAGCATATTTCAGCGCGCCATTCCAGTAGAATGTTTCCGGATATCCAATCCATTTACCGGCATGAAGTGCGTGCTTCTCACCTACAAAGCGGTATGCCAAACGCTTACCGACCTCTTCGGGAGTATATCCTTCTGGGAAGTCCGTCAGCAATTTAGTCTGAGCTGATAATAGTTGAAAAGGCAACAAGAGCAATAATAAAAGTAGTTTTTTACACATAACGACTTATTTTAATTTATTATACAATTATAGAATATCTACGGGGAGTTATTTAACCTTCAGGTTCTTTACATTGTCGCACACGGCCACTGCTATTCTTGAGTCTGCACAACCATAATAGAGATATAACTTCTTCTTGTGATACGCCAGTCCTTCGATAAACACTGTTCCGTCTTTGTATTGCCCGCTCTTCTCAAAAGGTGCTTCAGGCACAAAGAAAGGTTTATCCAGCCGATCCAGTACTTTATAAGGATCATTATTATCAAATAAGAATTGTCCGGCGCAATAAGCACCTGCCGGATAAGCGGTATCCCTGTCCTTTCCTGCATTTTTTCCATTATACAGAAGCACAATACCCTTTTTGGTCCGTATAGCCGGAGGTCCGCATTCTGTCATCTGACAGTCAAAATGCCCTTTACGCGGTCTCGCCAACTTCTTTAATTCATTCTTCTCATCCAGTACCGGATACCAGTCCACAAGGTTGTCAGAAGTAGCCGCGTGAACAGCATACTCTCCCCAGTACATGAAATACTTGCCGTCTACTTTATCAATAACAAGTTTTTCTTTCTTTACTTTGGTCAATATAGAAGCGGATTTACTGGCTATCTTAGTGAAGCGTCCATTGTAGGCCTTTTCAAAAGCAAGTCCATGCTTTGTCCAATTCTTCAGATCCCGGGAGGTGGCTACAGCGATGCGCGGTGTCTTCCGGTTCCATGCCGTATAGAGCATCACGTACAGTCCGTCTTCTGTCATTGCTACGCGCGGATCCTCACAGCCACCGGGCCATTCTATACCTTTAAAGTTATCTTCCGCCGGAAATAATACCGGAGCGTCCAGTCTTGTCATCGTGACTCCATCCGTGCTCTCAGCATATCCGATACGCGAAGTCCTTTTACCAATGCCCTGTGCCGAATTATCTTCCGCCCGATACAGTACGACTATCTTCCCGTCTTTCACGGTAGCCGCCGGATTGAATGTATCACTCTCTTCCCACTTCACCTGTTGCTTCTGCATCGGACAATAGAAAGAAGTAGGTTGAGGTGAAATTACGGGATTAGCACCTTCAGGACGTACGAAGGGACCGAGCACCCAACTTCCGTTATCCTCTTTACCTGTAGTCGTATCCGAAGAAGGTTTCATGGTAAATCCACATAACATCAATATACCGGCCAGACTAATTACGAGTTTTAGTTTCATCTTAATTTCCTGCTTTATTCATAATAAAATCATTTACCTTTACAACAAATATTGTCCCTCCTCCTTCAATCTTTTACGCAGATAATCAGTATCGATTTTGTGGACATCATTCTTTGCCTGTTTTATAGCATGCACTGCAGCCATTCCGGCAGCTTCGCCAGTCACCAGACAAGGAGGCATTACCCGTAAACTCCCGAACGCTTCTTCATCAGTAGATATACAGCGCCCTGCAGTCAATACATTTTTCAGTCCTTTTGGTGTCAGGCAGCGATAAGGGATTCCATGAGATTCTCCTTTTTTATAACGTGTCTCTTTATGACCAGGTTTATGAACATCTATATAATAACAGTTACGCCCAATTTCATCCTCAAAAGTTCTACGTTCTTTCCAGTCCTCTACCGTAAAAGTATAATCACCTTCAATCCGACGGCTATCTCTGACTCCAAGCAAAGAAGCAGTCTTTACCAGAAAAGCACTACCAAAAGTCTTGGGCTGAACATCCTTCATTGCTTCCAAATATTGTCCTGCAATTTGCCGACCTACCATCATTGCCTGCGTAGTTGCCCAAGGATCCGTTGAATCGACATTATCAAGATGCCCGGCATTGAACTGCACCACATCCGGACCAATAAAATTACTATTAAAATGCTTATCTATCAATGGATATTTTCCAGACTCGATCGCTTTATAAACAGGACTGTTCTTATTGCTAGTATGTAATGAGGGGCCCGTCAGATTGTAGTTATAGCTATCGACATTAGCAAACGAGAAGCATAAAGATGAGCTCTGTACCACCCCACTATCATCTCCTCTCTTGAATGCTGCGCCTGCCCATGCCGCCAAATCCCCGTCACCTGTCGCATCAATAAAAACTTTTGCCTTGAAAGCAACAAGCCCGGATTTATTTGCGACAATGATAGCGTCTACCGTTTCATCGGATGTTTTTTCTACAGCGGCAACTCTTGAGAAGAAGAGTACTCGGGCTCCCGATTCAGCAACCATCTGATCATAAACTGTCATCAGATATTCGGGATTTATACTCACCCAATTCATTTTCTGTTTTCCCTCATGCGGTACTCCTTTTCTCGAAGCTTCAAAGATTTTCTCTGCCAGACCTCTATAAATAATCTTCTCACCATCAGAAAACGGACACCATGCCGGAACCATACCGGCTGTACCCATCCCGCCAAGCTGGCCCATTGCTTCAATCAATAGAGTCTTGGCCCCTTCGCGTGCTGCCGAGATAGCGGCAGCACAACCGCCAGGTCCTCCGCCAACTACAATAACATCCCACCGATCATCTACGGCAATCTTTGTATTCTTCAGACTCAGCCTGGATTGCGTTGTTTCTCCCTGCGTATTGAGAGTAGGTACAGTGAAAGCTGCGGTCAACAGTCCTGCTTTTTTTAAGAATTCTCTTCTAGAAGTCATAGTATTCTATTTATCATCTGTTCAACATTAGTTCCTTTGTCCGATTCACTAACACTCAATTAAACAATCCACCTATCAATGAAGCTATAAATTTAAGTTTCATCTTACTTAAGCTTATATTTTTGGCTATCAATATTCCATCCTTTCAATACCAGCATTGCTCCTTCGCCCAATTTTTCCTTTGCCGTCTCGATCGTTACCGTCTTCTTTTCACCCGGAGTCAGGGAGAAGAAGTTATCCGTATAGAATGACGGACGTATCGGACTCATCTTTGCGTTAAGGAATTGCAGTTGATTGAAGAAAGCTATCTGATTGGATGTATTCCTCATAGTAATATCAACAAAATAGTTATCACCTTCTTCCCTCACCTTATAAGCCAGTTTCACTTTAGAAGTCCGAAGTTTACTCAAATCCTCAAAGCCAGAGGCTGCCGGACCGGTCAAGGTCGTCTTTCCTTCATACTTATCGTTGGAACGCCAGTAGAAATTAGAAGAAACTTCTTTCCCTTTCTCATCTTTCAGTATTAATTTGATAAAGTGAACCTGAGAGATGTCTTCGGGAAAACGAATAGTCAATGCATCATTCGCTACTCCATCTGCCGGTAGATTAACAGCAGCCGATTCTTCAAACACCTTCCGGCTATTTATATCATACACCTGTGCTGTAACCTTGTAGTTATCGAAAGAACGATAGAAATCATTCACTACAGAAACCGTATTCTTAAGATAATCGAACTGAGCATGCAAAGGCTCCAAAGAATTGGCCGTGTGATAAAGCGAAGCTGTCGGTTCCAGAGACCAGTCCCACATACGGGAAGCGACCTGCCTCATAGAACAATTATGATACCAGAACAAAAGGCCTGAACAAAAACGATCGCCATAATCCAGTTTATTATAGTTCCATACCTCCCAGATGCTCTTGGAGTTTATTGCCCCCAGCAATTGTCCCTTTTGAGCAAATTCATCAATCGAAGATGACTTTCCATAATGATTCACCAAGTCTGTATACATGGTAGTCATCAGATGGAAACCATTTCCATCCAGATAATCCCACACTTCTTTGTTGATAGGCCACAGGTCTTTCTCATCCATCATTTCCCGGAGTATTTCTACTGTAGGAAGAGTCGGTGCGCCATATTCAGGATTAAAGCCATCTACACGACTACCTCGTGGAGAAGCTGTATTTTCATAATGCTGCATCGGATTCACCTGTTTGTAAGGGCTACCATCATGTACTCCGGCACACTCCGACTGCATCTGATATCCACGTGTACCATCCAGCTGATTCAGCAGTTCGGGAGTTCCGGTCATTTCTGTGCTTTCATTGGAAGCAACATAATAAGCCAAAGACGGATGATTACGAATACGCTTCACTGTAGACTCCACGTTACTCATATAGAGAGCCTTGTCATGAGGATGACGAGTATCCCCTGTCATCCAGAATTCCTGCCATACCAGCAAGCCCAATTCATCACAAAGCTGGAAGAAATAGTCAGATTCGGCAATGCCACCTCCCCACATACGCAGAAGGTTGACGCCCGACTGGCGAGTATAGCGCAATTCAGCATACGTACGCTCATCAGAGTGTCTCAACATAGCTTCCGGTATCCAGTTCGTACCACGGATAAACAATCGTTTGCCGTTTACATAAAAGACACGTGATTTGTCCGGTGTTTTAGTATCGGAAGTGATTTCACGAATGCCAAATCTCGTCTTTACGGAATCACAGACCACTCCGTCAACCGATACGGTCAACTTCAAATCATATAAGTTTTGCGGTCCTTTGTTGACCGGCCACCACAAGCGAGGAGAATTCATCACAAGTTGCGGAAACTCTTCCGGAGAAAAAGTAACCAGTTTTTGTTCTCCCCGAATCACCCGGAATGATTTCTCAAAAGATATATTCTCACCTACAATCTCACCCTTTACTTTGCAATTAATACCACTATTGCTAGTTGACGGATTAATCACTTCTACAGATACGGTCTCACGTGCCTGGTCATAATCCGGTTTGCGTAACTCAGATTTAACAAACGGGTGACGTAAAGCTACTTTTCCGGTAGCATAGACAGAAATATTTTTCCAGATACCAGTATTGCGGTCACGGATACCATCCATAAAGGTAAAGTCCCAGCCTACAGTCATCAACATCGTAGTGTTTAATCCGATATTACCGTTACCACCATTATGAAATTCTCCGGCAGCCCCCCAGGACTTCGGCTTAGTACTTCCGGGAACATCAACCGGATACACTTTGACAGCCAGTGCATTATTCTTTCCTATCTTTACAAAATCAGTCACATTGATATAGTCCTGTATGAACATACCATTGATCGTACTAAGCAGATTTCCATTCACCCATACTTCTGCCCGATAATTGATACCGTCCAGCTGCAACCAAACATTCTTCCCCTTAAAAGACTGAGGAACTGCAAACTCTGTACGGAACCAATAAGTATAAAAGTCACGTCCGACCTGAGAGAGATCAGGGATCAACTTTGATTCAAGTTTATTATTGACTCCATAATAAGGTTCGGGATATTTCTGATTATACACCAAAGAATTTAAGACTGTACCGGGAACAATGGCTGGCAACCATTTTTCTGTCGGATAATCTGATGAAGATATTTTCTCACCCGGATCTGTGATATCGCCTGCTTTTATCATTTTCCACTGATAATCTCCATGATGGGTGACTTCCGAATCAAGCCAGATACGATTAGGGTCTCTGGCGTCATTCATCCTATTTTGTGCAGTCAATACTGAACAGAAAAGTAGTAGCAAAACAGAAAAAAGGGTCTTAACAAAGTTGTGCATATTTATGTTATAGTTTTAAATGGTTTTTGGCATGGAACAAAAGTAGAGGTTTCCTTTTATTCAACATACCAAAAACAGGTCAATAAATAAGATTTTAGTCCCAAAATACTTTAATAAAAGACAGAATCGCCCGTATTCATCGTTATTTTTCCAGAAGAGCAACCGTACACCAAAGATAGGGTGCATGTCCATGATAATCTCCCGTATTACGCGGACGATCATAATAATACTGCATGTCGTTCTTTTTGTTGGTACCGACACACACTTCTCTTACTTTATCATTCGAGTTTATATAAGTAAGCATAGCCAACCATGCTCTTCGAGTAGCCTCACCATACTCTTTTACCGGCAACCATCCATATTTCACTCCCATAATAAATGCGTAAGTAAACATAGCCGAGCCCGATGTTTCTACCCAG